>Ga0116182_1004227_pt1 | contig 12837 bp, 12 predicted proteins | sample AD_UKC077_MetaG_FD_89805 | JGI IMG/M metagenome (GOLD analysis project Ga0116182, IMG submission 89805) | Active sludge microbial communities of municipal wastewater-treating anaerobic digesters from USA - AD_UKC077_MetaG | ecosystem: Engineered > Bioreactor > Anaerobic > Digestate | place: USA...
TACGAATGTTATAAATTTAATATATACGAATGTTGTATATTTGTTACGTAAAATATACGTTACCTGCAAAACTAAAAAAAACGACAGTGCAAAATAAAATGAGACTTGACAAATTGAAAATAAAGAATAAAAAACAAATCATAAGAGTTAATGGGTTCTACTCTTTTGGCTTGAAAATCAACTAATCAGAGCCCGTAAACATTAAATTTTAGTTATTATGGACAAAAGCGAAATGAATCAACGCATGAAAGGCAGAACGCCTGAGCAAAAAAAAGTGATTAAGTATTTTTATGGAGAAGGAGGCTGCCTATCTTTCTTATCTCCTGGCTTGAAAGACGAAGATTATGATGCAATGGTGCAAGCAAAAGCAAAAAGCATGGACTTCAGACAAAAAGCCCTCAACAAAATTGGTTTGGACGAATCACAAGTAAGTGAAATTGAACCTGTACACTTTGAAGGGTATTGGTTTGATGAGAAGAAAACATTAGCTAAATGGGGCAAAGACAAAGTTTGGCGGAGTTCAGCCTATCAGACAACTTGGATATTTTTTAGTTCTTCACAAATTTATGTATATCAGTATACATTTAACATGGATGAGGACGGAAAGAAAGAATCCACAGAAGAATACTTCTACAAAGACATAACTAATTTCTCAACAACTTCTGATACTGTTGAAAAATGGGTGCTTGATAAAGTAAGCTGTAAAGGCGAAGCTTCCTATGCTCGTAAAAATGTTGATGCAAACCGTTTTGCTATAATTGTACCCGGTGACAAGTTCTACTGTTCAATGGACCAAAACGATTATACAGAGAGAGCAATTCAAGGTATGAAAGCAAAGTTGAGAGAAAAGAAAGGGTAATTCAAAGGAGTTTTACATTCATGGCTATTATAAAATTCCTAACACTGACTCGGTATTCTTCAAAAAATGAAGAAATGCCGAGTCAGTTTGAACAAGACATTTCAGAGGCTTATGTATGCAATCGTCAAATTAGCAGACCTGATTTAAATATTTGGAAAGCAATTAAAAAAGTGTCGATTTTTACATTGGTAACTGTATTGTTGGCACTTATTCTAAATTACATTTTTTATTTATTTGGTTTGTTTACTTATTTACCAATAGAGATACAAAAATTTCAAAGCGATAATCCAAAATTGTTTTTTTTTCTTTTTACGGCTGGTTTGGGATTTTTAGCTTTCTTGTTTTTTTTGAGAAATATTTTGATTGGAATTGTTGAATTGTATCAGCATTATGCTTCTGAGGATGTTCGTAGGAGATGTTTATTTAAGCCAACTTGTTCGGAATACACAATATTAGCCTTAAAGAAATACGGTGTTATAATTGGGCTTTACAAAGCCTACATTCGCATTTTTAAAAAATGTAGAGGAAATATTTACCGTATTGATTACCCTTAAAACTTAAAAAATCATTTAAAACAAATAATTATGGGACTATTCAATAACAAAAATCCTAATGAAACTGCCTTTACAGGCGGTAAAAAGCATTGGGCTGATGTAATCAAAAATACTGGACCCGGTGAACTTTTAATTTGGCGACAACCAGAGGAAGATTTCAATACAAGTTCTACTCTTATTGTTATGCCGGGAGAAGAAGCCATTTTTATAAAAGGTGGTACAGTTGAACAAACCTTTGAAAATGGAACTTATAAATTATCAACTGAGAATTATCCTTTTATTAGTCGTTTAAGAAACGCTTTTACTGGTGGTATAAGTACATTTAATTGTGTCGTCTATTTTGTTCGCAAAGCTCACTCTGAAGAAATTTTGTGGGGTACAGATTCACCAATTCAGGTGCGTGACAAAATGCTTGGAATTGCAACCAAACTTAAAGCAAGAGGGGCATACAAAGTTCAGATTGACAACCCTGTTAAGTTTCTTGAAAAACTGATTGGTAATAATGTGCCTTTTCAATTACAGGAAGAACTTAGCAAGTATTTCATAAATGAATTTCAAAGCAAAATAAAGTCAAGCATTACAAGAGCAGCAAACGAATCAACGCAAGAACTTTTAGGCATTGAAGCCCGATTAGATGAATTTGCAGATGCTATAAGTCCATTCATGCAGGAAACGCTTAATGATTATGGATTAAAATTAGTTAAGTTTTCAATTGCAGCAATCAATATTGACGATGATGAACTAAGAAGGCGTTATGATGAAATTGGAATGGATGCCATTGCAAAAATGAGAAATGCACAAGCAGACAAATCTGTTATGGGAATATTGGGCGATGACTGGGCAAAACAGCAACAAGTTGATATACTCAAAGGTATTGCAAATAATGAGGGCGGTGGCGTTGCCACGGCAGGCGCAGGTTTAGGAATGGGTTTGGCTGCTGGTGGAGTGTTTGGCGGTATGGCTCAACAAGTTTTTAATCCTTCTCAAAATCAACAACCTCAAAATGTAAGCCCTGTTGAAAAAATCAAACAACTTAAAGAAATGCTTGACATTGGCGCAATTACACAGGAGGAATTTGATGCCAAGAAAAAGGAAATATTAAGTAAAATGTAAGAAAGGAGGCTTTTATGAAAAAAACAAAAATTTTCTGGTATCTGTTAGATTCAATCTTTTTGATTGTTTTTAATCTTTATTTCTTTCTGCTTAAAGGCATTGAACAACCTGCTTCTGTATGGATTTCATACGCCTCAATTCACTTAGCATATTTAATGCTTCTAATAACGCCTTCTTTTGTAAGAAAGGGAAGCGTTTCGGCTGATTATGGTCGTCCATTGTTTGTGATTACAACAAGTTACTTTTTTTTGGCACTAATAGTTGGAGTTGTTTTTATAGCACTTTCACCTGAAAGCATTACAGTTGCTTTATTGGTTCAAGTTACAATTGCTGCAATTTTCGCAATTCTATTGCTTACAAACCTGATTGCAAATGAACATACAGCAGATAATATTGAAAGGCACGAGGTAGAATTAAAATATGTGAAAGAATCTTCTTCAAAGCTTGATTCTTTGCTAAAGCAAATATCCGACAATGCTATTCGCAAAAAGGTTGAAAAGGCTTATGATTTGATTCATAGCAGTCAAGTCAAATCTTCTAACAATGTAAAATCAATTGAACAAGATGTGATTAGTGAAATTGATAATCTTGAAAAAGCATTGCAAAAAAACAACTTTGAAAATATTCAAATGATAGTTGATAAAATTTGCAATTTGGCAAACGAAAGAAACCGACAATTAAAACTTTTAAACTGAATATCCGATTAAATATGGCTCAACAAATAGTAGAATTAACTTGTCCCGGCTGTGGTGACAGAGTTACGACAGGACAAACGGAATGCAAATTTTGTCATAAACCGATAGTAATATCGACTTTTAATAGTGTGTACTCAATGCCGATGCCAGAGGTAAACAAATACGCAAACGAATATCGTAAAGCTCTTTCTGACAATCCCGATAACAAAGATTTAAACACTTCGATAGCAATGTGCTATTTGAAATTGAAATTATATGACAAAGCTCTTTCGGCTTTTGAAAAAGCAATTGAAGATAATTTTGATAATTCAGAAACATTCTTTTATGCGGCAATCTGTTTATTACAGGGCAATAAAGCATTTCTGACACAACGCCCAACAATTGACAAAATTGAAGAATATATCAATGCGGCATTGATGATTGAACCTAAAGGAATTTACTATTATTTCTGGTCATATATCAAGTATGACTATTTTAATCGTAAATTTTTCAACACAAAACCTTCATATCAAGAAGCTTTACAAATGGCGACTGACAACGGAGTTTCAGAGTTCGACAAAGAACAACTATTTTCAATTTTAGGTGTACCAAAACCTGACTGTATTTGACAAAAAAAGACGTAAAACAATGAAAATGAAAGAAGTTCAGCAGGTAACAACGTGTATAAAACATTTGGCAGTCAGTGGTTTATCGAACATTTAAGCTCGTATCAAAAGTTGTGGTAACTTGACAGGCAATCGCTTCGAAATGCCAAACGTTTCATACACGCAACCGTTACCGCCAATGGTAGGACGACCATGCAGGTTGACACTATCGGCATAAAACGAAACGGTATGAAACAATTAACAAACAGACAGAAAAACGGGCGACACGCAAGCCGACCCGAAAAAGATTTAATTTTTGCCCCACCCGCAAAAAGAAAAAACAAAAGAACAAATCCTGCCCTAAATTTTTTGTCAGGTTTTTTGTCCCTCGCTTCGTTTAGCACATTTGCAAGTCGTGCATTTTTGTTTGTAGAGAAAATTACAAACAAAAACTGCACGGGCTACGCCAAACTTGCAAAAGAGCTAAACCCTTCCCGCAAAACAAAAACACGTGCCAAAAAATTTGCCATCCCTAATAGTGCTTCGTGGACTATTTTGTGTATGATGTCAAGTCAAAATGTTGTTTGGTTCAATGATACTTGATAAAATAATTGAGTGTTTTTTAATTCTCTTTTATTTTCTGAAATATAAAATCAACTTAAAAATTCACACTATTTAAAAAATTTAAAATACAATGAAAACAAAAATAATAACAGCATTTATCGCCATAATTTTTGCTACAAACATTATGGCTCAGAGTTCATTTGTAAAAGTGAACTGTAATAATTTTGAGCTAAATGGTAGCTCATTTTATCCTTTAGTTTGTAATTACTTGATTCAATTTACAAAAGACTATAATACCAATACTTATTACTTATCTCCTAACTGGAACTATAGCGACAATTGGGGGTATCCAAATACGGGAGGACCTGGTAGATTTTTTTATAGCTCAACAGATGATAAAGGAGTTTGTAAAACTAAAATCGGAAAGGATATGGCGAAAATAAAAAGTCTCGGATTTAACACTATACGCGTATTTATTGCCCCAGATAACAACAATGGTACACTTGAAATTCCAACTGGTTCATATACATCATACTTTTCAATAGTTGACCAATTATTAGATTCTGTAAATGCACATAACCTAAAAGTAATTTTGGTTGTTGGCCCAAGTAAAGCGTGGGAAGTACATGAAAGTTTTAAATCGTATCTTGAAACAATTTCAAACCATTTTAAAAATAATAGCGCTATTTTAGGTTATGATTTGTATAACGAACCTTTTTATTCATACAGTCATAATAATATGAATGATAAGTATAAAATTTCAAATTGGGTTTCAGAATGGTGCCACGCTATTAAAAAGTACGATCAAAATCATTTAATAACAATTGGACTTACTCATCCAGAAACCTCAATAACATGGGATCCGCTTGTAATGCCAATTGATTTTGTTTCATTTCATTTTTATGCATGGACAGAGCATCTTCAAAATTCAAAGGACAGGATAAGTTCTTATATCTACTGGGCTGCAAAAACAATAAAAATGCCGTGGATTATAGGTGAAATCGCTTATAGTGGAACAAATGTTAGTATTAGTGACCCAGATGCAATGGTTGGTTCTGAATCTGATCAAGCAAATTTTGCAACCTATACGATGCAAAAATCACTTGATTGTACTTGTCAGGGATATTCTTGGTGGCAATATCAGGAAATTAACTGGCAAAGTCCGTGGGAAGATTATTTAGGTTTAATAAATAATTACGGTAGTAGCGGATTTGCAAATGAAACAAACAAACAGGCTGCCAATGTTTTTGCATCATTTTGGACAATGACTGCAAACACAAGTAATTGCACGAAACCATCCAACTATTATAATATTTACAACCACACAACTATAGAGAAAACAGGTAGAGTATTAGATAACAATGGTCTACCTATTGAAAATGCTGTTATTATCGGATGGAAACAGATTGGAACTTCATACCCTTATTACATAACATATTCAGATGCCAATGGTTATTTTACATTACGTTCAAATACGCCCGGATACAATGTTAATACTTTATGGGTTTCACTTCCGGGATACTCTGTTGTGAAAGTTACCAATCCTACATCAGGGGCTAACTATACGATTAAACCTATTAACAATAATAGATGGACTAAAAAATGGACTAATGATGGAAATAACACGATTGACGGATGGAATGTTCATGATTACGATAAATTTTACAAAGGCGATTTTGATGGAGATGGTAAAGATGAAATGTTATGTGCAAGTTATACAGGTGGCAGTGGAGATTGGATGACGATGCTCTACTATAATAATACAACCGCTGATTGGGATTGGGGATGGAGTAATTATGGAAATTCTTCTGCAGGTGATGGTATATATCCTTATAGAAATAATTTAATTGTCGGAGACTTTAATGGTGATGGTAGAGATGATTTATTGGGCATTGATATTAATGGTAATTGGCTTACTACATTTACATTTGGAACAGATGGACAATGGCACTGGTGGCAATCAAATTATGGATATGTGAATAATCCCACATATCCCATGAGTTACATACAACCATATGCTGATTACATTGTTGCAGGAGATTTTGATGGAGATGGGCGAGATGATTTGTTAGGGTCAGACCTACCAAATGGATGGACAACATGGTTTAAATTCACAACTGCCAATCAATGGGCTTGGCAACAGTCCGACAATGGATATACAAACAATCTCGTTTATCCTATGAGCTATATGCGACCTTATAGAGACCAATTTATTGTGGGAGATTTTGATGGAGACGGAAGAGACGAAATTTTAGGAAATGATTTGCCGAATGGTTACATGACATTATTCGGTTTTGAAAGCGGTAATTGGCAGTGGACATGGAGCGATTACGGTAATGATATAGTAGGTATGCGACCATACAGAAATAATTTGATAGTTGGAAACTTTGACAACGATAGCAAAGATGAATTATTAGGATTTTATACTTGGGCTACAAAATTCGATTTTGAATCTGGAAATTTTGTTTGGGATTGGAGTACTGGTAGTTCGGGGATTTTTTCGGATTGGCCTGTGCTACCAACTGCAAATAAATATTTTTTCTCTAAAACGTATAAATACTCTCCCGACCAACTTATAGCATTCCGTAAAACAGGTACGAGCTATCTAGTGAATATGTATTCATTTAATAAAGAAACCGACTGTTCGACTCTCAGAAAAGCTAATTATTTTTCTAACTCTGTAAATACGGTTGAATCTGCAACAATTGCCGATGTTGGACAAACAGAATTAACAATTTTTCCAAATCCATCGAGCGGAAAAGTATTTGTATCGTTTAATTCTGATTTAATTTCAGGTTCAATAATCAACGTTATGAACATTAAAGGGGAAACGGTTAAAACTATTTTTCTAGATATTAATTCTGCGTCTCAAAATATAGAGATTAATATGGAAGATTTATCAGAAGGCATGTACTTTATTAAAGTAATAAATGGTAAATTTGCAGCATCTAAAAAGATTATTTATTTAAAAAATTAATTATGGAAAATTCGTTTAAATCATTTATGAAACTTTTGATACCTAAGTATCAAAAGTTGATATTAGAATATAAAATTGATATGAAACCAAGATATGGGTATGGGCTTAAGCCCCATACCCTTCTTTATGAGTTAATAAATAAAAACAGAAATGTTTATGAGCAATTTCTTAAAGAAATATTAATCCATAAAAATACATTCCAATCTATTCGTTCAGTAGAAGTTGAAAAAGATGAAAATCAACCATCATGGAATAATGGTTTTTTGCCCGGATTAGACATAATTTCATTATATACTATACTCAATCATTTTAAACCGCAAAAATATATTGAAATCGGCTCAGGAAATTCTACTAAAGTTGCAAGAAAGTCTATATTAGAGAATAAATTAAATACTAAAATTATTTCAATTGATCCATTCCCAAGGGCAACTATAGACCATTTAGCAGATGAAGTTATTAGACAACCTCTTGAAAATATTAAAGATTATCAATTTATAATTAATGAATTAAAAGAAAATGACATTTTGTTTATTGATAATTCTCATCGTTGTTTACCAAATTCAGATGCTACGGTGTGCTTTTTAGAACTATTACCCTATCTAAAAAAGGGAGTAATCGTTCACATTCATGACATTTATTTGCCATACGATTATCCTCAATTTATGTGTGATAGATTTTACTCTGAACAATATGTATTAGCGGCTTTTGTTTTAGCTAATCCTGAAAAATATAAACCAATTTTTCCAGGGATATTTATTAGCGAAGATAAAGAACTTTCAAACATAATTTCACCAATATGGGAACATCCTAATACAAAGAATGTAGAAAAACATGGGGGGGCATTTTGGATACAGATTAATTAGGAAAGTGCTTCCTCTATTTTGTCATACTTTTTGTTCCGACACACTTTTAGCACATTGCTGTCCTCGTTCCTGCGGTCGGCAAAGAGCTAAAGCCATCGCTACAACAAAAAGATATGCCAAAAGCCATCGCACCGTAATACAAAAAGAATCTCCTCGCTTCGCAAAAATTAAATCTTTCCCGACTGCTCACTGCAGACAGACAAAATATCGTTTTTTTATACAAGTAAGTGGACTATAAAAATGGTAGACAATGTATCGGAGGAAAGAACCACAGGCGGTAACAGCGGTTTGGCGTAATGGCGGGTGCAGTGCTTCGTATGACAGTTTTGTGCAAGGTTCAAGTGCAATTCTTCGATTGAACATTTGTGCTAAAAATCCGCCACTACGCCAAGCCGCAAAACGTTAGCGTTCATGCTAAAACAGACAGACAGCTTGACAATGAATAGAAAAATTGAAATGAAATGACAACAGAATTGAAAGAAATAAAAATCCGACCCTTTGCATTTTTAAAAACATCTTGCACATTGCACACATTTGCTTGCTCACACGAGCCAACACGAAAATCACCGCAAGCAAAAGAGTGCAATTTTGCCATCTCAATAAGAACACCTTTATTTGTAACTATATTCAATTTTTTAATAATTTAAATCAAATCAAAATGAAATCAAAACAAATTTTATTCATTGGCTTTATTGCCATTATTGCTTTTACTGGTTGCAAAAGCACAAAAAAACTTGAAAAGACAACAGGAGCGCAGGAAATAACAGTTCCTTTCTCTGATAATAAGTATAAATCCGACAAGGATTTTTTCAGAGCGAAACAAATGGGAAAAAGTCCTGACTTGGCAACGGCTAAAAAAATTGCTTTACAAAATGCAAAAGCCGAATTGGCGGGCAACATTAAAGCACTTGTTAAAAGAGTAACTGACCAATATACAAATCAGAGAACAGTTGGCAACAAACAGGACTTTGAAAACAAATTTGAAGAGTTATCAAGAGAAGTTGTTGACCAAACTTTGACAGATGTTAAAATGATGGATGAAAAAATATTTAAAGAACAAGATGGTTCTTACTCCTATTGGATAGCTATAGAAGTTTCAAAACAATCCATATTAGACGGAGTCAGCAATAATATTTCAAAAAATGAAAAATTACAATTGGACTATGATAAAAAGAAATTTGAAGAAATTTTCAATAGTGAAATGGAAAAGATGTCTAAAGAGTAATAATTTTATTCTTTGCTTTTTTCTTCTGTTGGCAGCAGAAAATTTGTTTGCTCAAAAGATTCTGCAAGTGAGCGGGATTAAAGGGTCTGCATACATTGCAGGTGATGTAAGTCCTAATCAGGCTAAAGCTCAGGCATTGAATGATGCAAAAATAAATTCTTTGAAAGCTGCTGGAATAGGAGAGTACATAAATTCATATCAATTACTTTTTACGAGTCAGCAGAAAAATGATTACTCACAATTCTTTAGTTCAGACATTCAATCTGAAATACAAGGTGCAGTACAATCGTATGAAATAAAAAACGAAAAAATATACTGCAAGAGTGAGTTTGAAATTATTTGCGAAATAACTATAGATGCTTCTGTGATAAAATACGAAACGAAGCCAGATATAAATTTTGATGCAAACATAGAAGGTCTAAAAGGCGTTTACAATAACGATGACAAATTAACCTTCTCTGTTAAAACAACTCAAGCATGCTATTTAACCATCTTCAACATAACTGACAAGGAAGCATTTATGTTGTATCCGAATTTCTATGAAAAGCAGTCAATATGCAAGCCGTTGGAAGAATGTAAATATCCAATAGCTAAAATTGATTATACACTTCACACCGAATTAAAATCACAGGAAACAAACCGGCTTATTTTTGTTTTTACAAAAACACAAATTCCATATATAAAAATGGATAAAAACCAAGTAACAACGAATGAAAATATCTTTAGTTGGATTTATTCGATAATGCCTGACCAGCGTAAAGTAGAATACTTAACATTAATAATTCAAAAATAGAAAATGGAAAATCAAGAAACAACAAATTTGGGAAACGCCGAAAAGCTAAGCGAATGTAAGTATGAATTGGAAAAATTTAAAATCACACTTGACTTTTTAAGATTTGAAGCAACAACATTGTGGCAGATATTTTCAGCTTACTTTGTGGCTCATACTATTATTATCGGCTTTATCTCATCTGCATTTGTTAAAAATAAAGCAGAAGATATTAATATAGTTTTGTTACTTATTGCAGGAATTGTTGGGCTGTTATTAGCAATCCTATGGTTAGGAACATTTCGTGGTAATTCCAAGTGGTATTATTATCGGATGGAAAATCAAGCAAAGAAGTCGGAAGAAGAATTTGTTAATTCAATTAAAGATGATAAATGGTTTTTGCTTAATAAAGATGCAGAACTATTTGCAAAAAAAAATTCCTTTATTTCAAATAAAGCTGCAGGATACTCTATGATTACAGTTTTTATTATAATCTACCTCATAATAATTTTCTGGTCATTTTGTAAATTAAATTGTAATTGTTAAATGTTTAAAAAATAAAAATTATGAAAACATTCCTTCTTGTTATTATGTTGTTTTTACAAACAGTTTTTGCTTTTGCTCAAAGACAAGAAAGTGCATCTAAAGAAATCAAAGATGCCATTGCTAAAGAGTTTAATCAATGGTTAGAAAAGGGAGAATTTGAAACAACTGCAGAATATGAATCGAGAATAAAAAAAGCAGATGAAAAATTGCAAGCAATTACAAATGAGGTTACCCTTTCAACAAAAACAAAATATCTCAAAAGAAACTTAGCCGGAGTATTAGGCGAATATAATGCAGACGATGAAACATATTTAATTGAAGTAAATTCTTCCGATGCTTTTTCTGCCGCTGTAGATCCGCAAAAATTAGTAATAAAAGTACCGCCTAAAATAGCTTCTATTCTGACGACAAGAATTGGGAAAGTACGTAGTTACCTAAATACATATGGGGGTATAAAAATTATTACAAATGATGTAACGATAATAAATGACAAATGGATATTAACGGATGCCTTGATTATATTTTATCTTAACCATAGATATGATAGCGATGCAGACACACGTAAAATAATAGTACAAAAAAAATCCGATAAGGTATTTTGTAAAACCATCTACGATAATGAAATGTTTAAAGCAATGGATTTAAAACAATGCACTAATGATAGCAAACTACCTGATGGAACTAGAACCAATAGTAGTGCTGGACCCCGTGGCGATTATTGTTATTATGATTGGAAATTATCCGAACAACCTAATTATAATCCCTCAAACGTAAAACCTATTTCTTTTAGTTTAGAAGATTTAAACATCATTCTTCCAACAATAAGTACGAATACTCAAACAGTAAATAGCATAACAGAACAAGTTCCCGATTTGGATATGAATCGCATCCAAACAAAAAATAAAAATTCAAATGCTTTTGCTATTGTAATTGGAAATAAAGATTATCAATACACAAAAAAGGTTTCATTTGCTATCAACGATGCACAGACGATAAAAAGATATTTAATCAATGTGTTGGGATATAACGAAGGAAATATTTTTTATCTGGAAAATGCAAGTAAAAGCAATTTTGAAACTTATTTTGGAACTAAAGAAAATCCACAAGGAAAATTATACAACAATATTAAACAAGGGATTTCGGATGTGTTTATTTATTATGCTGGTCACGGTGCACCAGGACTGAAAGACAATAAAGGTTATTTTGTTCCCATTGATTGCGACCCTCAATATGTTGAGCAGGGTGGTTACTCGCTTGACTTATTTTACAATAATATTTCTAAACTCAATGCAAAAAGTATTACTGTTATTACGGACGCTTGTTTTTCAGGTGCAGAAATTTTTAATAACATCAGTCCAATTGTCATTACTGTATCCAATCCCATTGCCGTTGCTGACAATTGCGTTGTTTTAACTTCAAGCACTGGTTCGCAGGTTTCATCTTGGTATAATGACAAACAGCACGGAATGTTTACTTATTTTTTCTTAAAAGCATTGGAGGACAAAGACAAAAGTGATAAAAACAAAGATGGCAAATTATCATTCCAAGAAATATTTGATTATGTTTCTGACAAGACAGAAGGAGTTCCGTATTATGCTCGCAGTATTCACGGAGTTGACCAAACTCCAGCTATACAAGGGACTGGAGTTGAAAATATTTTTATCGAATACAAATAGCAAACGAATACTTGTAGGCACATTGCCAAAGCCACACCAAGCCAACGCACAGACCAAAGCTTTGTCAAAGAGCCTGCAAGCTGACCCAAGGAAGAAAAGAAATTTTAAAAATGCCCCACCGCACAGAGAAAAGAAAAAATGAAAAATAAGGAAACTATAATATCGACAGAAAAACAAAGCACGAAACGCTAACAAAGGCTATATGCAATAAGGGTTTCAGTGGTAATTCAAGCATTCTGCCCCGCTCAAAATTTCGTGTCGGTGGACAGGAAAGTAGCCCGCTATCCCTTACTGCATATAGCCTCAGCCGTTAGCGTTCATTGTAAAAAGACAAACAGACGACAGAATGAGAAAAGAATTTTTGCTGCTTAAAGACAAAGAAAAATGAAAAATGCCTACACACAAAACAACA
>Ga0116182_1004237_pt1 | contig 12814 bp, 14 predicted proteins | sample AD_UKC077_MetaG_FD_89805 | JGI IMG/M metagenome (GOLD analysis project Ga0116182, IMG submission 89805) | Active sludge microbial communities of municipal wastewater-treating anaerobic digesters from USA - AD_UKC077_MetaG | ecosystem: Engineered > Bioreactor > Anaerobic > Digestate | place: USA...
AGGTTCAGTAGCGTACTGGTCTCCCCCGTCGCAAAATTAGTTTTCAGATCGAGGGCTTTCAGCAGACTGCCACCCTTGATCTCAAGACTCCCCGCCTTCCCCTCATCCAGCAAAACATTCACGGAAACGCCCGGGGCAGTTTTAATCTCGTCTTGTTCCAGAATAACCATCCCGTCTTCTGCCGGGATCCATCCGCCGTCCCTGTGTTTTACAAACACACCCTTGCCAGGCTTATCAATGGTGACATACTGGATTCCCTTTTGCTTCATGGCCACGGCCTGGGCGATACGCTCTTGCTCTACCGGCGGGATCGACTCGACCTTCCCCTGAATTTCCTCCTCGGCCTCGGACAAGAGACCCTTGGCCGGGAGATAAGATTCAGGTGAGGAAATCTGAGTCGTCGGAAGCCTGCGAAACTCGACATCAATGCTCTTGTCGCGATACGCGATATCAATCAGCTCGACGTTGTAAAATCCTTTCCCCAAAACCTTGGTCGCGTCGGCTGAAAGTTTTTTCACAAGAAAAGCAGGCAGTTCCACCCCACCGACCTTGACCTGATTCAAGGTAAGGTACGGGGCTCCGTAATTCATCTTATCGGTGCCAAGCTGCCAGTGCACGGTAACGGGGACGCCCGTAAATTTCCCGGCCATCATCATTCCGTAGGAATCAACGGAAACAACTCCATCACTGCATCCCAGGCCCCGCATCAAGTTGTTGTAATATTTTTGCAGATCAGCCTCGGTGAAGATCCGGCGCCGCACCCCTGGGGCCTTTTCCGCGACCGTTTGGTCCACCATTGCCATAAAGGTCGCCATAGCCTTGGGGGCAATTTTCTTCATCGCGTTAAACATTTCCAAGGGCCCTTCACGTCGGGAAGTCGCCCGGATGCTTTCTCCTTCCCGGACGGTTCCCAGGAATTCTTTCTCTCCCTTCGGATCCACCGAGTACACGCTGACAGCGCCCTTATGCACACTTACTAACGTGGCAGGAACAGGAGACGAATCGTGATTCAAAAACCAAAAAACACACCCCAGAACGGTCAAAACTAATAAGCCAAAAATGATTTTTTTCATTTCGCTCTCCTTTTCGTCAATTTATTTCACTGCCTGTTACCTTCATCCAAAGTATAGCCTATCTCTTCTCCAAGAGGAAGGTGATATTTTTTTATAAAACATAGTTTCTAATGTTTTTTAAAAAGTCTCCCCTGTTCGGAGTTTTCGTAAAATACCCATGAAAAACTCACCGGATTTTCGACAAAGATTCTTCAACCGTTCCCCCCACGCTTACAAAACCATGCCCTTTTAAAATGACCAAATCATGATTTTTTAAAATTTCAACAGCCGAATGAGCAAACTCCAGGGTCCCATAAGGATGGGACTCTTTTGTGATAACCGCGTTCTTCAGATCAAGGGCGTGGGCATGGAGGATGACAGATACTTCCGGCCGGGCGCCGTAAATAAGAAAATGCATCATCGCCTCCGAACTGGGATTCGCCGTGCCCACCGCAAAAACCTTTTTTTGTCCAATATCAACATCTTTCACCCAAACAAAATCGCGAGGCTCTAATTTTCCAAGTTCGGATCCTGCCCGTGTGATGACGAATCCGTCTGGCCTCCGGAAGCTCATATTGCCGCTATTGGCCGGGCAAAATCCTTTCGTCGATAAAGTCTTGCCCGCGAGGATAAGCTCATCGACTCTGGTATCCGCAACGCTTTCATCCGGCACGCGCACCACCTCAAATTTGATCCCCTGATAAATTTCCATCATGGCCAGATCACCTCATAAAAAAGACCTTTCAGATATCCTTCTTCAGAATAATAAATATTGACGGGAAACTCGCGAGGCTGTCCTGTTTTTTGAAGAATCCGGACGTTTCGTTCCGCGGCCGCCGCGACGCAAGAAACCACTCTCTGAAAAAGATCGGCAGGGATACGCGCCAAGCGGGAAAAATCAGAAAGTAGCCCTTCTGGTGAGAGTTTTTTTATCGCGGGCACATTGATCTCCGGAATGAGATGGCGATTCCGAACCGATTTATCTTTGCCGTTACGGGTGATAACCCTCAAGAGGTTCATGGGGAGTTACCGCGACATTAAAAGATGGAAAAGAAGAATTCCACCAAGCGCGATGCAGTAGTAGCCAAAAATAAAAAAACGGGCTTTTTTGATAATCGCCATCAGCCAGCGAATGACAAAATATCCGGAAACAGCCGCCGAAAGAAAACCTATCAGGGTTTCCCACCCGCAGTATCGGAAGTAAGTTAAACCGTCCTTCAGATCCAGAACGATGGCGCCTGCGATGGCGGGAATATAAATCAAAAAAGAAAATTTCGCCGCCTCATCGCTTTTGAGCCCCGTTGCCATTCCCGCCAGGATAGTACTTCCCGATCTTGAAATGCCGGGGAATAATGCCACGGCCTGCGCGGCACCAATCCCCAGCGCCCTTCGCCATCCCATCTCGGACATCAGCCGGGTCCCCTTCCCGAATTTTCCGCTCAAGACGAGCGCGCATCCCATCACCAGCCAGCAAACTGCCACAATCCGGAGATCGGCAAAAGCTGACTCGATCCCCTTCCTGAACCCAACCGCCATCAGCCCGGTGGGGATCAGCGTGATTAAAATATAGATCCAAAGTAGCGGAGATACATGAGTCGCGCGAACGTCGGTTTTTTTTTCACAACAACCCATTTCCTTTTTACCCTGAAGGAAACCATAAAATCCCGTCAGGGTCTCCATGATCTCGCCCCAGAAATAAACCATGACCGCGATTAACGTCCCCGCGTGAAGCGCGATGTCAAAGGAGATCATGGGGTCTTTCATTCCAAATATATTTTGAAATAATACGAGGTGACCACTGCTCGAGATAGGCAGGAATTCCGTCAATCCCTGGACCAAGCCAAGGAGGACGGCCTTCCACAAGGTAAGATCAGAAACGGAATTCACGGCGTTTTTCTCCAGGTTGCAAAAAACTGAAGGAACATAAAACTAAACCTCCCCGCCCGCGTTAAAACGGAAGCTCTCCGAAACCGTCAAAGGAACTGCCTCATCCCGGCGGTTTCAAGCGCCGAAACAATTTTTCGTATCTCTTCAGTCTTTTTCATCGGGCAAACCAGGATGGCATCAGACGTTTCAATAACGACATGATCTTGCAGTCCAACCGTAGCAATCAGTTTAGTTTGAGATCTCACGAAATTTCCGGAAGATTCCACGAGAAGTGTTTTCCCCTGGCTGACATTATCATCCGATCTTCTCGCGAGAAGTTTTTTGAGTGAAGCCCAGCCCCCCACGTCATTCCACCCCATCGGGACCGGCACGGTAAGTATTTGCCCCGTCATTTTCTCCATCAGGCCGTAATCAATCGATATGGCGGGACACTTCGAAAAAAGTTTTTTAACGGATGTTCGGGAACACCCTTCCCCGGCAATTGCAGTCGTGATCTTGAAAACATCCGGCAAATATTGACGGCCAGCTTCCAGCAAGCAGTCCGCGCGCCAGATAAAAATTCCGGCATTCCAGAGAAAACGTTTCGATTTCAGATATTTTTTCGCGGAAGGAAGATCCGGCTTCTCTCTGAATTGCTTCAGATAAAAAACTCCGGGAGCCAGTCGCCGTCCCATTTCGAGATACCCGTAACCCGTGTGAGGAAAATCCGGACAAATGCCGAGCGTCACCGGCATCCCTTTCTGTCCAGCAATCCCGTAAGACAGGCGCATTGCTTTCGTAAACGCTTTTTCGTCACGGATATAATGATCGGCGGGGAAAATCCCCAGAACGGCCGATGGGTCTTTTCGCATGACATAAGAAGCCGCCCAGAGGGCGCAGGGCGCCGTGTTCCGTCCCACCGGTTCTCCGATAACCTGTCCCGCCGGGATTTTGAGAAGTTGCCGCGTCAGAGCGACCTTACTCTCAGACACGAAGACCAGGATACGGTCGCGGGGAATAAATCTTCGAAGGCGATGGAATGTCTGCTCGAGGAGGGTCTGCCTGCCAAATAACGAGAGAAACTGTTTGGGACGACTCTTACGACTTTCGGGCCAAAAGCGGGTGCCACTTCCCCCCGCCATGATGATCGCCCAGTTCATCCGTTCATCTCTTGATAAATCTTTTTTACTTCACCTTCAATCAACGCGCGAATTTCCTGGAGCCGCTTTTCCGTCTGGGCTTCAAATCGCATCACCAGCGCGGGCTGAGTGTTGGAAGCCCGCACAAGCCCCCAACCGTCCGCGAATTCAACGCGGGCGCCGTCGATATCCACCACTGTGTACTGCCGCTTGAAATTTTCAATCGCTTTTTCAACCACCCTGAATTTAATCGCCTCGGGACAATCAAAGCGAATTTCAGGGGTCGACGGAAGGTTCGGCACGTCCGAAAGAAGAGACGAAAAAGGCGCGTTGGCCCGATCCAGAATTTCAAGAACCCGGCACGCCGCGTAAACCGCATCGTCAAATCCAAGCCAGCGATCCTTGAAAAACATATGCCCGCTCATCTCTCCCGCCATGGCGGCGCCTGTCTCTTTCATTTTCGCCTTGATCAGGGAATGGCCCGTTTTCCACATCAGCGGTTTGCCACCGGCTTTCGCGATACCGTCGTATACCTGTTTGGAGCTCTTGACATCCCCGATAATAGTCGCGCCGGGTTTTCGAGCCAAAAGTTCGCGGGCATAGATCAAAAGGAGTTTATCGCCATAGATGATCTCCCCTTTTTCATTGACGACACCAATCCGGTCGGCATCCCCGTCAAACGCGATTCCAATATCCGCCTTAAGTTCAAGCACCTTCGCCTGAAGATCCTTCATGTTCGCCGGCACCGAAGGATCCGCCTGGTGATCCGGCATTTTAGAATTCAAATCCCCGTAAAGAACCGTCAGGTCATGCCCGAACCGCTTCACCAGCCCCGACGCGGTGACGGCTCCCATTCCGTGCCCCGTATCAATCACCACTTTCAACCGCTTCGTAAACTTGAAAATGTTCGCGATATAATTTTCGTAATCCTTGAGCAGTGACTCATGATCAGGCGTTTCGACCTTTCCGTCTCCCGTAACAAAATCATTCCGCTCAATCAGGTTACGAAGATTTTGAATGTCCGCGCCGTAAAAAGATCGAGTCGCATGATGAAATTTGAAACCGTTTTCATCTGGCGGGTTGTGAGATCCCGTGAGGGAAATGCCAGCGTCCATATTTTGGGTCGTGACATAAAAATAAACGACCGGGGTCGGGACAAGCCCTATCCGGATCACGGTGAGTCCGGTACTCCGAAGCCCCTCGGTCAGACCCCGATAAAGGAATTCCGCGCTCCAGCGGTGATCGTGCCCGATCGCGACTTTTTTCTTTCCTTCCCGAACCAGCACAGTCCCAAAGGCCTTGCCGATCGCGAGAGCGACCTCTTCAGTTAACTCCGCATTCGCCTTGCCACGAATATCATATTCACGAAAAATATGGGATGGTATCATGTTTCTCCTACCAGGAAGCCAGGGTGTCCAGCTTAAACCTTGAACCTCTGACGCATGGGTTGTTGTAAATGGTGCGCGGGACAGGACTTGAACCTGCACTCCTTGCGGAACCAGCCCCTCAAGCTGGCGTGTCTGCCAATTTCACCACCCGCGCCTAAACTTAGCCTGGGATTGACAGCAGTACGAACGATCCTAAGTACTACTTTTCGTCTTCCCTTTGCCACTTTTGGTTTTCGAGGATTTAAGTTTGCTTCGTTCCTTTTCCAAAGTGATTTCAACGTCTTCGTGTTGCTGTTCCAGCTTTTTAATCTCATCGATCACCGACACAACCTCCGCGTCCTCAAGATTAATCGTTTCCCCCTTGCGCACGGTTTGATCGTAAACCTTGCTTCCAAGTCTGGAACAAGCTTTGGCGATTTGATGCTCCAGGGTTGCCCTTCGAATCAGGAGTTTGGTGACGCTGGCCGCCTCGCCCGTTTTTTTGGCCATGATTTTCGCGTACTTTTTCACTGCTTTAAAAGTGTCATTAATAATCTTTTCAGACTTTGCGTAGAACTCCTTCTTGTCCATGGAAACTCCCGCTTTTCTTTTAGGTTTGGAAGAAATGCCTCAACGCCGAAAAACCCCCCGAAGGGCAGTATGTTTTATCATATTTAAAAAAGATATCAACATGGAATTGAACCTCAATTTTCGGCGCCCGATTTCTACAACATCCCGAGCTGGAGCTTGGCCGCTTCAGACATCCGGGATACGTCCCAGGGCGGATCCCAGACAATCTGGAGGGTGACTTTTTTAATACCTTCGACCGATCCGACGCGCCTTTCAACATCTCTTTTAATGGTGTCGGCCATCGGGCACATCGCGCTCGTGAAAGTCATCTCAATCACCGCTTCCTTACCGCCCCCGTCAAGGTCGTTCAATCTTACGGAGTAAACGAGACCAAGATCAACGATGTTAACGGGGATCTCATAGTCAAAGCAAAGCCGGAGCTCATCCCAGATTTTTTCTTCCAGAGTCTTTTCAGCCATCACTTTTCCATCTACACGCTCCTCGCCACGCGCCTCACGAGGAGTTTCGGTCTTGTGTCGTTGAATTATTCGGTCGTCACCTGTTTTCCCGTCGGCTCAAGCGCTTCCATCATGGCATGCCAGGGAAGCGACGCGCATTTAATGCGGGCGGGAAATTCACAAATCCCCGCAAAGACTTCCAGCTTCCCCAGATGTTTTTTTTCAAATGGTTGATGAACATCGCGAGAAAGCATGGCGCGGACCTCTTCAAAAATGGCCTTGGCCTCCTCACGGGTTTTTCCCTTCAACGCGTCCGTCATCATGGAACCTGCCGCCCTCGAAATCGCGCAACCTGAACCCTCAAAGCTGATGTCCTCAATCCGGTTGCCGTCCATTTTAACGTAAACATGCAGGTGATCACCGCAAAGAGGATTAAATCCTTCCGCCTGGGCCGTCGCGGCCGAAAGTTTCCGGAAATTTCTTGGCCGTTTATTATGATCCATGATCATCTGCTGATAAAGTTCCCGTATCTCTTCATTCATTTAAACACCTCGGTGACTTCTCTCAGGGCATTCGTCAAACAGTCGATTTCTTCCTTTGTGTTATAAAAAGCAAGCGAGGCGCGGGCCGTCGCAGGGACGCCAAACCTCTGCATAAGTGGCATGGCGCAATGATGCCCGGCCCGAATCGCGATACCGGCGCGATCCAAAATTGTCCCGATATCGTGAGCGTGAGCTTCGCCCAGAACAAAAGAAAGGATCGCTGACTTATTCCGGGCCGTTCCGATTAATCTGAGGCCCGGAATTTCCAAAAGTCTCCGGGTTCCATACTCCAGCAATTCGTGCTCATACGCCTCGATCGTGTCGAGCCCAACTTCCCGAAGATAGTCAATCGCGGCGCCAAGGCCAATCACACCCGCGATATGCGGTGTCCCCGCCTCAAATTTGTAAGGGATCCGGTTGTAAGTAGTTTCCTCAAAAGTCACGGACCGGATCATATCCCCTCCACCCTGATAAGGCGGCATGGATTCGAGCAATTCCGATTTTGCGTAAAGCACGCCAATTCCCGTTGGCGCGAAAAGCTTGTGGCCGGAAAGCACATAAAAATCCGTGTCAAGGTCCCGGACATTCACTACCCTGTGCGCCACCGCCTGAGCCCCGTCGACCAGAACTTTGGCGCCTTTTTCGTGTGCCAGCCGAATGATTTCTTTGACCGGGTTGATCGTCCCAAGCGCGTTTGACACATGAGCGACGGACACAAATTTAACCTGATCCGTCAAAAGATTTCTGAATTCCTCCATGATAAGTTCACCCGAATCATTCACCGGAGCCACTTTGAGCTTCACTCCGATCGCATCCCGAAGCATTTGCCACGGAACAATGTTGGAGTGGTGTTCCATGTGCGTGATCAGAATTTCATCGCCCGCTTTCAAAAAGGCGCGCCCGTAGGTTTGAGCGACCAGATTGATCGCTTCCGTCGCTCCACGCACAAACACAATTTCTTTTTCGGAACCGGCCCCCAGAAATTCCCGGACCTTGTAACGCGCGCCTTCATAACGCAGGGTCGTCTGTTCGCTTAAACAGAAGATGCCGCGATGAATATTGGCGTTTTCCTTCGCGTAAAACCGCTCCACGGTATCGATCACAGCCCTGGGCTTTTGCGTCGTCGCCGCGTTATCAAGATAAACCATCGGCCTATCATAGACCTTTTCACGCAACAGCGGAAAGTCGTCGCGTATTTTCTGTATGTCGAGCAAACTCATGCGGTTGCCTCCAGATCCAAAAATCTCTTTTGGGTCATGTCATTGATGAAAATCCTAAATTTTTCATGACGAATCGAATCAACAATTTCTTGCGCGAACCCCGAAGCGAGAATTCTCCGCGCGGTTTTCTGGCCTATACCACGAGAGCGAAGATAAAAAATGGCATCCTCGTCAAGCTGGCCGACGGTAGCGCCGTGGGTACACTTGACATCATCCGCCAAAATTTCAAGTTGGGGACGAGAGTCGGCCCTGGCCGTTTCAGAAAGAAGCAGATTTCTGTTCGTCTGGCGAGCGTCCGTTTTCTGGGCATCCCGTTGCACAAGCACCCGGCCGGTAAAAACACCGCGTGAATGACCTCCCAAAACCCCCTTGAATCTCTGATCGCTTTTACAATCCGGAACCGCGTGGACCACTCGCGTTACGTGATCCAGCGTCTGATGTTCCGCTCCCAAAACCAGTCCGGACAGGTTGCACTCTGATCGCTGTCCATTCAGGGCGATCATCGCGGTCTGTCTCGCGAGTTTGGCGCCCAGCGCGAAGGAAATGGAATTCAAGACGCTTTTTTCTTTTTGGACCGCCTTGAAAGTCGCGATGTGAAAAGAGCCCCGGCTTTCATGCTGTAACTTGTAATGCTCCAATGACGCGCCCTCCTCGAGAACCACTCCGGCAAACGAATTCGTAAAACACATCTTCCCGTCCACGCCCCGGAAATCCTCGATTAAAACAGCCTGGGCATTTTTCCCCAATCTCATGATCGTTTTCGGCTGGCAAAGACCTTCATGACAATCCGACCGGTGGACAATATAAATCGGCTTTTCCAGACAAACTCCCGAAGGGACATCAATGAAAATCCCGTCCATCCCCAAAGCAAAATTCAGATCTTCAAGCGAATCTTTCGTGAAAACGTTTAACTCGTCCAGGGTCGTCCGAAACCGATCTCCGGATCGAATCTCTGAAAGTATCATGCCCCGGATCCCCTCAGGAAGATCGGAAAGCTCCGCGCGAAACCAGCCGTTGGCGAAAAACATAAAATAGGCATCCATCGAGTTCTTCGGAACCTCTGTCCCGTCAAACACCACCCGGGAGGTTGTCGGTTCCATGATAAACCTCGCGCCGGCAATCGCGCTTAAGTCCGTGTACTTCCAGGATTCATCCCGGGTCGTGGGGAATCCTTTTCCCAGAAATGACCACATGGCATCGTCTCGCATCACCCTGTGCCATTCCGCCTCTGCCTGACGCTGATTCCCTAATCTCTGGTAGGCTTCTTCGTACGGTTGTAATTCCTTCATATTGGACATGAAAACCCTTTATCCGATTTAAAACAGGTTGGACTAAGCGTCAAACGCACTAGACGGATCTCGAACGGGGCTCACCCATTCGTACCCTTTTTCTTCGAGCTGTAACGCCAGATCTTTTCCCCCTGAAAGAACAATCTTGCCTCCCATCAGGACATGCACCTTGTCGGGTTCAATGTAGTTCAAAAGACGCTGATAATGCGTAACAAGAAGAATCGCCCGGCTCCGGTTCCGCATTTTATTGACGCCCCCGGCGATAACCCGAAGCGCGTCAATATCCAGTCCGGAGTCCGTTTCATCCAGCACCGCAAGATTGGGTTCAAGGACCGCCATTTGCAGTATTTCATTCCGTTTTTTTTCTCCGCCCGAGAAACCCTCGTTCACGGGACGGGAGATAAATTTTTCATCCATTTCAACAATCTTCATTTTTTCCTTCAGCACGGTAAGAAAATCCATGGCATCCAGTTCCTCCAGCCCGCGGGACTTTCGAATCTCGTTAAGGGCGGACCGCAGAAAATAGGCATTGTTCACTCCGGGAATATCGATGGGATACTGAAAGGCCAAAAAAACACCGGCACGGGCGCGATCCTCCACGGACATCCGAAGAAGATCTTTTCCCTCATACGTCACCGTCCCCTTCATAATCTGGTAAGACGGATGTCCGGCCAGTACCCGGGTCAGCGTACTCTTTCCGGATCCGTTGGGGCCCATCACCGCGTGCACTTCTCCCGCCTGGATCGCCAGATCGATTCCCTTCAAAATCTCTTTTCCTTCGATATTCACATGTAAATTTTTGATTTCGAGCATTTCCTCTCCTCTTCTCCGTCGTTGCGGGAAACCCAGAAAACAACGTAACAATCTCTTTCGACAAACGAGATACCTCTGCCTTCTGCCTGCAATAACACTATGTCAATTTTTACAAAAACATCCTAATGGTATTAACTCGGAAGCGTTTTGTCTTGCACTTCGCCAGATTTTGCATCAAGTTTCATCTGTCCGTAACAAGCAACCCTCGCAACCAAAGGTTCGCCTGGTATTCTGTTTCTCACTTTAAAGGTCACAACACAGGATCCTTTCTGCCGAACAACATCAATAGACGGACGCATCGGTAGGGATATTCATGACACCAACCGCTACCTTTTTAGCGATCTCAATCGCCCGAGCTTCTGTTATGAATTTGTTTTTCTCCTCCGCTCCATTTTCATCCACCTGTTTACTGGACTGGATACTGAGTTCGAGGGGTTGGATTTCATGCTGGCAATACCCAGCGGTCGCCACCGCGAAAACCATTATGCTTCCGAGTCACAGCTTCTTTATTGCCGTTTCTCCTCTGTTTGAGCACCGTACTTTGTCTCAGACTCTCGGACAAGTTCGAATGCCTTGTTCGCGGCATCAAAGCGATCCAAAAAATCGACCCTGTCTTCGCGCATCTTCGCCATCAGCATTTCATGATATTTGGTCCGGAGAGCATTGATCGTTTCCTTGGCCCGGTGCTCTTCTTCAGGGATCTCCCGCTCAGCTCTCACAAGATCCGTATAAATGCGCGCGATTTCAAGTAGCGTCATAATTCACCATGAGCAATTCGTATAGCGATGCGAGTCGCGTGGTCTCTATCTTTGTATTTAATTCCTTGTTCCCTGAGTATTTCGATAAATTTCCAATGCAGATCGGCTCTCTTCTCCTCGAGTTGTTGCAGTTCTTCAGGATCCATCGTCCTCTCAATTTTTTCGATAACCTCAACATACTTCCGAGCAACACGATACAAATTATTGGTCACTTTGATTCCTTTCAATAACCGGGGCAAGCGACCTTGCCCTTCAGAATTAATCTTCAAAAACCCGCAAATTAGCCAACGCTTCCCTCGAGGGTAACCCCGAGCAACCGTGATGCCTCCACGGCAAATTCCATGGGGAGGTTTTTGAACACTTCCTTACAGAAACCGTTCACGATCATGGAGACGGCATTGTCGGGTGACATTCCGCGCTGACGACAATAAAAAAGCTGGTCTTCATCGATCTTGGAAGTTGTGGCCTCGTGTTCCGCCTTCGACGAATGGTTTTCAACTTCAATGTACGGGAACGTATTCGCGCCGCATTGATGACCAATCAAAAGAGAATCGCATTGCGTGAAATTCCTGGCCTGGGCCGCTTTGGGTAAAATTTTTACAAGCCCACGGTAAGTCGCGTTGGCATGTCGCGCCGAAATTCCCTTGGAAATAATCGTGCTCTTCGTCCTTTTTCCGATGTGTATCATCTTGGTGCCGGTATCCGCCTGTTGATGATTGTTGACGATCGCGACGGAATAAAACTCCCCGACCGAATCGTCCCCCATCAAAACGCAACCCGGATATTTCCAGGTAATCGAAGAACCGCTCTCAACCTGCGTCCATGAAATCTTGGACCGCACCCCCTTGCAAAGACCACGCTTCGTGACAAAATTATAAATGCCGCCTTTCCCTTCCCGGTCTCCCGCGTACCAATTCTGGACCGTCGAATACTTGATCGAAGCCCGGTCGTGGGCCACCAGCTCCACGACAGCCGCGTGAAGCTGATTTTTGTCACGAATGGGGGCCGTACAGCCTTCCAGATAACTGACGTAGGAGTCATCCTCCGCCACAATCAGCGTTCGCTCAAATTGCCCCGTTTCGGCCGTGTTAATTCTGAAATAGGTCGAAAGCTCCATCGGGCAACGAACCCCCTTGGGAATGTAACAAAAGGACCCGTCCGAAAAAACCGCGGAATTCAGCGCCGAAAAAAAATTGTCCCGAACCGGAACCACGCTTCCGAGATACTTTTCGATCAGCTCGGGATGCTCCCGGACTGCCTCGGAAAACGGACAAAAAATCACTCCCGACTCCCTGAGTTTTTCCTTGAAAGTCGTGGCCACGGACACACTATCAAAGACCGCGTCCACCGCGACCCCCGCGAGACGTTTTTGCTCCTCAATCGGGATCCCAAGTTTTTCATAAGTCTTCAAAATTTCCTGATCGACATCCTCCAGACTTTTCGGTCCTTCCTTTTCGGATTTCGGCGCGGAATAATAAATAATATTCTGATAATCAATTGGAGGGTAGTGAAGGCTGGCCCAGGACGGCTCTTTCATTTTTTGCCACTCCCGAAACGCCTTAAGCCGCCACCGCAACATAAATTCCGGTTCATTTTTTTTCTTGGAAATGAACCGGATAATATCCTCGTTCAGACCGCGGGGAGCAGTCTCCGACTCGACCGGCGTGACAAATCCGTACGGATACTCCTTATCAAGAAAAGCCCCTTCGTCCGTCATGACCGTTCTTTCTTTTTCCTCTC
>Ga0116182_1004240_pt1 | contig 12809 bp, 7 predicted proteins | sample AD_UKC077_MetaG_FD_89805 | JGI IMG/M metagenome (GOLD analysis project Ga0116182, IMG submission 89805) | Active sludge microbial communities of municipal wastewater-treating anaerobic digesters from USA - AD_UKC077_MetaG | ecosystem: Engineered > Bioreactor > Anaerobic > Digestate | place: USA...
GACCACGCCGCCGCCGTGTTCGAAGAGGGCTGGGGCACCAATGCCGCGCGGATCGTGCGCCATACGCGGCATGTCTTTTTCGTGAAGCCGGACCTGTTTGTCATCGCGGACGAACTGGAAGCGCTCGACGGGCAGCCCCACCTGTATGAGACGCTCTTCCATTTCGACGCGCCCGATGTGCGTGTGGACGGCTTGCAGGTGGCCACGCTGGGCGAGGGGCCTTCGCTCTCCGTGGCCGCATTCGGCGCGGACGGCGTGAGCGTCGTCAAGGGACAGACGGAGCCGGTGGTGCAGGGGTGGCTGCCGGATTCGTCGGCAGGCTACGGCGGCGTACGCCCGATTCCGACCGCAATTTACCGCAAACAGGCCGCCGGCACAGTGCGGCAGCTTTACGCGCTCGTTCCCAGTGCGGGGGCGCCCGCCATGCCCGTCGCCGCGTTGAACATGGACGAGGCGGCGCTGACGGTGACACGTAAAGACGGCGCGGTCACACGGTTGGGCTACTCGCGACAGTTCGCGCGCTAAGCGCATCATGTTGCGACCCATGCACCCACGCCTTGCGAGTGATCGCGGATTGGTGTAAAGTCAACGCATGTTCAATGATTAAAGGAGGTTGGCGATGAAACCGAGGCAAATCCGGGGCGATGTTTTTTGGATGGGGGCTATCGATTGGAACCGGCGGCTGTTTGATTCCCTGATTCCGCTGCCCGACGGCACCAGCTACAACGCGTATCTCGTCAAAGGCGACGAAAAAACGGCGCTGATCGACACGGTCGATCCGGCCCTGTTCGAGACCTTGAAGCGGCAGTTGGCCGAGGTGCCGCGCGTCGATTACCTGGTGGCGCAGCATGCCGAGCAGGATCATGCAGGCTCCATCCCCGCCGTACTGGCGATGTATCCCGAGGCTGTCGTGGTCTGCACGCCGAAAGCCAAGCCGCTGCTGATCGACCACCTCGGGCTTGACGAAACGCGCATCCGGACGGTCGCGGACGGCGAGACGCTCGCGCTGGGCGGCAAGACCCTGCAGTTTTTCCACACGCCGTGGGTCCATTGGCCCGAGACGATGGTCACGCACCTGCCGGAAGAAAAGATCCTGTTTTCGTGCGACTTCCTGGGCTCGCACATCGCCACGTCGCGCCTGTACGCAGGCGAAGACCCGACGGTGATCACGGCGGCCAAGCGTTACTATGCCGAGATCATGATGCCGTTCCGCAGCAGCGTGCAGGGCAATCTCAAAAAAATCCGGCCGCTGGCGTTCGACCTGATCGCGCCCAGCCACGGCCCGATCTATGACCATGTGGAGGGCATCCTTGCGGCGTATGAGGAGTGGGTGTCGGACCGGCTTGCGAATGTCGTGGTGATTCCCTACATCTCGATGCACGGCAGCACCGAATTGATGGTCGATTATCTGACCGCCGCGTTGGCGGAGCGCGGCGTGGTTGTCGAAAAGTTTGAGCTGTCGACGACCGATATCGGCAAGCTGGCGATGGCGCTGGTGGACGCGGCGACGATCGTGATCGGCACGCCGACGGTGCATGTCGGGCCGCACCCCAGCGTGTTCAACGCCACGCACCTCGCCAACGCGCTGCGCCCGAAGCTCAAGTACGCGGGCATCATCGGCTCGTACGGCTGGGGCACCAAGGCCGTTGAACAGCTTGCGGGGCTGATTCCCAACCTCAAGGTCGAGGTGCTCGGCACCGTGATGTGCAAGGGCCTGCCGAAAGCCGGAGATTTCGCCGCGCTGGATGCGCTCGCCGACGCGATCCGCGACAAACATGCAGCCTTGTAACGGGCATTGCCCGTGCTGGAGAACACGATGAAAAGTTGGGTACGGTTGCTCGCCGCGTCGGTCTGCCTGATGGCCGCGTTCGCGCGGTGCGAGCGGCCGAACCTGCTCATCATTCTCACCGATGACCAAGGCTATGCCGATGTCGCGGCGTTCGGCGGCACGGATGTCCGCACCCCCCACATCGACCGTCTGGCCCGGGAGGGGATGCTCTTCCCGAACATGCGGTCGACCTGCACGGTCTGTTCCCCGTCGCGCGCGGCGCTGCTGACGGGCTGTTACCCGGACCGGGCGGGCGTGCCGGGCGTGATCCGCACGCAGCCGGAGCAGTCCTGGGGCTATTTCAACCCCTCCCTGCCCACGCTTGCGGATTGTCTGAAGCAGGCCGGATACCGCACCGCGCTCATCGGCAAATGGCACCTGGGGTTGGCGTCGCCCAATCTGCCGGGCGAGCGCGGCTTCGAGTTTTTTCACGGATTTCTCGGCGACATGATGGACAGTTACACCACGCATCTGCGTCATGGCCGCAACTACATGCGGCGCAACACGCAGGAGATATCGCCCGAAGGCCATGCGACGGATCTCTTCACGAGTTGGGCGTGTGACTATCTCGCCGAGCAGGCCGCGTCGTCGCGGCCGTTCTTTCTCTATCTCGCGTACAACGCGCCGCACTTCCCGGTCGAGCCGCCTGCCGAGTGGCTGGCGCGGGTCAAGGCGCGCGATCCGGCGCTCGCCGAAACGCGGGCGAAAAATGTGGCGTTTGTTGAGCATCTCGACGCGGGTATCGGCCGCGTGCTGGATACGCTGGAGGCCACCGGCCTCGCGCGGAACACGGTGGTGGCGTTCGCGTCCGATAACGGCGGATCGCTGCCGCACGGCCAGCGCAACGATCCCTGGCGCGACGGCAAGCAGAGTCATTACGACGGCGGGCTGCGCGTGCCGTTTCTGCTGAGGTGGCCGGGCGTGGTCCGCGCCGGATCGCGGTGCCCGTATGCCGGCCAGACCTTTGACCTGTTTCCGACCTTCCTCGAGGCGGCCGGCGCTCCGTTGCCGCCGGGACTGGATGCCGTCAGCCTGCTGCCGCTTCTCAAAGGCGGGACGCTCCCCGCGGACCGCGATCTTTACTTCGTGCGGCGCGAAGGCGGCGCGGCATACGGCGGAAAGAGTTACGAGGCGTTGATCCGCGGCGGGTGGAAGCTGATGCAGAATGACCCTTTTTCGCCGTATGAGCTGTACAACCTGCGCGACGATCCGCAGGAGCGGCGCAACCGTGCGCAAGCGGATAAAAAAGTGCTGGCCGAGTTGTCCGCCGCGTTGCGCGCGCGGATCCAGCGCGGGGGCGTGGTGCCGTGGCAGCCGCCCGGGAAACCCTAACGCGGAAGGAGCAGGGGTATGACGAACAGAATCTTGAGCGCTGCGCTGGTGCTGGCGGCGGGTGCGGCGGCCGCCGCGCAGAAGCCCAATCTGATCTTCGTTTTGGCGGACGATCTCGGGTATGGCGAGCTGGGCTGTTACGGCCAGCAGGTGATCCAAACGCCCCGGCTTGACCGCATGGCGGCCGAGGGCGTGCGGTTTACCCGCTTCTATGCCGGCGCCACCGTCTGCGCGCCGTCGCGCAGCGTGCTGATGACCGGGCGGCACCACGGGCGCACCCGCGTGCGCGGCAATGCCGGCAAAAACAACATGCAGGCTCAGGCGCTGCGAGACGAAGACGTGACCGTCGCCGAGGTGCTGAAGGGAGCAGGTTACACGACCGCGCTGATCGGCAAGTGGGGGCTGGGGGACGCGGGCGCGGCGGAGAGCGGGTTGCCGCGGCGGCAGGGCTTCGACACCTTTTTCGGCTACCTCAACCAGCGCCATGCCCACAATCACTACCCGGATTTCCTGTGGCGCAATGAGACGCGCGTCGCGCTGCCCAACGTCGTGACCGAGGTGGGCGGCGACGGCGCGGGATATGCCACGGAAGCGAAGGTCTATGCCGACGACCTGTTTGCCGACGAAGCGCTCGCGTTCGTGCGCGCGCATCGCGAAACCCCGTTCTTTCTTTTCTGGAGCATGGTGGTGCCCCACGCCAACAACGAGCGGGCCGGCGCGCTGAAGGATGGCGCGGAGGTGCCGGATTACGGGCCGTATGCGCAGAAGGCGTGGCCGGAACCCGACAAAGGGCACGCCGCGATGATCACGCGCATGGACGGGTACGTGGGGCGGCTGCTGGACGAACTGCGCCGGCTCGGGATCGCGGAGCGCACGCTGGTGATCTTCACAAGCGACAACGGCCCGCACAGTGAGAGCCGGCACGACCTGAAACGCTTTAATCCGTCCGGCCCCTACACGGGCATCAAACGCAGCCTGACCGACGGCGGCATCCGCGTGCCGTGCATCGCCTGGTGGCCGGGCACGGTCGCGCCCGGCCGCGACAGCGCGCACACAGGCTATTTCGGAGACTTGATGGCGACCGCCGCAGAACTGGCCGGCGCGACCGTGCCGCCCGGGTGCGACAGCATCAGCTTCGTGCCGACCTTGCGCGCGACGGGGCACCAGCCCGCGCACGAGTTCCTGTACTGGGAATTTCACGAGCGCGGCTTCCATCAGGCGACACTCTGGCAGGGGCGCTGGAAAGGTATCCGCAAAGGTCCGCCCGGTTCGCCGCTGGCGCTATACGACCAGCAGGCCGACGTGGCGGAGACCAACAATGTGGCGGCGCGGTATCCGGAGATCGCGGCACGGTTGGCCGAGTACCTGAATACCGCCCGGTCGGAGTCGGTCGACTGGGTGCCGGCCTGGCAGCAGAAGAAAGTCCAATGATCCGTAACCGTGTACGGGAGAAAACATGAAGCGATACGTGGCAGGCTTAGGGATGGCGGTGTGGGCCGCGTGTGCGGGCGGCGCTGAGGCGCGACGGCCGAATGTGCTGTTTATTCTGACCGATGACCAGCGCTGGGATGCGTTGAGCCTGGCCGGCAACCGTCATCTGAAAACCCCCAACATCGACCGGATCGGACGCGAGGGGGTCTATTTCCGCAATGCCTTCTGCACCACCTCGCTCTGCTCGCCGAGCCGCGCGAGCATCCTGAGCGGGCTGTACGCCCACCGGCACGGCGTGATCGACAACTTCACCGAGTATCCGCAGGGGTTCCGCAGTTTCCCGATGGTCCTGCAGGGTGAAGGTTACGACACCGCTTACATCGGCAAATGGCACATGGGCGAGGACAACGACATGCCGCGCCCGGGATTCAACTGGTTTGTGACGCACAAGGGGCAGGGCAAGTACTTCGACACCGAGTTTTGCTTCAACGGCGAGCGGCGCGAGACGGTCAAGGGCTACTACACGACAGTCGTGACCGACATGGCGGAGACGTGGCTGAAGCGGCCGCGCGGCGGCAAGCCGTGGTGCCTGATGATCGGGCACAAGGCGCCTCACAGCTTTTACGTGCCGGAAGAGAAGCACGCGCGCGCCTTTGAGGCGGTGCGGACGCCCTATCCCGAGACCGCCTTCATGCTGGATGACAAGCCGGCGTGGATCCGGCAGCGTCTCTACACCTGGCACGGGATCTACGGGCCGCTGTTCGACTGGCGCAAGCGTTTCCCGGATGACGCGCCCGAAGCGGTCAAGGATTTCGAAGCCATGAACCGGGCCTACTGGGCGACGCTGCTTTCGGTGGACGAGAGTGTCGGACGCCTCTACCGCCTGCTGCAGGAAAGCGGCGAACTGGACAACACGATCATCGTGTTCATGAGCGACAACGGGATCTTGAGCGGCGAGCACGGGATGGTCGACAAACGCACGGCGCACGAGCCCAGCATCCGCATCGTGCAGCTTGTGCGCTATCCGGGTTTGACGCCGGCCGACCGGCCGGTGGTCGTCGAGCGCCAGGTGCTGACGGTCGACCTGGCGCCCAGCCTGCTGCAGGTGTGCGGCGCGCCGGCGCTGACGGAGTGCCACGGGCGTTCGTGGGTCAAGCTGGTGCGGGCGGGGGATGATTCCTGGCGCAGCTCCTGGTTCTATGCGTACAACTACGAAAAGCAGTTTCCGTACACGCCGAATGTGCGCTGCGTGCGGACCGAGCAGTGGAAATACACACGCTACCCGCACGGCGACGGCTCGCCGGACCGGCACCTCGAGGAGCTGTACAACATCGAGTTTGACCCGGAAGAGCGCCACAACCTGATCGCGAAAGCCAAGTATGCGCCGGTGGCGGCGTCGATGCGCGCGGAACTGGCGCGGCTGATGGCCGAGGCGGGGCTGACGCCCGAAACCGACCGCATGCCGCTGGATGAAGGGATCAAGCAGGCGCTGCCGGAAGCAAGCATCCGGTGAAAGGAGGCGGGGCATGGAACGGTCACTGTGGCGGCGCGCGATCCTGCGCGCGGGCGCGGCGGTTTTAGCGTGGGGCTGCGCGGCAGAGGCGGCGGCGAAGCCCAACATCATCGTGATCCTTTCGGATGATATGGGGTTTTCCGACATCGGGTGTTACGGCGGCGAGATCCGCACGCCGAACCTCGACGCGCTGGCGGCGGACGGCATCCGCTTCACGCAGTTTTACAATACGGGACGGTGCTGTCCGACGCGCGCCTCGCTGCTGACCGGACTTTATCCGCATCAGGCCGGGGTCGGCCACATGATGAACGACCGCGGCACGGAGGGCTATCGGGGCGACCTGAACCGGCGCTGCGCGACCCTCGCCGAAGTGTTGCGTCCGGCCGGCTACGGCACCTATGCGGTGGGCAAGTGGCATGTCACGCGTTTCGCGCAGGCCGATGACTCGAAGCACAACTGGCCGCTGCAACGCGGTTTCGACCGGTTTTACGGAACCATCCACGGGGCCGGCAGCTTTTACGATCCGTCGACGCTGACGCGCGACAACACGCCCATCTCGCCGTTCGCCGACGCCGAGTACCGGCCTTCGGCCTACTACTACACCGACGCGGTCAGCGACCAGGCGGTGCGCTTTATTGACGAGCATGGCGCGCGGCATGCGGACAAGCCGTTTTTCATGTACGTGGCCTACACGTGCGCGCACTGGCCGATGCATGCGCTGCCGGAAGATATCGCGCGCTACAAAGGCGCGTACGACGGCGGATACGGGCCGGTGCGCCGGGCGCGCTACGAACGGCTGAAACGTCTGGGGCTGATCGATCCCGCCTGCGCGTTGTCGCCGCAGGCCGGCGTGTGGGAGGAGGTGGACGATCGCCGCTGGGAAGCGGCGTGCATGGAGGTCTATGCGGCGATGATCGACCGCATGGATCAGGGGATAGGCCGTCTGGTGGCGCAGCTCAAACGCGCCGGGCAGTGGGAGAACACGCTGCTCGTGTTCATGCAGGACAACGGCGGATGCGCGGAGGAGACCGGGCGCGTCGGCAACAAGCTGCATCCAGACCAGCCGCGCCCTGCGCAGCCGACTCTGGCGCCGCTGTCGGCGGCGGCGATCCTCGGGGGCGGCAGCGTGCCGGATCAGACGCGCGACGGATATCCGGTGCGCATGGGACGGCAGGTGATGCCGGGGCCGGCCGATACGTATATCGCGTACGGCAAGGCGTGGGCGAACGTCAGCAACACGCCTTTCCGGGAATACAAGCACTGGGTTCACGAAGGCGGAATCGCGACGCCGCTGATCGCGCACTGGCCGGCGCGCATCCGGGCGAAAGGGTCGTTGTGCCGGTCGCCGGGGCATCTTGTGGACATCATGGCGACGTGCATCGACGTGGCGGGGGCGCGCTATCCGGATGAGCGTACGCCGCCGGAGGGCCGCAGTCTGGCGCCCGCGTTTGAAGGCCGGCCGGTCGAGCGGGACGCGCTCTACTGGGAGCACGAGGGCAACGCCGCCGTGCGCGAAGGCGACTGGAAACTGGTCCGCAAGGGACGCGAGGGCTCTTGGGAGCTGTACGACCTGTCAGCCGACCGCTCCGAGTTGCGCGACCTGGCGGCCGGTCATCCCGACAGGGTGAGGCGGCTTGCCGCGAAGTGGTCCGCTTGGGCAGAACGGACCGGCGTCCTGCCGTATCCCGCTGCGGAGAAGCGCGTGAAAGCCAAGAGGAGGTGACGCGATGCGCGTCCGATGTGTCATTGTATTTTGGATGGCAATTCAGGCTTTGTCGACGACGGCCCAGATGGCGCTTCAGCCAGCGGGAGAGGGGTCGGCTGAAGCCCCTTACCAGATCTCACAGCTCGGCCATCTTGTCTGGATGGACGAGACGGTATCGCAAAGTTCGAATGTGCATTACCGGCTTATGAACGACATCGATGTGGCGGAGACAGTGCCGGTGGAGGAAGAAGAGAAGTTTCGCGGTATCGGTGATGACTTCAGTGTTGTCAAGTTCATGGGATATTTCGATGGTGCCGGGCACTCGATCCGGAATCTTTCCCTGCGCCAATGGGGGAATTCCGGTGGTCTTTTTGGGACCCTCGGCCCGGGCAGCGTGGTCGAGAATCTCGCCCTGATCGGTTGCCGAATCGTTGGCAGTGGCGGAGACACGGGCGCCATTGCGGACGCCAATTGTGGCGGTGTCATCCGCCATTGTCTGGTCGCGGCGTATATGGGAGGTGTTCGTGTCGGAGGCATTGTCTGTGTTCAGGAGAGCGGGCGAATCGAGCGCTGCACGGTAACGGGTTGCGTAACCGCGCGATATGACCCGGATTCCGGAGAGATATACGGGGGTAACGTTGGGGGTGTCGTCTACGAACTCATGGGCGGAACCGTGACTCAGTGTTATTCCACGGCATACTTGACCGATGTGTCAGCGTTTGGCTCCAAGGGCGGCTTTGTTTGGGGTGCGTGGCCTTCGGGAGAAATGTCCGACTCATATTGGGATATGGATACCGCCGGCACTTCTAGTTCAGCCTGTTACGTCGCACCTGATGCAGAAACGGGCGTAGGTGGCAGGTCCTCAGCCGACATGCGCAGACAGGCTACCTTTGCCGGGTGGGATTTCGAGAACACTTGGGCGATTGAGGAAGATAGGAGCACGCCGTATCTGCGCGCGTTTCCGCCGCCATTCTATTTGTCCGTGCTGACGAACGGGGCGGGGCGCGTCGAGATTGATCCGCTGAAGGCGTTTTACCAGCCGGGAGAGGTGGTGAAGCTGACCGCCTGGTCTGATGCCCCGGGCTTTGTGTTTGCGCGTTGGAACGGCGGGGCATCTAATCAGTTGTCGACTGTCACGACTGTCACGATGGACGGGCACCGCATGCTGGAGGCGGTTTTTGTGATGGCGACGGATATCTCGACGGTTGAAGAGTTGCAGGCGATCAATAATAACATGAGCGGCACATACCGGCTCGTGCAAGATATCGACGCTACGGCTACCGCGGCATGGAATGACGGCGCGGGATTTGCCCCGCTCGGATCTTACTACCAGCGGTTTACGGGCATCTTCGACGGGAATGGGCATGTTGTGCGGGGTTTGACGGTCAACAGACCAGAATCGGCAGGAATAGGCTTGTTCTCGGAGGTGGGCGCGGGCGCGATCATCCGGCGGCTTACGCTTGAGGGCGGAACGGTGTCCGGAAGTGCTGGTGTAGGCGGGTTTGCAGGGTTCGTTTACGGAGGCCGGTTGGAGGAGTGCGGATCCGAATGTTTCGTGAGCGGGGAGAGAAGAGATATCGGTGGCTTGGTCGGTTTGCTGCGGTCGGGGAGCTTGGTCAAATGCTATGCAACAGGAAGAGTTGGCGGGGGGGATTATGTCGGAGGGCTTGTCGGAAAGGCCGCTGAAGGAACTAATCTCATTGAGCATTGTTACGCCATGGGACCGGTCGAAGGTACATATTATGTTGGAGGCCTGATCGGATCAGGCATGTCGGATTCGAGGATTGACCAATGTTTCGCCACCGGACCGGTGAAAGGTGAATATCAGATAGGAGGGCTGGTGGGTCAGTTCTATGCATTCCTGTTGCGTCGCAGCTTTGCGGTCGGGCATGTCATGGAAGTTGAAAATTCTTCTGGTGTCTTAGGTGGGTTGTTAGGTAATTCTCCGTGGGTGACTGCTGAGTTGGAGTCGGGAGGATTTGTGGGGGAATGTTATGCTGCTGGACGTCTGATCACAGACTGGAATGTGCCGGGGTTAACGCCGGACTTGTTCTGGCCAAATTCCCCTGACGTGTCCGTGTATTGGGACATGGAGACCGGTGGAAAATGGCCTGTAAACGAAGGCCCGAATCGTTTGACCGCGCAGATGAAGCAGCGCTCAACCTTTGTGGACTGGGACTTCGAAAACGTGTGGGATATCGAAGAGGGGGTCAGTTATCCGTTTTTGCGCGAATCCGGAGAGGGACTTAGGCTCAATGTGGTTGCCGTAGGTGACGGGCATGTTGAGGTGTCACCACGGAAGGCGCGTTATGCGCCCGGAGAGAAGGTCACGCTCACGGCGGTGCCTGCCTCGAACAGTGTCATGCTGGCTTACTGGACCGGCGCTGTGGCGGATGAGGACTCGCGGGTCACGACAGTGACGATGGATATCCATAAAACTGTCGTCGCAGAGTTCTCGCCGGCCATCGACATCGCTACCGTCGAGGAGCTGCAGCTCATCGGCAGCGGGGCGGAGTATCCAGAAAACGGGTGTTACAGGTTAACTCACGACATTGACGCATCCGCGACTGCTGCGTGGAACGATGGCGCAGGATTTATTCCTTGTAGGCTGTCGAACGGGGGGGTGCTCGATGGCCAATCGCATCAGATCAAGGGGATTGTCCATCAACAATCCGCCACATTACCCGTGGGCTGGATTGATCTCAGGGCTTGAACCAAAATGTGTGATCCGTAATCTTGGTTTATCGTCGTGTTCGGTGGCCGGCTATGACGCCGGAAGTTTAGCCGGGTTAGTATTTGGAGGGGGACGGATCGTACGCTGTTTCGCGGAGGCTTCAGTGACGGGGGCCGAGTTTGCCGGAGGTTTGGTCGGTCGACTTGAGGGAACCATCGCGAATAGCTACGCGGTGGGCCATATCAGTTCCGCGTCTGGACTTGCCGGCGGTGCGGTGGGCGCGGTGGGTTGGAACGGACGGCTGCTGCGAAGCTACGCGGCGGCAACGGTCGCTGGCGGGGCAGGCGGCGGCTTGGTTGGACAGAACGATTTCATCGCGGAACGCGCTTCCGAAGCCTCGTTTTGGGATATGCAGGCCAGCGGATGCGAGGCCTCGGCGTGCGGAGAGGGCAAGTCCACAGCGGACATGCGGCTTCGGACGACTTTTACAGGGTGGGATTTTTCGACAGTATGGGGCATTGACGAGGGGGTGGGGTACCCGTTCCTGTGGTTTACTCATTTGTCACTGCCTGTGGACACACCCTCGGGCTGTGCGCCGGAGTATGCGGCGTGGGCGGCGGCCCACACGAATATATGGGGTACGGCCGACTTCAGCGTTTTACCGTGGGCTGATTTCTCAACGGCGTGGCTTCTGGATGAACGTCCTGCCGCAGGGTTCGCTGGCAGTGCGGGGTTTGCGGTGAGCCGGTTCGAATTGGGTGATGAAGAGATTCTTGTGGAGCTGGCTTTGACAGTGGGGGGAGCTGCGAAACAAGGCCCCTTGAACGGGTGGCTGGCCGTCGAGGGTTTGAACGAACTCGGCGGCACGTGGGAGACAGTGGCCGCGCAGCAACCCTCCGATGTTCCGCTCTCGTTCATGAGCGGGAGCGCATCGGTCGTGTTCGCGCGTCCGGCGGGTTTCAGGTTTTTCCGACCTGTTGTGCGGATGTCCGGCGGTGGCGGCACTGCGCTGCGCGCGCCCGCGCCGACGCCGTGACCGCGCCGCTCAAGCCGGCTGGTTGGCGGCGCTCCAGCGATAGTACTCTTTTAACTGGAGGTCAGCCGCCGCGGCTTCGTCCAGGAAGACCGTGGTGTCGGGGTGCATCTGCAGCGCCGAGGCCGGCGTGAACTGCGAGATGCCCCCTTCAAGCGCGGCGCGCACGGCCTTGGCCTTGTTCGCGCCGAAGCAGAGCATGACGCAGCGCTTCGCTTCCAGAATCGTGCCGATGCCCATCGAGATGGCGTGGCGCGGCACCTCGTCGACCGTGGCGAAAAAGCGCGCGTTGTCGCTGACGGTCTGCGGGGTGAGCGCCACGAGCCGGGTGCGCGAGGCCAGCGAGGAGCCGGGCTCGTTGAAGCCGATGTGGCCGTCGCTGCCGATGCCGAGCACCTGGATGTCGACGCCGCCGGCCGCGCGCATCTCCGCCTCATACGCCGCGCAGTGCGCCGCGACATCACGCGCCAGGCCGTCGGGCACGCGCGTGTTGGCCGGGATCAGATTCAGGTGGTTGAAGAGGTGCTCGTTCATGAAGCGGCGGTAGGACTGCGGATGATCCGGAGCGACGCCGTAGTACTCATCGAGGTTGAAGGTGTGCACGCGGCTGAAGTCGAGTCCGTCGCGGCAGGCCTGGATCAGCGCCTGGTAGAGGCGCAGGGGCGTGCTGCCGGTGGCGAGGCCGAGCACGGTCGCGGGGCGGGCGCGCACGGCGTTGGTGATCAGGGCGGCGGCCCGCAGGCTGGCCTCTTCGGCGGTCGGGCAGAGAATAATGTCCATGCGATGAATCCTTTACTGAACGAAGTTGGCAGTAGACTACCGCACAGATGTCGGGCTGTCAAACGATCTCCGGCTGTCGGCCGATGACACAATCGGTTGGTGGCCGGGGTGCGTACGCGTTCACCGCGAAACGGTACACGTTCACGTACACGTACACGTTCACGTTCACGAGGTTTCGATGCACGCGCCCCTGTGGATGTGATATGATACTTGGCGTGAGGTTCAGCGCGGGCGGTAGCGAAAAGGGAAGGAGCGGTCCGATGGCACGAGGGTTACGGGTGATGGCGGTTGCGGCGGTGGCCGGGGTGCAGGCGGCGCTGGCCGCGCAACGCCCCAACATTCTGTTCGCGCTGGCGGACGACTGGTCGTACGGGCATGCGGGGGTGTACGGCTGCGCCTGGATCAAGACGCCGGCATTCGACCGCGTGGCGCGCGCGGGCGTGCTCTTTACTCATGCGTACACGCCGACCGCCAAGTGTGCGCCGTCGCGGGCGAGCATCTTGACCGGCCGCA
>Ga0116182_1004250_pt1 | contig 12793 bp, 10 predicted proteins | sample AD_UKC077_MetaG_FD_89805 | JGI IMG/M metagenome (GOLD analysis project Ga0116182, IMG submission 89805) | Active sludge microbial communities of municipal wastewater-treating anaerobic digesters from USA - AD_UKC077_MetaG | ecosystem: Engineered > Bioreactor > Anaerobic > Digestate | place: USA...
AAAGATAATGTCTTCCGGTGGAAAGTCTTGCGCGACCAATAAATCATACGCACGTTTGCAGATTTCGATTTTTCTCTCATAAGTATCGGCTTGGCCTTTTTCATCAAACGCCATCACAATTACTGCCGCGCCATAACGACGGCACAGTTTGGCTTGACGTAAAAATTCTGCTTCGCCTTCTTTCATCGAAATGGAATTGACAATTGCCTTGCCTTGCACGCACTTTAAGCCCGCTTCAATCGCTGACCATTTACTGGAATCAATCATCACGGGTACGCGCGCAATATCAGGTTCAGAAGCAATTAAGTTTAAGAAATGCGTCATGGCTTTAACGGCGTCTAACATGCCTTCGTCCATGTTAATGTCAATAACTTGCGCGCCATTTTCCACTTGCTGACGTGCCACGCTCAGGGCTTCTTCATATTGTTCGTTAATAATCATGCGCGCAAAGGCTTTACTGCCCGTCACGTTAGTGCGCTCGCCCACATTGACAAAGAGTGAGCTGTCATCAATGATAAATGGCTCTAGCCCTGAAAGCCGCGTGTAAGGTGGCACGGTCGGCACTTGGCGAGGCGGAATATCTTTAATCGCCTCATAAATCGCGTTGATGTGCGGTGGCGTTGTACCACAGCAGCCGCCCGCGATATTGACAAACCCACTCTGTGCAAACTCTTTGACTAAGCTTGAGGTCACATCAGGCGTTTCGTCAAAGCCTGTGTCGCTCATCGGGTTGGGCAAGCCCGCGTTGGGGTAAATACAGACAAACGTATCGGCAATTTTTGAAAGCTCTTCGGCATATGGGCGCATCAACGTTGCACCCAACGCACAGTTTAGGCCAATGGTAAGCGGCTTAGCATGGCGCACAGCGTGCCAAAAAGCCGTGACGGTTTGACCAGACAAAATACGCCCTGAAGCATCCGTCACCGTGCCGGAAATCATGATAGGCAAGCGACTGCCATGTTCTTCAAAGAACGTTTCAATGGCAAACAATGCCGCTTTGCAGTTGAGCGTATCAAAAATGGTTTCGACCATTAAAATATCGGCACCACCTGCCACCAAGCCGCGTACTTGCTCTAAATAGGCGTTCATGAGCTCATCGAACGTAACATTTCGCGCGGCGGGGTCGTTCACATCAGGGGAAATTGAAGCCGTTTTAGGCGTTGGGCCAAGTGCGCCTGCCACAAAGCGCGGCTTATCCAGCGTGCTGTATTGATCACATGCAGCGCGCGCAAGCTTAGCCGCTTGCACGTTCATTTCATAGACCAAATGCGCCATGTGGTAATCATCTTGCGCAACTTTAGTCGCGCCAAAGGTGTTGGTTTCAATGATATCCGCACCCGCAGCCAAGTATTTTTCGTGAATTTCCTGAATAATTTGCGGCTGGGTGAGCGTGAGTAACTCATTATTGCCCTTCACAAATAGCTCACGCTCGCCCGCTGGCGCTTTAAAGTCCGCAAAGCGCTCACCTCGATAATCCGCCTCAGTCAGCTTATATTGCTGAATCATCGTACCCATTGCACCATCAAGTATTAAAATGCGCTGCGCTAATAGCTGACGCAATTGGGTTTCAACGGGGGATAGTGGTTTGAAATTCATTTGTACTCGATTTGTTGATGAAATTTTACGCAAAAAATTCAGGATGATTACTCATAGTTAAGTTTGGTTGTTAATTATGCTTTATCGTTACGTCGGTATTGTATTGCCTCAGCAATATGTGTTGGTTGAATTGTATTTTCATTGGCTAAATCCGCAATGGTTCTGGCTACTTTTAAAATGCGATGATACGCTCTGGCAGACAAACTTAAACGACTGATAGCCTGTTTTAATAGTTGCAGCCCTGCTTCATCTGCTAAGCAATGCTGATCAATTTCTTTTGTGCCCAGTAAGTTATTTGGCTTGCCTTGTCTTGCTAATTGCTTGTTACGTGCTTTTTCAACTCGCGCCCTTACCAAATCAGAAGATTCTGATTGTTTCGCACTTAATAATTCATCTTCCTTCAAAGCTGGCACTTCAATATGTAAGTCAATGCGGTCTAGCAGTGGCCCCGATATTTTGGCTTTGTATCGCGCAACTTGGTCAGGTGTACAGCGGCACTTATTATTAAAATGTCCTAGATAACCACAAGGGCAGGGATTCATGGCCGCAATCAGTTGAAATTGCGCAGGAAAATCCGCCTGACGTGCCGCACGTGAGATAGTGATATGACCGCTCTCCAGCGGTTCGCGCAACACTTCTAATACTTTACGGTCAAATTCTGGCAATTCATCAAGAAACAATACACCATGATGCGCGAGTGAAATTTCACCTGGCCGGGGAATTCCGCCTCCACCTACCAGAGCAACGCCTGATGCCGTATGATGCGGCGACCTAAACGGGCGGCGCTTCCAATCCTCAAGCTTATAATTGCCATTTAAAGATTGTAATGCTGCCGATTCTAGCGCTTCATCTTCTGTCATGCTAGGCAAAATGCCAGCAAAGCGACTTGCCAGCATACTTTTACCTGTGCCGGGCGGGCCGCTCATAATTACACTGTGACCACCTGCGGCTGCAATTTCTAATGCACGCTTTGGTGCTGACTGGCCTTTGACTTCACTAAAATCTGGATAGCTGAGTTTGGCCGATTGGTGGTGCGCCTCTTGTTGCACCAAGGGGGTGCGGCCGGCTAGATGTGCACATACTTTCAATAATGTATTGGCTGGATAGACAATGGCATCTGCTACCAAAGCAGCTTCTGCCGCACTTTCTTGTGGCAATACAAAAGCGCGCCCACATTTATAAGACTTAAATGCCATGGCCAGCGCACCACGAATTGGCCTAAGCTCTCCAGTGAGGGCTAATTCACCCGCAAACTCATAGCGAGATAATGCCTCAATAGGAACTTGCCCCGATGCCGCCAAAATACCCAAAGCAATGGGTAAATCGTAGCGCCCACTTTCTTTAGGTAAGTCGGCAGGAGCTAAATTTACCGTAATTCGTCTGGCCGGGAACTCAAACTGCGCCGTTTGCAATGCGGCACGCACACGGTCTTTACTCTCTTTCACCTCGGCTTCAGGGAGACCAACAATGGTAAAGCTGGGCAGCCCATTGGCTAAATGCACCTCAACGACCACTTCTGGTGCATCCATGCCACTTAATGCGCGGCTATATAAAACAGCCAAACTCATGCTAATTTCTTTGCTGGGCTTCTAATTCAGCTAGTTTTGCTTCTAACTGGCTGAGCTTTTCTTTGGTACTTCTTAGCACTTCGGCCTGCACGTCAAATTCTTCACGCGTGACGAGTTCCAATTTGGTGAGCGCGCCCTTTAACAGTGCATGAATGTTTTTTTCAGCATCGCCTAAAGGTGAACTGCTAATTATCTCTTTGATTTTTATAGATAATTCATTTAATTTTTCTGAGCTTAACATCATGACTCCTTTGTATTTAGGTAGTAGTTTATCAGGTTTTGGCGAATTTAGATAAATCTATGCTGAGTAAAAATTAAATAACCTACTGATTATAAACAAAATTTATATTGGCACAGCCTTTGCTTAATGTGTATTGAATAATTTTTTATTCTTAACATTTTCAAGGGGAATCAATATGCGTAACTCGTTATTGTCAATTGCAGTATTAAGTGTATTCACATTACCTACAATTTCTTTCGCGGAAGAGGCTGCGCCAGCCGCTGAAGCGCCTACAGTTGCGGCAACAGCATCACCACATACTTTTGCTTATAACGTTGGGCTATACAGCCAATATATTTTTCGCGGCCTCACACAAACTCGTGAAGACCCCGCTATTCAAGGCGGTGTCGATTACACACATGCCAGCGGCTTTTATGCGGGTGCATGGGCTTCAAACATCAGCTGGTTAACAGATGGCGATTACTACAAAAGCTCAAGCTTGGAGCTAGACCTTTATGGTGGCTACGCTAACACGATTGGCGAAACAGGCATTGGCTACAACGTAGGGCTACTGCAATACATTTATCCTGGCAGAAAATTCAGCGGTACTAAAAAAGCCGAAACCACCGAAATTTACGGTAGCCTTTCATACGGATGGCTTTCTGGCAAAGTTTCTGCGGTTGTATCAGATGGCGCATTTGGTTTTGATAATGCCGACGGTTCAACCTATACAGAGTTAAATTTGGCCGTACCCTTTGGTAGTGGTTTTTCTGGCGTAGCGCATGTCGGCTACCAAGATTTTACCGGCAAAGGCAATAGCCAGTTTGATTATGCAGACTGGAAGTTGGGCGTGACTAAATCATGGGATGGTGGTGTTAATTTAGGTGCATACTACACCGACACCGATGGCAAAAAATCTGATTTCACGGATGCTTCTGGCCAAAACATCGCCAAAGAACAATTCACTGTATTTGTACAAAAAACTTTTTAAACCAGTTAGTGCGAGATTTCTCGCACTTTTAGGAGGCACTCATGAAATTTATATCAGCAATTATTAAGCCCTTCAAGCTTGATGAAGTGCGTGAAGCACTTTCTGCCATTGGCGTGCAAGGGATTACCGTAACAGAGGTGAAAGGGTTTGGCCGTCAAAAAGGCCACACCGAGCTATATCGTGGTGCTGAGTACGTAGTGGATTTCTTACCAAAAGTGAAAGTAGAAATTGCCATTGATGACAAAATTTTAGATCAGGTCATTGAGGCGATTGAAAAATCAGCCGCTACTGGAAAAATCGGTGACGGCAAAATATTTGTGTTTAATTTAGAGCAAGTAACCCGTATTCGTACCGGTGAAACTGGCTCAGAAGCACTCTAAGGGGATCAACATGAAAAAAGTTCTTTCGATATTGGCATTAGTGACAACACTAGGCTTAGGTTTTACCGGCAACGTATTGGCTGAGGACGCCCCTGCGGCAGATGCTGCAACAACTGAGGTTGTGGCAACTCCCGATGCAGTCGCTCCTGTTGAAGCGGCAACCCCAGAAGTGGCGACAGCACCTGAAGCGGCGCCAGCAGAGGCAGCTGCTCCAGAGGTAGCACCAACGGTAGACAAAGGTGACACGACTTGGATGATGATTTCAACCATTTTAGTGGTGTTAATGGTGCCGGGGTTGGCCTTGTTCTACGGCGGGTTGGTGCGAAGCAAAAACATGCTGTCCGTATTAATGCAAGTATTTGTAGTGTTCTCACTTGTTTCTGTATTATGGGCAGTTTATGGGTATAGCTTAGCTTTTGGTAGCGGCGCTGGCCCCATCATCGGTGACTTTGGCAAACTTTTCTTGGCAGGCGTTACGTCAGATTCACTATCTGATACCTTCACGGCTGGCGTTAAGATTCCTGAGTATGTGTTCATTGCCTTTCAATGCATTTTTGCGGGCTTAACGGCTACGCTGATTGTAGGTTCATTTGCTGAGCGTATAAAATTTAGTGCGGTATTACTGTTCTCTGCTATTTGGTTCACATTGAGCTACATTCCTATTGCCCATATGGTTTGGGGTGCAGGTGGCTATTTGCTGGGCCAAGGCGCATTAGACTTTGCCGGTGGTACTGTTGTGCATATCAATGCTGCGGTAGCAGGTTTAGTCGGTGCTTACATGGTGGGCAAACGCATTGGTTACGGGAAAGAAGCATTAACACCACACAATTTAACATTAACCATGCTGGGTGCTGCATTGCTATGGGTGGGTTGGTTTGGTTTCAACGCAGGCTCTAACTTAGAAGCCACAGGTGGTGCTGGTCTAGCTTTAGTCAACACACTCTTTGCAACGGCTGCAGCGGTATTGGCATGGTCGATTGGTGAAGCTTTTACCAAAGGTAAAGCCTCTATGCTGGGTGCGGCTTCTGGTGCAGTAGCAGGTTTGGTTGCCATTACACCAGCTTGCGGCTCAGTTGGGCCAATGGGTGGCATTGTCATTGGCTTTGCCGGCGGCTTCTTATGCTTGTGGGGTGTGACTGGCCTGAAAAAATTACTGGGTGCTGATGACTCACTCGATGTATTTGGTGTGCATGGCGTAGGCGGTATTGTGGGTGCACTATTAACAGGTGTATTTACTGCGCCTAGTTTGGGTGGAACCGGTAAACCGGATTTCTCCATTGCCTCACAAGTCATTGTGCAGGGCGAAGGCGTTATTATCACCATCATTTGGTCAGCCATTGCAGCATTCATCGCTTACAAAATTGCCGATTTGATTGTTGGGCTACGTGTATCTGAAGAAGCGGAACGTGAAGGTTTGGATACCACTTCTCACGGAGAGCGCGCTTACAACATTTAAGTCAGTTGTTGGCACGTTAGTTTTACCATAAAAACGGGGGCATTAAACCCCCGTTTTTTGTGCATCTTAGTCGCCAACCTTTTTTGATGCTCTGGAAGCCTTTATTTATAAGGCTTCCAGAGCATCAATTTTTTCTCGCATCATTTTTCTACGTATTCATTGATATTTCAGCGTCAATATTTAGCACAACATAACTAAATTATTCTTGAAAATATACCTCGTTTAGTAGTGCTACACCCGATTCAAGCGCGACTACAAAAAACATAGCACGCATCAATAATTGTGTAATATTCAGATTTACGTCAAAAAACACTTGACAGATAAAACTAAATATCTAATTATATAGTTATGAAAATAATTCAAACGATTCCTGATGCGTGGCAAAACATCGCGCAACTGTTTATTGCGCTAGGCGACGCGCACCGGCAACGCATTTTGCTCACCTTTGAAAAAGGCGAGCGCATGAATATTTTGCAGATTGCCGCCGCATCTACTTTAAGCCGGACTGCCGTCACGCATCATTTAAGAATACTGCGCGATAGCGGCGCGCTGCAAAGTGAAAAAGTTGGTAAAGAAGTGTATTTTTGGGTAGATAAAGCATTTATGACAAATGCCATTAGCAATGTGTTGCATTACATTGAAACAGAAATTTAGTTTTTAATCGTTCAATAAAACAAAAAAAGTTGGGGGAGAACTTGAAATGCTAGCCAAGTTATTAAAGGTTGTCTGTAGGGTTTTGTTTCGCGTTGAGGTACGCGGCTTAGAAAACGTACCTAAAGAAGATGGGTTGCTGATTGTTGCCAATCACGAATCATTTTTAGATGGCCTGTTGCTGGGCTTATTTTTGCCCAAAAGAGCCACCTTTGTTGTACACACTTCGGTACTTAAAAAATGGTCGTTCAGGCAAGCCTTACGCTTAACACCCCATCTTGCGGTAGACCCTTCCAGCCCGCTGGCCATGAAAAAAGTCATTAAATTGATTGAAGCGGGCGAAAATGTAGTGATTTTTCCTGAAGGTCGTATTACCTTAACTGGCAACCTCATGAAGGTTTACGACGGCCCAGGCTTTGTGGCCGGAAAAACTGGTGCAGATATCCTACCTGTGCGCATTGATGGCGCCGCTGAATCATATTTTGGGCGCTTAACCCGCCATCATCCGCGCAGATTACTGCCTAAAGTCACGCTTACCATCATGCCAACTACCAGCATCGTGATGCCTAAAGCCACCCATCATGGCTTTCCAACCGGCAAACAACGTCGCCGAATTGCGGGCGAAGGCATGCGAAGTGTCATGCAAAAAATGCTATTTCAAGCACAAAAAAGCCGAACTTTGTTTGAGGCATTTTTGGATGCCATAGATAAATTTGGCGCCAACTACAAACTTGTTGAAGACATGAATGAGGTGGAGGAAACCTATCAGGATTTATTGAAAAAAAGTCTGGCTTTGGGCCGAATTGTGACCAAAGTGAGCCGCGCCGGTGAAACCGTAGGCGTGATGATGCCAAACATTACCAACACTGTTGCCCTAATACTAGGCATGAGCGCCTTTAACCGCGTACCCGCCATGATTAACTACACCGCAGGCACTGCTGGCATGCAAAATGCCTGTATTGCCGCTAAAGTCAACACGGTCATTACTTCACGCAAATTTATTGAAACTGCAAAATTAGAAAGCGTGGTCGAGGGCCTTAAAGACCTGAATATTTTGTATTTAGAAGATTTACGCGCGCAGTTTGGTGTGGTCGACCGGGCATGGCTAATTGGCTATGCACTTCACTACCCACGTGCAGCCATGGAAGTGAATAAGCCTGACGAGCCTGCGGTCGTGTTATTTACTTCTGGCTCAGAAGGTAAACCAAAAGGCGTGGTGCACTCACATAAAAGCATCTTATCCAATATATCGCAGATTTTGGCTGTGCTTGACTTTAACCCCACAGATAAATTCATGATGGTACTGCCCATTTTTCACGCGTTTGGGTTTACCGGCTCTCTACTGCCAATTTTAAACGGCATCAAAATTCATATTTTCCCATCCCCGCTACAATATAAAGTCATCCCCGAAGTCATTTATGACCGTGGCTGCACAGTGTTTTTTGCCACCAGCACGTTTTTAGGCAACTATGCAAAATATGCGCATCCTTATGATTTTTACAAACTGAGAATCGTGGTAGCAGGCGCTGAAAAACTCAATGAAGAAGTGCGTAAAACCTACCAAGAAAAATTCGGTATTCGTATTTTGGAAGGTTATGGCGCAACAGAATGTGCGCCGGTGCTTTCTGCAAATACACAATGGCTAACTTAAATGGCAGTGTCGGACAATTAGTCCCTGGACTTGATCATAAATTGGAAACGGTTCCGGGTATCGAGACGGGTGGTTTGCTTCACGTGCGCGGCGAAAACGTGATGATGGGCTATTATCTCTTTGATAACCCTGGCGTTTTAAACCCGCCAGCTGATGGCTGGTACAGCACCGGAGACATCGTAGAAATTGACGCACAAGGCTTTATCCATATTAAGGGCCGGGTAAAACGCTTTGCCAAAGTGGCAGGTGAAATGGTGTCTTTAGAAGTTGTGGAGCAAATCGCCAATACGGCAGCACCAGAACACCAACATGCAGCCAGCACACAAACAGATGCACAGCGTGGTGAGAATATTGTACTGTTTACAACAGACCCCGCGCTAAAACGCGAAGACCTGCAAATTGTCGCTAAAAATCTGGGTAGCCCAGAAATTGCCATCGCCCGTAAAATCATACGGGTAGAAGAATTACCAGTACTTGGCACTGGTAAAACAGACTATGTTTCATTAAAACAAATGGCTGAAGCGGCGTGAAAAAAGCCATTATCATTCTTATAAGTTTACTGCTTGCCCCAGCAGCATTAGCAGTTTGGTTAAAGCAGCCTTTTAATCATGAAATGAGTGAAATAAAATTGGCTGGTTTATCTAAAGCTGACCCAGCAAGGTTAAAAGCAGATGTAGAAAAGCTTTCAACTGATTACGCAACGCGCCATTTTGGTGATGTTAAAACACTAAATTTAGCGGCTAACTTTATTCAGGCAGAGTTTCAAAAAACCACTAAACGCGTGACTTTGCAAAGCTACCAAGTAGATAGCGAGCAATTTCATAATGTGATTGCGCGCTTTGGCCCAGAGATTGATTACACGGCTACTTATGAAAATGGCCCGCCTAAGCCCGTTATCATTGGCGCGCATTATGATGTTGAAGCAGAAACCATGGGTGCAGATGACAACGCCAGCGGCGTAGTAGGTTTGCTTGAGTTGGCACGCATTTTTGCCGAAAAACCACCCAGCGTGCCAGTAGAGCTTGTGGCCTATACGCTGGAAGAACCGCCCAACTTTAGAACCGATAGTATGGGCAGCCGCCACCATGCGGCAAGCTTAGCGCAAGCAGGCATCACGCCTGAGTTGGTGGTTGTGTTAGAAATGATTGGCTATTATAACGATGCAGAAAATAGCCAAGAATACCCTGTGAGTTTGCTTAAATGGTTTTACCCTAAGCGCGGTGATTTTATTGGCGTGGTAGGTCGTTTTTCAGCCGCACCCACCAATAAAATGGTAAAAATGGCGATGCAATCTGCACACCCAGATTTTCCTGTGGAATCCATCAGCGCGCCAGCCAGTATGACAGGTATTGATTTTTCTGATCACGCTTCGTATTGGCTACACGACATACCTGCCGTGATGATTACCGACACCTCATTTTACCGCAATCCAAATTATCACAAACCGACTGACACCGCCGATACACTTGATTTTGAACACATGGCAAAAGTGGTTGAGAGCGTGCATGCGTTGGTGATTTACTTAGGCGGTTAATTAAAGAATATCAACTTTAATATGACAAATACAATAAAAAAATTTGTGACTAAGCATACGGCTCAACCAGTAGTTAAGCGCTCAGTGATTGGCTTAAGTTTGCTTGGGCTAGCAGCACTCTCGCCTATAGTAGCGCATAGTGCCATGGAAGCAGACTTAGCACATCAGCCCGAGGCAACATCGGAAAGTTTGGACCAGCCAGCCTCGGCACAACTAATATCAGTGCATGAACAAGATGCACAGGCCGTATTGTCATACATCACAAGCTCGCAACAACTTAGTGCGCAACTGCCAAGTTTTTTGGAGGAATCAAATCAGGCCATCATCACACACAAAGGCGCGTTGCCATCGGCCTACGCTTTGCGTTTAGCCAAGGCGCTATCTGAAGCGCATGATGTACGTGACAGTTTATTTAAGCAAGCACTCACTCACCGCTCAGCTTTGTATCGAGTAGATAATAGCATTAGTGACAATGAACGCGTGACAGAAATTATCATTGCTATGTCAGCTGCCGTGACCTTGTATGAAAATAGCAAAATCATGCATCAAGCTTTTGATAAAAACCCTTTATTACGCAATAAATTGAATGAAGGCTACCCTGAGTTTGGTATTCCAGCAGGGTTTTATGATTCCTCCACCATGCGTTCAAATAACCCAGAATACCGCAAAGCATTTACTGACGCAGTGCGCTACTTTGCAGATAACCGTGTAGCAATAGAGGCTGAAATAAACCGAAGTTCCACCTCTATACAATCGCTATATCAGCACATTGCGAAAAGCCCGATGTTAAAGGGTTTAAAGGGTGGGAATGTCTTCAAAAAAATCGCTGTGCTTCCATTTAAAGCGGCTACTGGCGCGTTTGATCTTTCAGGCCGTGGCTTAAACCATGCAAAATTCACCAGTTCAAAAGTGGTGGGCAATACCGTGGGGGCGGTGCGCTGGCGCGCTGGCAAACTCAAAGACGATATGGTCATGTTAAAAAATATGATGGCCTCACTTCAGCCAGGGGATATTTTGCTAGAGAAAACACCTTTTACGCTCACTGATAAAACAATCCCTGGCCATTTTGGCCACGCTGCGGTGTACGTGGGCACTAAAGAGCAACTCAAGGCACTGGGCATTTTAGATAATACGCTTGTGCAAAAGAACCTTTCTAAAATTGAAGAAGGCCGTGGTGGTGTTGAGGCTTTAAGAAGCGGCGTACAACTCAATAAGCTACAAGATTTTATGAATGTAGATGATGTGGCGATTTTACGCCCTAAAAATTTAAATATTAAAGACCAGCAGCAAGCGGTAACGCTGGCACTTGGCAATATTGGCAAAAAGTATGACTTCAATTTTGATGTAAATACCACAGACACCATTGTGTGTTCAGAGCTGGTGTATATTGTTTACCCGCAAGTAGATTTTGTGACCAAGAATGTACTTGGTAGTTTTGCGATTACGCCAGATGACATAGCCCAAGCGGCGGGCAGCTCGCAAACCGATCCCCTAGAAGTCGTGTTTTTTGCCCATGACGGCAAGCTGGTGTGTGAGCAACAACTACCCACCAAGCAAGAAGGCTTAGTGCTTTACGAAAATCTAGTAAAACCAGTAGCAAAAACCAATACTAGTAGTAGCGCAGCGCAGCGAGCCGCCTTTTCTGGCTTTATACAATAAAGCCATTTAAAACAAGGTGTAAGCATGCCCAATCAAACAAAATATTCAGGTGCTTCTGCACTAACCAACGCATTCACTGCCATTAAGGCATGGTTAGAATCAGGCCACAGCAATCCTAACCTAGCTGGTTTGCCTGAAACATTAAAAAATCATCCGTTGATGCATCAAGTGTGGCAAGGTATAGACCCGACAAAAGTGTGGGATTGCCACGCGCACATTATTGGCTCGGGTGATAGCGGCACGAGTGGTGCTTGGGCTACGCCTAGAATGGACACTTGGCGACACCCGATATTGAAAATTCAAAAATGGTTTCATTTAAATGGTGCAGCACTTGAAGCCAATAACGAAGATACCAGCTTTGTAAAACGCCTAGCGCATTTATCTAGTGAAATGCCAGCGGGTTACAAAACCATGCTCTTTGCCTTTGAATGGGCGCACGATGAAGCAGGCAAACCAGTAAAAGCCGATTCTATTTTTCATATCCCCAATGATTATGCGGCTAAAATTGTCGCGCAACACCCGCAGCATTTTGAATGGGTTGCTTCCATTCATCCTTACCGCGCCGATGCGATTGATGCCGTGGAGCAAGCCCACGCACAAGGCGCAGTGGCGATGAAATGGCTGGCTTCATCTATGAATATAGACCCAGCGTCGCCGAAATGCACCAAGTTTTACCAAAAATTGCAACAGCTTAATATGCCGATTATCACGCATGTAGGCCGCGAAAGTGCGGTGCCTGGCGGTAACCTAGAATTCAATAACCCACTCAAAGCCCGTCATATTCTAGATGCTGGCGTGCGTATTGTGATGGCGCATTGCGCCAGTGATGGCTTTGATAAAGATTACGATAACGGCAATAAAGTAGTCACCAGCTTTGAGTTATTCGCCCGCATGATGGACATGCCAGAATACGAAGGCTTGCTATTTGGCGATATTTCAGCCACCACCTTATTTAATCACTCATGGGTACTTAAGCATATTTTGCAACGCGACGATTGGCATCATCGCTTGCATAACGGCACTGATTATCCATTGCCAGGCGTTTTCCCGCTTATCACCAGCAGGCAATTTCAGCGTGAAGGTATGT
>Ga0116182_1004260_pt1 | contig 12775 bp, 10 predicted proteins | sample AD_UKC077_MetaG_FD_89805 | JGI IMG/M metagenome (GOLD analysis project Ga0116182, IMG submission 89805) | Active sludge microbial communities of municipal wastewater-treating anaerobic digesters from USA - AD_UKC077_MetaG | ecosystem: Engineered > Bioreactor > Anaerobic > Digestate | place: USA...
ATGCCCGTTGTCGGCGTGTGCCTGCTGGCCTTGGGCCTGTACGCGCGAGCAGCCGAAACGCTCGTGCGCGTGGTCCATTTTGCCGCGCCGGTTGTCGTCAGCCTAGCGGATGGCACGTGCCGGGTCACGGTGGAGGGCTGCGAGCCGGATGTTCAGCCGGCCCGACCGGTACTGCCGGCGCAGGGCGCGTTCATCACGATCCCGGCCGGCTTTGAGGTCGAAACCTTGACCGTCACGCCGCTCACCGAACGCGACCTCCCGCTTCCCGCCCCGCTCGAATGGGGACAACCCCCGCGCATCCCCGGGATGCCGCCCGCGCCGCCCGTCGGGCCGGACGCGGCCATCTACGCCCAGGCCGCCCCCTACCCCGACCTCGCGCGCACGGCTTGGCGCGTCGACCGCTGCGGCGGCACCGACCTGCTTAGCGTTCCGCTTTATCCGGCGCGTTATTTGCCTGCCTCCCGCCGTCTGCTCGCGGCGGAGGCACTCGCCGTCACCGTGACCCTCCGGCTTGCTGCGGCACTCCCGCCCGCGCCTCCGCCGCGTCTCGCGCAGGCGCTGAACGACACGCGCCGCGTCGGGGCGCTGCCCGCCGCGTTCGATCTCTCGCCGGACGCGCCCTGCACCTATCTGGTCGTTTCAACCTCGAATCTGATTCATAACGCCGCAGGCCCTTGGAATCTGCAAGCCCTGTGCGAGGCGCGCGCCCGCGCCGGCTACGCGCCCGCCCTCGTGACCGTCGAATGGATCGCTGCCCAGTACGACGGTGTCGATCTTCCCGCCAAGATCCGCGCTTTCCTGCAGGAGGCCTACGCCCAGTGGCACATCCGCGACCTGCTGATCGCCGGCACCTTTGACCTGATCCCGGCGCGCAAGCTGACCGTCTCGTTCTCCGATCCCTTCTCCACGCTGGCCGCCGAAATCCCCTCCGACGCCATCTACTATGGATGCCTCGATGGCCCGTTTGACGGCAATGGTAACGGCCGCTACGGCGAGATTTCAGACGGCCTCAACGGCGGGGATGTCGACCTGACCGCCGAAATCATGGTCGGCCGCTTCCCGGTGGCCACGGCCGATGAACTCGCCCACATGGTCCGCAAGACGCTGCGCCATGAAAACGCAACGGCGGACGAACTTGCACCCAACGCATTCCTGGCCGAGAAGGTCAACTTCGGCTCGCTCGTCTATGCCACCGGCTTCATGGAGGAGTTGCGCTGGGGCACGAACACTTACGGCTTGGTCTCCATGGGCTACGAGACCTCTCCGTATGCCGACGCGCTCGACACGACCCACACGCTCTACGATTCGGACCTCCGCCTGTGGAACACCAAGGACGCGCTGGATCAGCTCAACCGCGATTACCTCTCGGTCAACCACATCGGCCACGGCAGCGCCACGACGTGCATGAAAATACCGCTCTCGAACACCAACTACCAGGCCGCCGTCGCCGCCTTCACCAATTCGCTCCCCTACTTCATCTACTCGCAGGCCTGTGACAGCGGTGCCTTCGACACCCCAGACTGTTTCGCCGAGCAGATCGTCACGGTCAGCAACGCCGCCTGCGCCGCCGTGATGAACGCGCGGGCCGGCTGGGAATTCGTCGGCGTGGTCGGCGGCCAGTCCCACCGCTTCCACCGCAGTTTCTGGGACGCCGCCCTGCGCGGTACGGCCACGCGCTTGGGCACCATCAACGAAGCGTCGCGCCGCGCCAACCTGCATATGCTCACCCCGTATGCCGCCAACCACTGGCGCTGGGTCTACTACGAGCTCAACCTGTTCGGCGATCCTGCCGCCTCGTTTGCACCGGCCCTCAACGCCGTGCCGCCCGCCCTCGCGCACGCGCCGCTCATCAACACCTACGACACGCAGACCGCGTACCGCGTCACCTGCACGCTCGAGCCGCTCGGACTCTATGATCCTGACGCCGTCACGCTGCTGTGGCAGACCGACCGCGCCCCGGGCGTGACCCATACGCAGCATCTGACCCAGATCGCCGGCAACCTCTTCGAGGGCGCGATCGCCCCGCAGCCCGCGCACATACGCATCGCTTACCGCCTTGCGGCCGCGAACCACGCCGGCTATGCGGGCGGCTGGCCCGCCGATGCCGACAGCGCAAGCTTTTACGTCACCGACCGCCTCAACCTGGAAATCCGCGGCTCGCCCTTCGACATCGGCGCCGTCGCCCCCGATTACGGCACCACCTATTTCGCCTCCGGCCTCGTCGCGACGGCCTCCGCCCCCCCGTTCGTGCCGGTCACCGACGCGACCCGATATGCCGCCACCGGCTTCTTCGGCACCGGCAGCGTCCCGCAAAGCGGCACGAACCTCACCGTCTCATTCCCTGTCGCCTCGCATTCCATGCTGGTCTGGCTCTGGCAGCGCCAGCACCGCCTCACGCTCACCGCCGCGCACCCGGCCTTCCCCGTCCAGCAGCTCTGGGGCGCAGAGGGTCAAGCCCTCGCCGTCCCCGCCGTGCCCGCCACGCTTACCACCGGCACCGTGCTCCACGCCTTCGCTGAATGGCGCCTCGACGGCACGCGCTCGCCTGCCGCCCCCGCCACCTGCACGCCCGTTTACGGCATGTTCGTCATGGACGCCCCGCATACTCTGGAGGCGGTCTACCTGCCGGCCGACCTCGACGCCGACGGCAACGGGCTCGCCGACTGGTGGGAGATCAGCCACACCGGCACCAACGGACTCAACCCCTCCGCTGATGACGACCTCGACGGATTCACCTGCGCCGAGGAGTTCGCGGACCGTACCAGCCCGCTCGACGATTCCTCCTTTCCGGCCCCGCCCGTCATCACCCACGTTCCACTCGAGGAGATCCAAACGCGTCCAGGCCCCTTCACCATTACGGCGCTCATCACCGATACCCACGCCGTCTCCGCCGCGGTCGAATGGCACCGCGGCACCGATCCCTGGCAGACCACCGCCATGGCCCCGCTCTCCAACAACCTGTTCACCGCCGCGATCGCCGACCCCTCGGCTCCGGGCGATGACATCGAATACCGCATCACAGCGGTTGACCCTGACGGCCGCGCCAGCGCGACCGAGACCTTCTTCTTTTTCCTGTACTATCCCGTGGCGGACACCTCGCGTCTCCACGATCTCGCGCTCTTCGCGCTGCCCACGCAAGCCGCCTTCTCAGCCGCCATGAACCTCCACAACACCGGTAACGCCCCCCTCGCCTGGTCCTTGCGCTTCGCGCGCGACGAGTCCGTCACGACCACCAACCTGCCCCATTGGGACTGGCGTTCGCCCGGCCAAGCCTGGCAAGTCTCCACCAACCGCTCAGACTCGCCGCCCTACGCCCTCTTCGGCACGCTGGTCTCGCGCCGTCTGCCCAACACGCCCGAGCGCGCCACCCTCACCCTGCCCCCCTCGCTGATCGGCGCCAACGCCCTCTTTTCATTCAAACACTGGATCCATTCCGAACTCGAATCCAGCACCTCGACGCGCGCCTTCGACGGCGGCATCGTCGAGATCTCTGCAGACGGCGGCGTCACGTTTGAACAGCTTCGCGGCCCCTACACCCACACGATCTATGGCTGGGCCTCTTCGCCCTGGCCGGATGGCACGCCCTGCTTCGCCGGCAACGGCACCGAAGGCTGGCGTAGCGTCACCTTCGACCTCGCCGCCCTCTACCCCGAGCAGAACGGCTTCGCCGGGCGCACGCTCCTTTTCCGGTTCCACTACGGCGGCGACAACAACACCGACCGCGAAGGCTGGTACATCGATAACGTGACGCTCACGCCGCTGCTCGCACACCCCGCCTTCGCACCCGACATCGCCATCAACACGCCGCACACCACCCCGGCTGGCTATCTCGCGCGCATCAACTGGCGCACTTTCCCCGCGGGCATGACCACGCGCGACGATGCGATCAGGGTGTTCATCGATTCCAATGACCCCGTCATGCCGCATGCACACTTCGACTGGTGGCTCGCCATCCGCGATCTGCCGCGCCTGTCCGCATTCACCGCCGCGCAATCCGCCGCCGGCGACGGCCTCGTTCACCTCACTGCGGCTGTCGCCGATGACGACGGCGAGCCGGTCAGCCTCGCCTTCCAGTGGTCCGGCGACGGCGGCGCTCACTGGCAGTCCGCCGCGCTCACCAATCTGACGGCCGACTTCGGCACCCCTCTGCCTTTCGTTCCTGACGGTGCCGTGCCCAGCCTGCCGACCGCTACCAACCGGGTCAGCGTCACCAACGCCCTTGCCGCAGTCTGGCCTTCGCGCGATGTCCTGCCGCCGCCCGCCGTCAGCACCCAAACGCTGCTGCGCGTCACTGCCGACAACGGTTATTTTCAGTCCGCCTTCACCTCGGCATGGTTCACGGTCGACAATGCGCCGCCGGTCTTCCTGCCCGGCGCGCTCGCCTTCGCGCCACTCAGCACCGTCGGTCCCTACGCGGTCACCGACGGCGATCTGACCGTTACCTGGCCCGCAGCCGTCGACCTCCCCGCCTCCAACCTCACCTACCGGCTCACCTGCGCCACCGCAACCGCCACGGTCTCATCCGTCTCCGCAACGCTCTCCCTCACAAACGCGCTCGACCGCGACCACACCTTCCGCGTCATCGCGCTCGACCCAGCCGGAAACCGCAGCCAGCCGCTCGAGGCAATCCTGCTGGTGCTCGACGCCGCCGGCGACATTGATGCGGACGGTATGACCGCCGCCGCCGAAGAGACCGCCGGCACCGATGCCACTGACGCGGCCGACCGGCTGGCGGCTTCGCTCGCGCGCACGCCGCAAGGCACGCTCGCGCTCGCATGGACCGGTGCGGCCGGACGCCTCTACACGGTCGAGACCTCGTCCACGCTCCAGCCGGCCGCGTGGCAGCCGCTGCCCGGCAGCATCGACCTGCCCGGAACGGGCGCGCCGCTCGCCGTCGAGCTGCCGGCCGACGCGCCCTCCGCTTTCTTCCGCATCAAGGTCCGCCTGCCATGAGATGTCACCGCCGCTTTGTCCGCACGGCCGCAACGGCCGTTCTGCTTCTGCTCGCCGCCTGCCGTCCCGCGCCGCCCGCGCCGGTACGCCTCGAGTGGCTGACCATGGGAACCGTCGCCGCCGTGCAATGTGCGGACGCCGCCGCCGCGCCGCACGTGCGCGATCTCGCGCAGCGTACCTTCCAGTCGCTGGACAACGACCTCTCCGCCTGGAATCCCGCCAGCACGCTCTGCGCGGTCAACGCGGCGGCGGGCACCCCGCGACCGGTCGCGGTTCCCCCCGACTTCGCCGCCGTGCTGCAGGCCGCTCTGGGTTTTTGCGCTGACTCGGAGGGTGCCTTCAATCCCTTGATCGGGCCGGTCATGCAGGCTTGGGGCTTTAACGGCGGCGCGCTGCACCCCGTGTGCCCGGCCGCAGAAGACCTCGTCGCGCTGCTGGCCCGCACACACTGGCATGATATCCATCTGACGACCGGTGCGCAGGCGACAGTCCGGCTCGCGCTCCCCGGCATGCAACTCGACTTCGGCGCGATCGCCAAGGGCTATGCGGTGGATCTGGCTTGGGAACGTCTCAAAGCCGCAGGGCACACCAACCTGCTGATCGACCTCGGCGGCAACCTGCGCGCGCTCGGCGAGGCCGCGCCGGGACGCGGCGGCTGGCGCACCGGCGTGCGGAATCCCTTTCAGGCCCACGCGCTGGCCGGCAAGTTTCTGATGCGCGACGGCGAGGCGGTCGCCACCTCCGGCAACTACGAGCGCTTCGTCGAGATCGACGGTCTCCGCTACGCCCACATCATGGACGGCCGCACCGGCCAGCCCGTCACCGGTATGGCCGGCGTCACCGTGATCGCGCCGGACGCCGCCACCGCCGACGCGCTCTCCACCGCCCTGTTCATTCTCGGCCCGCAGCGCGGCGCCGCACTGCTGCGCACCCGCCCCGGCTGCGAGGCGCTGTGGATCCCCGACACGCCGGAACGGCTGACGGTCTTGGCCACGCCCGGTTTTGCCGCCCGCCTGACGCCCGTCGGCGACACCCCCTACCGCCTGACTGTCGTGACACCATGAAAGGAAGGGATGAGGCCCCCCGCAGCCGATTACGCGCGCGATTACGTGCGCGTCTTGCCGCCATGCGATCATTTTGCTACGGTACCGATCATGAAAATCATCCGCTTTCTGACGAACGCCGGCGCGACGCCGCTGACCGGCATCCTCCACTCCGACGGCTTGGCCGAACCGATTGACGGCGATCTCTTCGGGGTTTGGCAGCCCAGCGGACGGCGCGTGCGCGTCGCCAAGTTGCTGGCACCGCTTCAGCCCTCCGTCATTCTGGCCATCGGCCTCAACTTCCGCGCGCACGCCCAGGAGACGCAGCAGCCGATTCCGGCGCATCCTGTCCTCTTCATGAAGAGCCCGTGGACCGTGCAGAATCCAGGCGATCCGATCCTCATCCCCACGCGACTGCCCAGCACCCGGGTGGATTACGAGGCCGAACTGGTCGTGATTCTCGGCAAGGCGTGCAAGAACGCCACGCGCGACAACGCGCTCGACCACGTGCTGGGTTACACCTGCGGCAATGACGTCACGGCGCGCGACTGGCAAAAGAGCTTCGGCGGCAATCAGTGGTGCCGCGGCAAATCTTTCGACACCTTTGCACCGCTTGGCCCCGCGATCGTCACCCGCGACGAGATCCAGGATCCGCAGAATTTGACGTTAAAGGCGTGGGTCAACGGGGATCTCCGCCAATGCTCCAGCACGGCGGACCAGATCTTCAGCGTGGTTGATCTGATCGTCTTCCTGAGCGGCAGCACGACGCTGCCGGCCGGCACGGCGATTTTTACCGGCACCCCTTCCGGCGCCGGCTTCGCACGCACGCCGCCGCTTTACTTAACGGCGGGCGACTCCGTGACCATCGCCATCGACGGCATCGGCGAACTCACCAACCCGGTCGCGCTCGAAGAAGCGTGACGTTTATTTCGCGAGGATCATCGCGACGTGAACCGGAGCCACGGTCGCCGTGTTGCTTTTGTCCGTCTTGGAGCGGAAGTTTTTCGCGACCAGCACTTCGCCGTGATCCGGAAATTGACCGCCACGTAGACGTTGCCGGCATGCCAGGTCAGATCGCCGTAATGGGTCGGCACCGCCACTTTCGCGCGCTCGACGCCTGATGCGTCGGTCTTGACCAGATACGTGGTGAACGACCAGTAGAGGTTGCCGTCATCGTCGCGTGCAATCCCTTGCAGATGGCCCGGGTATGCGCCCGGACAGGCGACTTCGCCGCCGCGCGTCACCGCGCAGATGGCGAGCGCCGCGCCCGCCAGCCAAGCGCGCGCGCTCACGTGAGACGCCCCTGCGGGCCGGTCACATGCCCGTCGTCGCTGCGTAATCGTTTCACCAGCCAGGCGATTGTTTCGCCCAGATCATGCATGTTGTCGACGGCCTCGGTGTCGTTCTCCACCTCGCCAGGCTGCAGGCCCACGCCGAAATTCCAGTAGATTGAACCGGGCACGATCATGCGCGACATCAGGAACATGTGGGTGATGGCATCGACCACGTGCATCGCTCCGCCGCGGCGGTTGACGGCCACGGCCGCCCCGACTTTGCGCGAGAAGAGTCGCCCGTTGGCGACCGCCACCAGACCCGCGCGATCGATCAACGCCTTCATTTCGGCCGTCATGTTCGCGAAATAAGTGGGCGATCCCATGATAATGGCGTCCGCCGCGATCATCTTAGCGATGCAGTCGTTCACGATGTCATCCCCGATCACGCACCGCTTGTCCTTGGCTTGGAAACAGTGATAACAAGCCGTGCAGCCTTGGATGATGTTTCCGCCGACCTGCACCAGCTCGGTGTCGATCCCCGCCCGCGCGATGGGTGACAACACTTTTCTGAGCAGAATCGCCGTGTTCCCATCGGGATTCGGGCTACCGTTGAATGCAACCACTTTCATTGCTGCCTCCCTCTCCAGGTTAAAAGCCGAAATCAAGCTGACCGGAGACCGTCACCTTGCGCCCGTCCGGCAGTGCCGGATCCGACGTGTCATACACGCAAAACTTGATGCCGGGAAAACGCCGCGCCAGTTCCTCCTGGATGTAGCGCTCCACGGCGCGCACATTCGCGATGTCGTCATCCGAGAAGCCGACACTGATCGGGCGTCGCAGAGATTCCGAGCCGGCCCGCGACAGGATCCGGATCACATGCTCCACGAAATCGCGGATCGCGAACTGCTTGGCATGTTCGGACGAGGCGGTGCCCGTCGACGACTCGGCCATCCAGCGCTTGAACGCCGGATTCGTCACCGCGTGATAACGATTGAGGTCCAGGTAGTACGTCAGCTCTTCCTCGTCCGTGCCGAACGACGTGCGTCCGTCAAAGCACGCGCGATAGCCTCTGAGGTTGGCCATCATCTCCTCCCGCTCGGCGCGGGTCAGCACCACATCCACAAAAAGGCGCACCGCTTTCTTGAGCGACTCCGACTCATGGCCGCGGGCCGTGACGATCGCGAACAGGCGTCCTTCGCGCAGCGTCTCGCGCAACGTCTCAAAGCTCGGTCCGGGAGCGAGCGCACCGGCCATGACCCGTTCAAGCGACGTCCGCGTGTCCAGCAGGAACCGGCTCTCGCTTTCGCCTGCCGCGTCCTGAAACTCGACAAAGGCGTTCGCCCACTCGCCGCCCGGCGGCCGGTAGGTCTCGGGATCGTTGCGGACGACCGCGAACGCGGCCGTCGAGACGCTGTGCGGCCGCCACGACCCGTCCGGCATGCGCTTCTCGAGGTGAATCCGCGTCGGCATGTGCAGAATGTTGTCGTCCCAGTCAAAGATGTAGTACTTGAAATCGCGTTCGGCCACTTGCAGATTGACGTTTTTGGCATGACGGGTCATCGCGAGTAAGGTATGATGCCCAACGACACTTGTCAATACCATGAAACGGACCGTTCTTATCACAGGCGCCGCGCGCCGCATCGGACGGGGCATCGCGGAAGCGCTGGCCCGCACGGGCTGGGATGTCGTCGTCCACGCCTGCCGCGCGACAGCGGAGGCCGAGGCGCTGTGCGCCGCTTTGTCGACCGACACGGGCGCACGCACCTGGCATGTCTCGGGCGACCTCTCGGCGCAGGATGGCCCGGAAGCAGTGTTTGATGATGCTCTTGCGCAGGCCGGCCGCATCGACGCGCTCGTCAACAACGCCTCGCTGTTCGCACGCCAGCCGCTGGCGTGCGCGACGGCCGCCGACTTCGACCGCCAGTGGCGCGTCAATGCGCTCGCGCCGATGCTGCTGACGCAGCGGCTGGCCGGCCATCTGGACCGGCGCGAGGCCGCTGGCTGTGCCGTGAATCTGCTCGATCAGCGCATCGCGCGGCCTGACGCAGCGGCCGTTCCCTATCTCGTCTCCAAGAAAGCGCTCGAGGCCTATACCCTGGCCGCGGCCAGGGCCTTCGCGCCGCGCCTGCGCGTCAATGCGGTCGCGCCCGGCGCTGTGCTGCCGCCGGCGGACGAGGCAGCGCGTGAAGCGGCCGGCGCATTCCCGCTGTCGGCGCGTCCCTCTGTCGGCCAGGTGGCCGACGCCGTGCGCTTTCTGCTGGAGGCTGAGGCGACCACCGGCCAAATTCTGTTTGTCGACGGCGGCCAGCACCTTCTTTAACACACAACCAAGGAATCCCCATGAACCACCCTGCCTCCCTCGCTGTTTCCCGCTCCTGCAGCCACGCCCGTGCGCGTGGGTGCGCGTTAGCCGCGGCGCTGCTGCTCTCCGCCGGCTGCGCCAGCCTGAGCGGACCGCGCCGCGCCACGGCGGCCATCCCCTGCACCTACCGCTTCAAAATGCTCTCGCGCCCGACCGACCAAGAGCGCGTGGAACGCGCAATCCGCGCAGTGGCCGCCGGCCCGGTCGCCAAGAGCGGCACCGTCACGTATCCGGAATACCGTTTCCACGTGGCGCGTCTGGCCGACCTCGACCGGCTGAATCCTGAGCTGCTGTTTGACAATCCCGACACGCTGTTGGCCGCAAACCGGCGCCAAGCGCTGAATCTGCGCGCCGCTGGCGTGGATTTCACCTTTGACTCCACCGATGTCTCAGCCTCGGCGACCATCACCGTCACCTTCCACGTCAAACCGGGCTCGCGCCTCTATTATAAGCATCCCGGCGGCGTGGAGAGCGACATCACGGCCAAGGTCGACAAGCAGGGCAAGGTGACGCTGCCCACCGCGATTAAGGAAGGCCAGAAATTCATCTACGCGCGTGCCGTGAAAGACAACGTGAACCGCTACATCCGCATCAATATCTTCAGTAACGAGGTGCAAGATATCAGCCGCCGCGAGTATTGACCGCGTCCCCTCATTTTCTCCAAACGAGTGCTTGCATCTTACCGGCGAATCAGCCATCATAACAGCCACTTTTTACCACAAAGGATGATCTGGAGGAGTTTTCATGGGCACAGGCCGTACATTAAACAAGAATCCGCGCACACGTCCAATCAAGAGCCAAGGAGAGAAGCGCCGCCGTTATAAAGTGCAGCGCGCCCGCTTGGTCAAGCTCGGCATGGACGAAGCGGTTGTCGCCAAGCTGCAGCCGAACGAGCTGCGCACGCTGGTACAGCACCCGACCAAGGTGAAGAAGATGGTGGCGCCCAAGGCTCCCAAAGCCGCGAAGCCGGCCAAGGCCAAGCCCGAGGTCGTGGCTGCCGCCGAACCGGTGAAGGCCGCCGCCAAGCCGCGCAAAGCGCCGGCCGCCAAGAAAGCGCCCGCCAAGAAAGCGCCCGCCAAGAAGGCACCTGCCAAGGCGAAAAAGGCTGCCGACGACACGAAAGCGGAATAACGCCGTTGCGGACTGACTTTTGAAAACGCGCCCCGCTCAAACGGCTGGCGCGTTTTTTTCTCTTTTTAACCTGTTCCTTGCAGAATCGAAATTGAGGAGTTGAATCATGGCCCCTGTCCCTGTGAACCGCGAAACCGTGTTGGCCTTTCATCAAGGCGGGAAAGTCGGCGTGCGCCTGACCAAGCCGCTGAACACGCAGAATGACCTTTGCCTCGCCTACACGCCCGGCGTGGCGCATGCTGTCAAAGAGATTGCCGCGAAGCCCGACAGCGTGTTTGACTTCACCGCCAAGCGCAGCCTCGTGGCCGTGGTCTCCGATGGCACCGCGATCCTCGGACTCGGCGACCTCGGTGCCGCCGCCAGCATCCCGGTGATGGAAGGCAAGGCCGTGCTCTTCAAGGCTTTCGGCGATGTTGACGCCTGGCCGGTGCCGCTCGCGCACTGTCGCCGCGATGGCGCCGACACCGGCAAGACCGATCCGCAGCGCGTGATCGACGCGGTACTGGCCCTCGCGCCGATGTACGGCGGCATCAACCTCGAAGACATCGCGGCCCCGGCCTGTTTCGAGATCGAGGACCGGCTGGACGCCATGCTCGATATTCCGGTCTTTCATGACGACCAGTGGGGCACGGCGGTCATCACGCTGGCCGGCCTGCTCAACTACGCGCAGCTCTGTGGCCGGGCGTTGTCCGAGATCCGCGTCGTGATGAACGGCGCCGGCGCGGCGGGCATCCGCATCGCCGATATGTGCAAGGCCGCCGGTGTGAGGGATCTTGTCATGTGCGACACCCGCGGCGTGATCCACACCGGGCGCACCGACCTCAACGACCACAAGCGCCGCCACGCCTCGGACACCCCGGCCCGCACGCTGCAAGAGGCGCTGCGCGGCGCCCACGTCTTCGTCGGCGTCTCGGCGGCGGACTGCGTGACGGCGGATGACGTGCGCGGCATGGCCGATTATCCGGCGATCTTCGCCATGTCCAATCCCGATCCGGAAATCCGGCCCGACATCGTGGCGGACGTCATGAACGGCAAGCCGTATGTCATGGCCACCGGACGCTCCGACTACCCCAACCAGATCAACAATGTGCTGGGCTTCCCCTATCTGTTCCGCGGCGCGCTGGATGCGCACGCGCGCACCGTCAACACCGCGATGAAGGTGGCGGCTTCCGAAGCGCTGGCCGCGCTGGCCCGCGAACCGGTGCCGGCCGACGTGCAGGCGCTCTATCCCGACGAGCGGCTTGAATTCGGCGACGGCTACGTGATCCCCAAACCGTTCGACCGCCGCCTTTTCGTCGAGGTCTCGTTCGCGGTGGCGCGCGCCGCCGTCGAGTCCGGCGCGGCGCCGGCCGACACCGATCTGGCCGCGCTCAAGGCCAGCCTTGAAGCCCGCAACGCGAACCGCGCCTAACGCGACGCTGACCGACCTCAGTGTACGAAGCGAAAATGAAACGGCCCCCCGTCACACAATCAGCATACAGTCTCCGTAGCTGAAGAAACGGTAACGTTCGCGGACCGCCTCGCGGTAAGCCTCCAGGATCAGTTCGCGCGCGGCCAGCGCCGCGGCCATCATGATCAGCGTCGACCGCGGCAGATGGAAATTCGTGAGCATCACGTCGGTCGCCTGAAAGCGGCAGGTCGTCCGCCGACAGGCAGTCCGGCAGGTCAGCCACGCGGCGGTGCTCCAGGCGTCCGTCCGCGCGGTGCAGCACCATCATGCGCGAGGCCCCGCGTTCGGCGGGCGGCTCCTGCCATCAGTTCCTGCGGCAGTTCATAGTCAAAATCGCTGGTCAACATAACGGTCCATTTCCCTTACGAATCACATGCCGCGCATAGTACCGCAGCCTGACGCCCGAAACAAGACACACAAGGAAGAAGGAGAAAGGAGAAAGGAGAAAGGAGAAAGGAGGAAGGAGAAAGGAGAACGTCGAACTCCGAAGGTCGCAAGTCACGGAACACACCGAGGCGCGGGGTGAAACTGGAGGTTCAGCAGGGGCGGCCCAGGCCGATGA
>Ga0116182_1004274_pt1 | contig 12748 bp, 10 predicted proteins | sample AD_UKC077_MetaG_FD_89805 | JGI IMG/M metagenome (GOLD analysis project Ga0116182, IMG submission 89805) | Active sludge microbial communities of municipal wastewater-treating anaerobic digesters from USA - AD_UKC077_MetaG | ecosystem: Engineered > Bioreactor > Anaerobic > Digestate | place: USA...
GCCACAGCAGGGTGGACACACCCGTTCCCATCCCGAACACGGAAGTTAAGCACCCTCACGCCGATGGTACTGCCAATAGGTGGGAGAGTAGGTAGCTGCCGGGCCTCTTCTTTTGTATCTTCCGCATCCCTCTACGCATGGGGGATTTCTTTATGTGCAGGAGCATTCATGGGCCCTTTATCCAACATGTTGAAGGTACGGAAGAACGATCTTCCCCTCCTCTATACGGTATATTTTTCGTTTTTCACCAGTGGAATGATGTCTACTCTCATTGGTTCACTGCTTCCCTCTATGAAGAGTGAATACGAGCTCAGTTACGTCCTTGGCGGTGCGGTTCTCAGCGCTCATCAGATCGGTAACTTTACCGCCCTCATTCTGGCCGGGTTTCTGCCCTACCTTTTGGGAAGAAAGAAGAGCACGCTTATTCTCTCCTCGGGGATCATCATCGGTTTTACGATGATGACGCTTACCGGCAACCCGCTCACCCTTATCATCGCGTTCGTTTTAACCGGTGTCGGACGGGGGACGCGAAGCAATATCACCAATGTCCTCATCAGCGAAATTACTGAAAACAAGACAGCCGGGTTGAATCTACTTCATGCCTCGTTTGCAATTGGAGCGTTTCTGGCGCCCCTTGTCGCACTTCTGACGACATCGATCCGGGGGGTTCATTGGCGGCTTGCCGCATATCTCCTGATTGTTTTGGAACTGTTCGTTCTTCTTGCGATTGGCCGGTCGACGATCAGCAATACTCCGACCCGGCGAGAGAAAGGAACAAAACCGGATTTCCTCACCGATTCTTCCTACTGGATCAATACGGGGATTCTGTTCTTCTACCTTTGTACCGAGGCTTCGGTGATTGGCTGGCTGGTCACCTATTTCCGAGATACCGGCCGTCTTAGTGCGAGTCTTTCATTGACCACAAGCACTGCGCTCTGGGTGTTCATTCTTATCGGGCGGATATTTTGCGCGTTCCTTTCAACGAGAATGAACAAGAATATCCTCTTGGTCATTCTCGGAATGCTGCAACTCCTCTTTTTCCTGTTGATGATCGGTACCCGAAGCATCGTGCTGACGTATATCAGTCTGTTCGGTTTCGGTCTGGCGATGAGCGGGACCTATCCGACCACTCTTTCAACGATGGATCCACGCTATAATGCATCGACGATCGTAACGGGTACGACGATTGCGACTGCATCGGTCGGGGCGATCACGATGCCTATAATCGTGGGTTCGGTCGCCGAGAAAGCGGGAATAGGTTCGGGGCTTGCCACGATCTCCATAACGATCGTTACGATGCTTGTGCTGATGGTGGTGAAGCTCCTCAGGGAACGACCGGCTACCGAAGGGTAAGAATCACCGGCGCATGGTCGCTACCCATCACCTCGGTGGCGATCGTCGAATCGACCACCCGTTCTTTCAAGCGTTCGCTCACCAGCCAATAATCGATTCTCCACCCGGTATTCCGTGATCGGCTTTGAAAGCGATACGACCACCACGAATAGGCTTCGGTTGCATCCGGATACAGATAGCGGAAGGTGTCGACAAATCCGGCTTCCAGCAGCCGGGTGAACTTCTCCCGTTCTTCGATCGTATAGCCGGCGTTGCGTTCATTCGTTTTCGGGTTTTTCAAGTCGATCGCCTGATGGGCTACATTCAAATCGCCGCAGATGATGACGCCTTTGTGTTCCGCCAACGCTTTGACATATTCTCGAAACGCATCATCCCACTCCATCCGCCGATCCAAGCGGGCAAGCTCTTCCTGACTGTTTGGAGTATAGACCGTCATCACGTAGAACTCTTCGAACTCGGCGTTGATGACTCGTCCTTCATTGTCGAACTCATGCCCGATTCCATATTCGACGGAAAGGGGTTCCGTCTTGGTGAACAACGCAGTTCCGCTATAGCCTTTCTTCTCGGCAAATGACCAATACTGATAATAGCCGGGGGTTTCCAGAGTCACCTGGTGTTCCTGAAGCTTCGTCTCCTGCAGGCAGAAGATATCCGCATCCGCCTCCCTGAAATAGTCGTTGAAGCCTTTCTGCTGGATGGCTCTCAATCCGTTTACGTTCCAACTTATCAGTTTCACTGCTTCCTTCCTACATCAATACGACGCCAAGGCTTGCGGCTTCTTCTATCACATCCTGCGGCCAAATTGATGCTTGCACCTCTCCGATATGGGCTTTCTTCAGGAAATACATGCAGAGGCGGCTTTGACCGATCCCGCCTCCGATCGTAAGCGGCATCTCATTGGCCAAAAGCCGCTTGTGCCAATAGAGGTTTGCCCGTTCTTCCATTCCACGAATCGTCAATTGCCGGATCAATGACTCCGGATTCACTCGAATTCCCATCGACGTGATTTCCATAAGATTCTTTCGAATAGGATCCCATACGACGATGTCACCGTTGAGACCGAGATACCCATCGCTGTTCGGCGTCGACCAGTCATCATAGTCGGGGGCTCGACCGCCATGAGATGCTCCGTCGCTCAGCTTGGCACCGATGCCGATGATGAAGACCGCCCCATATTCCTTGGCGAGTTCATACTCGCGATCATACACGCTCAGATTCGGGTATCGTCTCAGCGCCTCCTCGGCATGGATGAAGGTGATCTTCTCGGGAAGCGTCGGCTTGATTACCGGAAACATTTCACACACCAGAAACTCGGTGCGTCTCATCGCCGAATAGATCTTGGAAACCACGAACTTCAAAAAGTCAAGGGAACGCTGTTCTTCCGTGATGACAAGCTCCCAATCCCATTGGTCAACGTAGATCGAGTGGATAGCGTCTAAATCATCATCAGGGCGAATGGCATTCATATCGGTGTACAAACCGGTTCCGGGCTTGAACCCAAGGGTGGCAAGCGCCAGACGCTTCCATTTCGCCAGGGATTGGACGATCTCCATATCCTTATTGTCGAAGTTCCCAATCTGAAAGACCACCGGGCGCTCGACGCCGTTCAGGTCGTCATTGATTCCCGAGCCTCGGGGAACGAACAACGGACTGGTGACGCGGCTGAGCATCAATCCGCCGGAAAGCTCCCGCTCAAAGGTGTCTTTCACATATTTGATCGCTTTCTCGGTCTGTTTCCGCTCCATCAACGGGATGTATCCATCAGGAAAGTACTTCGCCATCTTGCATTTCTCCTATAATCGCCTAGCATATCGTATTTTCTCCTGCAGTGAAAGCTACCTGCTTGAACACCCGTGATTCCAATACCATGCTCATGATCCATAGAAAAGTTGTTTGCTCCGAATGAGAAACTGACTCATACCAATCAGGTTTAGATTGGAACCCTTGTAATACGATATAATTACAACATGAATAGATATTAAAAATAATAGATTAAGTATAATAATAATATAGATAATATAAAATATAAAATGTATATGATTGCATATAACTATATAAGATGAGATTCAAGCAATTTGTCAGGTTATCGTTGCCGTTGCCAATCCTGCGTGATATGATGGTTTGGAAGTTTAGCAGAGGCAGACTCCGCATGAAGATCAAACACCCAAAAAGTATGTCGCCCTACTGCCCATAATAGGTATAAACCTGAGCAACGTCAGGATCATGTATACGTAGGAGGTATCTATGGATTTCCCCAATGATTTTCTCTGGGGTTGTGCTACGGCAAGTTATCAAGTGGAAGGCGCCACTGAAAAAGACGGGCGAACACCCTCGATTTGGGACACGTTTGCAAAGAAACCCGGTGCGGTTGAAGCAGGCAACGACGGATCGGTAGCCTGTGACCAGTACCATCGATATGAAGAAGATGTAGAGCTGATAGCGAGTCTTGGCTTTGAGGCCTATCGTTTTTCGATCGCATGGCCAAGAATCATTCCTGACGGTATCGGAGCGGTCAATCCGAAAGGAGTCGATTATTATGTCCGTCTCTGCAAGGCTCTTCATGCGAAAGGAATCAAAGCAGTCGCAACGATCTATCATTGGGATCTTCCTCAAAGCCTCCAGGATGCCGGCGGCTGGCCCGAACGAAGAACCGCCTATGCATTCGCCGAGTATGCAAAAGCCTGCTTTAGCGAGCTGGGGCCTTACGTAGACCAATGGATCACGTTGAACGAGCCGTGGTGCTCCTCGTATCTCTCCTATCTATACGGAGAACATGCTCCAGGACATCAAGACATGAATGAAGCGCTGCGGAGCGTCCACCACCTGAATCTCGCTCATGGTCTGGCGATGGCTGAGTATAAGAAAAGTGGTTTAACCGCTCCCATCGGCATCACCTTGAATCCTCAAAACCAGCGTCCGGCAACGAAAAGAAAAGAGGATGTCTTCGCTGCTGAACTTGCAAAAGCAATAAACACCGATGTGTTTTTGCATCCGTTGGTCGGAAAAGGGTATCCAAAAGTCCTTAAAACCGAACTGGGGATTGAATTCCCCGTTGAAAAAGAAGACATGGAGCTGATCGCACAAAAAGTGGATTTCATCGGAATCAATTTTTATAACGAAAACCCGGTAGTATACGATAAGGACGCGCCATTCCACTTCAGCCACGCACCATACTGGCAAACAGAGACCGATATGGGTTGGCCGATTACTCCACAGGGATTGGCAAGGCATCTGAGATACTTCCATGAGGAAACCGGCGGTATCCCACTCTATATCACAGAAAATGGATGTGCCGCCAAGGATGAACTGGTGAATGGACGCTGTCACGACATCGACCGATGTGAGTATATCCGTGAGCATCTGAGAATCTGTCAAGATGTTATCACAGAAGGAGTTAATCTGAAAGGATATTTTGTTTGGTCGCTGTTGGACAACTTCGAATGGGCATGGGGATATGCAAAACGCTTTGGCATCGTATATGTAGATTATAAAACTTTGAAACGATATCCAAAGGATTCCGCCTACATGTTGAGGGACGTCATCGCCGGGTATGGAGACCTTTAATTCCCGGATAATCTTCAGTAAACACAAAAGGAGCCTGGACAAAGGCTCCTTTTGTGTCTTCTGGTATTTATACTAAAACAAATGATAAAAACAATATAACGATATTGAAAAACCAGATACCATATATGAATAATATTTATACATATTGTAAATATATAAATATCAATGGTAATAGTATTATAACAAATTAGTAAAAATGCATAATCATATAGTAATAATATTATAATGATATAATATATAAATAGAATCACTTTTATTATGTATGTTTTATAAAGCCAATACGGAAAAACATTTCAACAGCGGATAGAATCTTCAATGATTTTATCATCTTTATACCGGGCGGGTAGATCCGTCTAATCATTATGAAAACAGCCGGAGGCAAACAGACGTTCTGAGAATATTTCTAGCCTGAACGTGCCAAGATTTCATGACGATGCAAAGACTTTATGACAATATATAATAATATACCGATATGGGTATATAACAAAGAGAATAATAAAAACGGGGAATGAGATGGTGGCATCGATATATGGAATTAATCCGGGAAGAATTATAAAAGAACGTGGGGAAATGGGCTTTTTTCAGTTAAAAAATCAATATACTCTAGAAACAAAATAATAATATAATAATAATATAAAAATAAAATAATAACAAATTAAATAAGTATATATATAAATAAATATAATTATATAAGATATGGAATATATAAGTAATGATAGCGTAATATTGTAAAAAGAATGAAATACATAAATAAAAGATAATAACACTTGTACGATAAGATAAGCATAGGTATACTAAAGATTCAGGATAGCTATGGCAAAAACGGTTTCATTTCACCTTCAAAAAGGCGGCATTGGAAAAACCACGATCAGTGGTACATTGGCCTGTCAATCGGCGATTGACGGGTATAAAACGTTGCTTATCGACGTTGATCCGCAAGGCAATCTCTCTTCATGGTTCATGAAGGAGGCGAGTCAATATGAATTGGCTGATGTCTTGCAGGGAAAATGTTACTACGAAGATGCTGTAGTTGAGATTAAAGCGATACCAAATCTTTATTTAATTCCTACCTTTGCAATTGACGGAACATTGAAGCTGTACTCGGAAACCAAGCTTTCCGATGAACCATTTATCATCCAAGATCTTGTACACTCCATGAATAATGATTTCGATCACATCATATTGGATCTTTCACCCGGTCTGGGTCGTTTGGAGCGTTCTGCTCTCATCGCCAGTGATGAGGTCATTTCTCCGATGACACCGGAAGTATTTGGACTTGATGGATTGGAAATATTCATTGAAGAACTGAGCAAGCTCCGCAAGAACCTTCGATCGAATCTTATTCATAAAAGGATTATCATCAACTCATTTGATAATCGTATTAAACAGCATCGAGACATTTTTACTGCTGCCACTGAAGGCAAATTTACTGTGTATAAAATTCCTGTCGATCCTCATTTCAGAAAAGCCCAAGAGGCAGGCATGGCTCCGCAGCTTTTCAAAATTCGGGGAAGGGGATTAAAACCGGCTACAGCGGAAGCATTTGAAATGCTCAATCAAGATATTTGGAGTTAGATATGGCGTTAAAAAGAAATCCGGATGCGGAAGAGGTTGATGTTGACCAAAGCATCAGTGGTCAAAAAGCGAAGCAATTGTTTTCAAAGGATACTCGAAGCAGAAAGAAGGAGAAAAAGGTTTTAACAACCTTTTCCATTGAACCGTCCTTCAAGATGGAGTTGGAGGATCTCTTTGCGGATATGGGTCTCGGATGGGCTGCCGGTATCAGGTTTTCATTAAGAGAGTTCTATAAAAAATATAGAGAAGAAGAATGAAACTATATGCTTCAACAAAGGAAATATATCTAACTACATATAATCGGTTTTGAATCAATAAAAAATAACAATAAAACAATAGCTAACTTATATAAGTTAGCTATTGTTATATATAAAAGAAATAATAATAAATTAAAATGTGTATAAAATATGTTAAAAACTGTATAAATACATATTATAATAATATAAAAATAAAATAAAAAGAATAAAATATAAGTTATAAGAATATGGGTAAAATATAAAAATACATTGAAGTTGAAGAAACATATCGATGTGGCGGGTTTCATCATCTTGACGTATCATGTATGTACCTTGCTTGATGGAGTAAAAGATGTGGTGGAAGGACAGCATCGTCTATCGGATCGATCCGCGAAGTTTTCAGGATAGTGATGATGATGGCATGGGAGATGTGAAAGGGATTACCAAACGGATGGATTATATAAAGCATGTCGGCTTTAATACGATCCTATTGAGTCCAATGCTTCAACCGGGCTCCGTCGAACATATAAAAAGCACCGGTACACTTGCCGGGTTTCCAACGAATTTAGGTTCCATTCAGGATATCCATAATCTGATTCAGAATGCTCATGAGCATGGTTTGAAGATCTTGTTCAGTCTCGTTTTAAGCAATACGTCAATCGATCATCCATGGTTTGAGGCTGCTGTTGCTGATAGAGACAGTCTGTTCAGCTCCTTTTATACGTTCTGTGATGAAATTCCAAATAACTGGATCAATGTAAGCGGGAAAAAAGCCTGGAGTTTCGAAGAGCGGAGAAAGCAATACTACCACCACAGCTACAACTATGACAGTGCCGACTTGAACTGGCGGAATCCTGAGCTGGGACTCATTATGGAAGAGTATCTGGCATACTGGCTTGAAAGCGGAGTCGACGGTTTTTATCTCCAGGATATCAATACCTTAATCAAGGATGATGCCCTGCGGGACAATCCGACAAATTTCGGAATCATCAGGCGCAGATATGAGCGGCAGGAGCATGTATTCGATCGAAATCGTTCGGAGACCCATCTGAAGCTGGAACGCCTAAGGAACGTCGTGAATCGGTATGATGATCGAATCCTCATCGGACGATTGCAGACTCCCGATGCCGGGGAACCGGAGCTCTCCGCTTCGTTTTTAGGCATCGAGAGTGAAAAGATGCACCTTGTAGTCGATCGCTCGATCACCAACACCCGCTTTACAGCGAATCGAATAGAACTGAGCGCCAAACGACTCTATGAAGCGATTGGAAGCAATCGTACACCCGTGTGGGAGCTCATCGACGGGAGCCGGTCCAGGATGCTCGGCAGGTGCGGGAAGGTGGAAGCGTTGGCTCGGCTGGCCGCATTGTTTCAATTGACTCAGCGGGGAATGATCATCCTCTATTATGGTCAGGAGCTGGGACTCCCCGATTCAAAGCTTCCTCTGTATAAGCGGTTGTTTCGAAAGAAACGTGCGAAACAAACTCTTGGGCCGATGATTTGGAGCACCGGTGAAGGAAGCGGCTTCAGCATGGCCGAGCCGTGGATCCCATTCGCCCGGGGAGCAAACCGGCTTTCTGTTGAAAACCAATTGCTCGAAGAGGGTTCGATCCTTCAACTCTATCGAACCCTCATCAAGCTTCGTAATCGGACTCCTGCGCTGCAGAGGGGCGTGTGTTCCTTCATCCAAACATCCAATCCCCGTCTTCTGGCCTATACGCGGGAAACGGAGGAGGAGCGCTATGCGGTTCTGCTCAACTTCGACGAGCGGTATCAGCGCCTTGATGTCGACGGGGTCGAGATAAGGGGAACCGTCATCTTCTCGACGCTTCGAGGCATGGCAAGCGAATCGAAGGGCGTGGTTCTGAAAGAGCTTGGCTCATATGAAGGAGTCATCCTCCGGATCGGCTCAGAGGCGGAAGAGTAAGTCATCATAAGAGGGAATCGGCCAGATGTGCTTGTCCGTATGAATCTCCATCAGATCGACATGGGTTCGTAGCTCTTCCATCCGGGTAACCACCGTATCGCGGTACGCTTTTGCTTGAGCCAAGGGATTCTCCTGAATCTGTTTGGCGGCGGTAACCGCTTGGTGGAGAAGATCGGCCCCCTCCATGGTTTTGACCAATGATTCGTTCAACAATGTCAGAAGGTCTTTTTGTTTCGTTACATCGAGATTCAGGGCTTCCTGCTTCCAGATCGCTTCGGAAAGGGTTCCGAGGTAGGTGATCATCGCCGGAATGATCTCTTTTCGGCACATCTCGATCATGGTTGAAGCTTCAACGTTGATCTGCTTGGAATACCCTTCAAGATAGATCTCCAGCCGGCTCAGCGTCTCCCCTCTGGAGAGGACTTCCTGACCTTCCAGCAGAGCCAGACTTTTTTCGCTCGCCATCTGGGGAAGAGCGCTGACGGTATCCCTGTAGTGGGGGAGCCCCCGTTTTTTCGCTTCTTTCGCCCACTCCTCCGAGTAGCCGTTTCCGTTGAAGATGATTCGTTTGTGGTTCTGATAGAAATCGCTGATGATCTTGTGCGATTCCGCTTCTTTGTCCGTTGCCGCTTCCAGGCGATCGGCGGCTTCGCCGAGAACTTGGGCGACCGCGGCGTTGATGAAGATGTTCGGTCCGGCCATCGACTGGGAGGAACCGACCATCCGGTATTCGAATTTGTTTCCGGTAAAGGCGATCGGGCTGGTTCGATTGCGGTCGGTGAGATCCTTCGGCAGCTCGGGCAGAATCGTGGTTCCCATCTTCACCACTTCCCTGACGCGTTTTTCGCAGTTGCCTTCCTTTGAAAGTGTTTCCAGAATTGTCGTGAGCTGATCGCCGAGATAGATGCTGATGACTGCAGGCGGCGCTTCGCTGGAGCCGAGGCGCAGATCGTTGCCCGCCGTGGCGGCGCCGCTGCGGATAAGGGGAGCGTACTCATCCATCGCCTTGATGAAGGAAGTGAGGAAGATCAGGAACTGGACGTTGTCCTCCACGTTGGTCCCGGGAGCATAAAGATTCGTGCCGTCTTCCGTGGCGAGCGACCAGTTGTCGTGTTTGCCCGATCCGTTCACGCCGGCGAAGGGTTTTTCATGAAGGAGGGCTACCATCCCGTGGCGAAGGGCGACCATCTGCAGGACATCCATCAACAGCTGGTTGTGGTCGGTGGAAAGGTTCGCCGCATCGTAGACCACCGCGATCTCGAACTGGTTGGGCGCTGATTCCTTGTGCTGGGTCTTGCTGCTGATGCCGAGTTTCCACAGCTCGTAGTTCAGTTCGCTCATGAAGACCGCAACGCGGTCGCCGATCGTGCCGTAGTAGTGGTCATTCTGTTCCTGGCTTTTGGCGCCCAGCGATCCGATGACGGTCCGCCCGGCGAGGCGAAGGTCGGTCCGCTGCTCGTAGTATTTCCTGTCGACCAGGAAATACTCCTGCTCGGGGCCGATATTGACGGTGATCCGTTTCGCCGTGGTGTTTCCCAGCGCCCTCAGGACCCGCAGGGCCTGCTTCTCGATCGCCTGATTGGATCGGAGCAGGGGAACCTTCTTGTCCAGCGCTTCGCCTTTGTAGGAGAAGAACGCGGTGGGGATGTACAGCGTCTTTATTCCGTGCACTTCCTTGAGGAAGGCGGGGGAAGAGGTATCCCAGGCGGTGTAGCCCCGGGCTTCAAATGTTTCCCGAAGGCCTCCGTTGGGAAAGGATGAAGCGTCGCCTTCACCTTTGATCAGCTCTTTTCCGCTGAACTCGAGAAGAACCTTTCCCCCTTTGGTGGGGCTGATGAAGGAATCGTGTTTCTCGGCGGTCAGGCCGGTCAGCGGCTGGAACCAGTGGCAGAAATGGGTCGCCCCCCGGTTCAGGGCCCACTGTTTCATCGCGCTGGCGATGTAATCGGCAAGTTCTTCATTCATCTCACGTTGACCGCGCTGCACTTCCTTCAGCTGGCGAATGATGGGGTCGCTGATGTATTTGCCCATCTCCGCTTCGGTGAAGCAGTTGATTCCGTAGAAATCGGTTACCGGCGTCTTTGCGTAGTCGATCGTGAACATGGCTTTCATCCTTTTTGAACTCTGGCTTGAAGATACACAGTTTTAGGCCCTTTATGCAAGGTGAGACGCTAATCGGGGGTAGGGTTCCCGGATAATTTCGGGTTGGCAACTATAAAGACTACACAGTTACATCCTTCCCATGATGAATATTAATAAAATAATTGATGACAAAATGCATAAACATGTGGATAATGTATGCACCGATGGGGTAGTCGGTGATAGAAAAAGTTAGGACATAGGATACGTTATTATAGAGAAAGATTACAGATAAAGCTGATAACTGCTGTGCAATATTGATAATACCCATGTCATGACTTGCACAATTCGATGTTTTTATATAGTCTGATGGAGACTCGACAGGGGGCTGTGTGGTAAGAAGGAATGATCGGATGAGCTTGACAAGATTTGCATATGTTCTCTTGATGCTTTCGTCTATTCCATCCCTCCTGTTCGGGGCGATCACCGTAACCTATACCGCTGTGCCCTTGGAACTTAAGACTGCACCAGGTCCCTATACGAGCGATACGGTCATAGGGGCGAAGCTGGGAACCTTGGAAGTGCAGATTACCGAAGGTTCCGTGATACATTCACCGGCATGGGGTACTGCAGGCGAAGTTGCAAGCGGAGTTCCGCTTACCGGACCGATGAAGTCTGAGAATGGTTATTCGACCAGTACGCATTACTTTACTGTTATGAGTGTTGCGTATATTGGAGGAGTGACGAAAATTAACAGGTTTAATGATACATATATTCCGATTTACGAGAATAAATGCACGGTGAGCAACTCATTTTCCGTAGAGCTCTGGCTTGTAAACACGGATAAGGACAAACCCAACACAACAGTTAATCATAACCACCGACCTGCAAGCGATTTTCAAGCTGGTTCCGTATACACCTTACCGTCGGATTTTGCCCCATACTTCAGCTTCATCAGCGCGAAAGAAGGTAATACGAATGTGAATGCGATGATTAACAACGATGGTACACCCAATTCGAGCGGATCATATGTGAGCGTCAACGGTGTCGAAGGGGGGGCGGACAACACCCCCATCATTGAATCATCCGGGTATTCCGACCCGGATAATCCCGGAGAACCGGTGACGTACGGGGATCCAACACAAATCGTCAGCTACAGCGTCTTCCTTAGTGAACAAACGAAGACGTTCAATCTTTCCGAAGCGGTCGGTACGAACCGAAAAGATGTGAACACGATGACGATCACCGTCTCCAACGGAATAGCTGGTGCCGACTACTCCCAAAAGGTAATCTTCACCGATTTGACGCCCGTATCCACATCCGCCGAATTCAGGATGCTTCCCGAGGAAAGCGGACCCAACCCGATTCCCTTCAAGCTCTATTTTGATTCAACGGAGGTGGTAAAGGGAGAGGCCATCACGTGGAGCAGCCTCCAAAACGGTTCCAGCAACACGAAAACGATTCGGATCGGAGGAATCGACCAGAACGTAATCGATTCACTTGCCAGCGGAACGTATTCCGACACGATCAACGTGGAGATTCAGAACCTCTGATCAAGACACGCACGTTCAACTGGAAGTAATAGTGTCTTATGGATAGACAAAACATAACTATAAAGTAGAGTCTCTGACGCAGTACAACCACCCGCTCATCGTGCACGGAATACCGACTTGTTTCAGGATCATTCCTTCGAATCACCATGTGCTGGCTTCCGGCTGTATTCATGCTGCTCATCTTCTGTGGATGAAGGCAGCAACGGGAAAGAAAAGTTGGAACACAAGATGGTGATGTTTTGAGATTAATGAAAGAAAATCTGAATAAATCTTTATATTTACGATAGTACACATTAAAAAATTGCTTTGTTCGATGTTCTGGTATACTATAAAACAAAGAGTTGGTTGGAGGGCTTTGCGATAGGATACGGAGGGGATGGTATGAGTGTTACGAGATTTGCATCTGTTATCTTGATGTTCTTGCTTGTACCCGCACTCCTCTTCGGAGCGATCACCGCCAC
>Ga0116182_1004284_pt1 | contig 12729 bp, 14 predicted proteins | sample AD_UKC077_MetaG_FD_89805 | JGI IMG/M metagenome (GOLD analysis project Ga0116182, IMG submission 89805) | Active sludge microbial communities of municipal wastewater-treating anaerobic digesters from USA - AD_UKC077_MetaG | ecosystem: Engineered > Bioreactor > Anaerobic > Digestate | place: USA...
GTCCAATTACTATTCTTGCTTCTCGGCGAAAAACGTTGCATCTTTTTTCCATTAATTAATCTAATCGTGCTATCTATCCATCCGAAACACAAAGCCTCTTCAACTGCATCCAAATACCAAAAAAGTGCATCATCAACAGGACGCCCTCTTTTAACAGAAACATAGCATTCACTCTCTGAAGATGAATTTTTCTCCAACCATGCTCGAAATTCTTGTCTATTTGTAATTTTCAATATTTTTTTATATTTCATATAATTGTGTATAACTCCAAAATAAGTTTATTCACACTCCCAGATTCCTTCAGGTTTTAGTCTATTTTCTATTTTTTAGTCTAGATTCGTCAATTCCATCATTTTGTGCAAGACATGGCAGGTAAAATCCTCTTTCATCATTATATCTACAATCAACTAATAGATATAGAAAACTTGTATCGTTTTGTTTACTCATTATTTTCTTTGTGTTTTTTGATATACTTTTTGTTAAACATAACTCATTTTTTGTTTTCTCTTATCCACAACAGTAAATATTATCATTAGAATGGTAGCAATAAATGCCATTGCAGACCCAAAATAAAAAGGTGCATTTGAATTAATCCTATCATAAAGTAACCCGGCGATTAAACTCGCTGGCAATAGTGTAATTCCCAGCACAGCATGATAAATACCAAACCCTGTACCTTTCAATTCTTTACTTACAATATCAGAAATCATTGCTTTCTGAATTCCATCGGTTAATGCACTATAAAATCCATAGAGCATAAATAAGAAAATAAAAACATTTATACTGTTGAATTTGCCGAAAAAGAAATAGACAATTGCATATACTAAAAAACCCAGAATAATCAATTTTTCACGACCAATCTTATCCGATAATTTTCCAACAGGTATGGCTAGAAGAACCGATACCGCATTAAAAATCATATACACAAACGGAATGTATGACTTATCAATACCTGTTTCGCTCGTTTTTACTAACAATAGAGCGTCTGATGAGTTTCCAAGGGTAAATACAAAAATTATGAAGAGAAAGAAATAGAATTTCTTGGGTAAATTTTTGGGTGAGATTTTTTTGGTGGTCTGTTTTTTTTCTGTGTTTGCCTCTTTAATGAAAAAAACAATCGTTAATACACCAAGAATTGCGGGAATGGTTGCCAGTAAAAAAATGTAAGAATAGTTAAGTGGAAAAATAGAGAGTAACAAGAAGGCTATCAATGGTCCTACAATGGCTCCACTATTATCCATTGCTTTCTGAAATCCAAAAGTTTTACCCGCTTCGTTTTTTTCGATTGAACTGCTGATAAGACTGTCACGCGGCGCAGCTCTTAATCCTTTTCCTATACGCTCGAAAAACCTGAAAAATAAAATCTGAACTGGTAGCCTCGCTAATGCGTATAAAGGCGTTATAATCGCAGTAATTCCATATCCAATTATCATAAATGGCTTGTTTTTACCAATCTTGTCGCTCCAGTACCCCGAAATAGCCTTTAATAAAGAAGCTGTGCTTTCTGCAATTCCCTCAATCAACGAAATAGTTGTTTTGGATGCTCCTATTGATAACAAAAACAGAGGCATAACACTATACACCATTTTGGTAGATGTGTCGGTAAAAAAACTTGTTAACCCCGTAAAAAAAGCGTTTGGTTGAAGTCCGAATATTTTATTTCTTTTCATTAGTTATTTACTAATCTTTTTCAATAATTGTTCTGCTCTTTTTCTTGTCGCATTCCTATCCGATTTTGTAGCATTCTCAACAAATGTAATAACAGATTTGTTGTTTTTTATATCTGCAACAAACGGCTTAATTGTTTCCAAAACCTTCCCTGTCGCAATATTTTTACACTCATCAGTTTCAAAATTGTCCTTAGAGATTGATATTAATTCTTCAAGAATTTTTTCTCTAAAGTTGGGTTTGTTTTGGTAAATTAGTCCAAGAGCAAAAATAGAGTGATTGGAAGTGATAAGTACGCCTCCGTGAAGATGTTTAAGCAAGTCTGGGATTAAACTGTCTATTCTGTTGTCTTTATCTACTGCCGCAAGGTATCCAATCAGATCAATTGCTGTCCATTTTAAAATATTGTTATCACTTGTCATCAGTTTAGCCCAATAATCAAAGTATTCATAAAGCTGTTCGGGGTTTTCTGAACTGATTTTTAGTAACTCTTTTGCAAATCCATATTTTATTTTTGGGTCTTTTGAATTTAGCTTGTCAAGGTCTGCTTTTGTTATCATTTTTACCTCCCTAAAGCTTGTTTTTTTAATGTTGATTGTTATACCAATTGTAAATGCCGATGTTACAGATACATAGTTCAAACGAACGACAGTGAAGTTTGGACTATAGTAGCTGTCCAATCGGTATTAGGGATTATTCACAATCGTAAAGGTAATACTTTTTCTCACATACAGATACCTCCCTTTTATGTGTATAAGGTATCATAAAAAACGCCTTGGCAGCAATATTAAACCACCAAGGCACAAAGATATTACAAGGTTTTAACTATTGTTTTTTCTTATCTGGTATGGTTGCAACAACCGATACAATTACCAAAATTGCCAAAAGCAGACAGAAAGCTAATCCTAACATTGCTCCTTGTCGAACAAGCACGTTATCTTGTCTGCCTGTAAAATCTATGATTTTAGCTAGCCAAGCAATCGGCTCAGTTCTGGATACCACTGCTGTATAAATTCCTGCAGCTATAGCAACTCCAAAACTTGTTCCGAGTGATGAAGCCATTTTGAAAATCCCTGCTCCACTACCTGCTTGACTATCTGGTAAGTTAGATAAAGCGGCATCTGTAGCAGGAGTTGCAAAGAAAGCTAAGCCCAATCCGAAAAGCGAAAAAGCAATAACCGCCAACACAACATATTGTCCGGTCATTATCTGTGTCTGCATAAGCAATATAATGGCAACACTAATTATTAATGCACCCCATATAATAGGTTTTTTTGCGCCAAATCTCTGCAGTAATTTTTCACCCACACGGATAAACAAAATTACGGCAATAGCAAAACCTAATGTCAGCAATCCTGCCTCCATAGCAGAGAATTGTGCTCCGCGTTGCATCAATGTAAGAGAAACTATTAGCAATCCGGCCGTTCCGTTAATAAAGAAGTTTGCTAAAGTAGCTCCTGTAAATATTTTGTTTTTAAACAATCCAAAATCCACAAAAGCAAATGGTACTCTCTTCTCAACTTGAATAAACAAGTATCCAAACACTATTGTAATAGCAATTAAAACAATGGTTATCCAGTTTGTCCAGCCAAGTTTATTTCCGTTAGTTATGAAAATTTGCAAGGCAATCATGGCGATCATAAATACGATAATTCCGCCCCAATCAATTTTATATTTTCCAGCTCCTTCGCGCTTATTTTCGGGTAATTCTTTGGTCATATATAGAGCAATAACAGCTACTATAACTGCGAAAAAGAAAATCCATCGCCAACCGAGAGTTGATGCAATAATTCCACCTGTTAGCGAGCTTAATCCCGATCCTCCAAATGTACCAATAGACCAAAGACTAATAGCTCGTTGACGCTCTTTGCCTTCCCAGAAAATTTTAATCATACCCAAGCTAGTAGGCATTACAAAAGCAGCGGAAAGTCCTTGCAAAGCACGCCCTATAAGAAGCATTGGTACTGCAAGATCTCCTTTGGGAGATAGTCCCACTAAGAGCGAGCCTACAATAGCTAAATATAGCCCAACTTTGAAAGTTTTTACACGACCGATACTATCGGCTAATCCGCCTATCACAACTATAAAAATCCCTGAAAACAGGGCAGCGAGTGATACGGCGATGTTCATTGTATTCGCATCCATGCCGAGCATTTCGGTCATTACAGGCGATACGTTCATCATTGAATTGGCAAAAAGCCAAAAGGTTAAAACGGCAAGTATAAAGCCTACAAGTACTTTATCCGTTCCTTTGTAAGTTGTTGTTTGCATTGTTGTAAGATTTTATTTGAATGAATATGGAATTATTATACTTGCACCAGCCTGAAACAGGAATACATTAACAAGCGGATTGTAAGTGAATTTTGTAAATACGGGTAACGAAACTGGCTCGTAAAGTTTGAAATCGTACTGTAACTTAAGCTCTAAATTGTTAATACCGGGTTTTGGTTCTTTACCATCTTTCATTACGGCCATTGTGTACAACCCTTTCGCGGGTGTCATACTTACACACCCCCAAACACTGAAAGCATTCCAACGATGCACGTAGGAAACTTCCCCGTAAGAAGTGAAGTTTCTTTTTCCTTCAGCATTAGCATCTTTTCCGGCTACAATTGTCGCCCATTTAAAAGTAAGAGGGAACCAAGGAAACTGGTAAGAGATTACCGCATCAACAAAGTGCTTTGATGTAGCAAGAGAGTAATCAAATGGATTGTGCGTCCACATAGCCTTTCCGGCGGAATAGATATCCCAAACACCAACCCATAAACCTTTTACTGGTGAGAACGATACCCATGGTATCACAGCCTTATAAACGTCATCAAAAGAGGCTGCAGTAAAGACACCCATGTTCCAGTTCTTGTTAACAAACGCAACTGTTGGTTCAAAAGCAGGTGCACCGCCGAACAAACCACCCTTGCCAATTCCACGCCAATGGTGTTGGGTAACGTATTGAGCGTTGCCTATCATTTTCCATGTTGAAGGCTTGACAGTATCTTCATCTGTTTGGGCAAAAGCCGTTGTACAAACGAGAGTAAAAAAGAGTAAAAAATTTCTTTTCATATGTTCACGATTTTTAGTTTAATGTGATATGAAACTTACGCGCAATAATCACTTTATTTTGTATCAAGTTTTGATTGGCATATTCGTTTCATAGATGTAGTTGTCGATGTGAATGAATATTTGTAATAATTTTCACAATATAGCTCTCAATTTATATTGTGAAAGTGGTTTTAATTTAACTATTCTTGAATTTGTTTTTTAACACAAATATTTTCGCAATAAATGTATAGTTTTTTTCTTTATGATGTATTTCTCAAAACAATTATTTTGATTTTTTGTTCGCATTTACCGTTTAAACTTACATTTTCATCAAAAAACTATCCCTTAAAAATAAAATAGACTGCTAACACAAGCAGCACAAAGCCTATGATATGATTAGGTTTTATCTGCGACTGAAAAGCCACATAAGAAAAAACCATAAACACCACAAGTGTAATAACCTCTTGTAACACTTTTAGTTGTACCAATGAGAACGGTCCGCCATTATTAACAAAACCAATTCTGTTTGCCGGAACCTGAAAGCAGTACTCGAAAAAAGCAATACCCCAGCTAAAAACAATAATCCCAAACAACGATAGTTTGCTAAACCACGAATACTCAGAGAGTTTCAAGTGTCCGTACCACGCAAAAGTCATAAAAACATTGGAGCAAATAAGCAACCCGATAGTAAGTAATGCCTTCATAGTTTAGTTAAAAGTTTGTAAAGTTGAAAGTAGAGAGAGCTCAAGTGCTGTCTGTAAGAAAGTTGAAAGTGTTGAACTTATAAGAAATTTCTACCAGTTGCATCTTTTTGTAATTCAATGTTTTGCAGATTCAACCTTCAAATGTAATTTTCACTCACAAATTTAGAAAAATATCTGCATGTTGTAAACTTCATTTGGTTAGTTTGTTTTTTGGTATTGTAAAACAATTTTGCTATGAATTGGATGGTTTAATACCAAGCTGCGTTCAATAAATCCAAAATTATTTAATTTCTATGCTCCCTTGAGTTTTGTCTGCTCCTCTTCTGGTTGGCTCGTTATTTTAGTTTTATATTTCCGTAAAATTAATAAAAACTAATGAATGAAAATAATTGTCCTTATCCTTTTGATGATTTACAGTAAAAATGATACCTTTACAGTCTAACAACAAAAGATATCTACCATGAAAAATTTATTTTTATCAATCACGACCATTTCGTTAATTTTTGCAAGCTGCAAGAAAAACAACGAGTCAACACCACTCCAGTACGGTTGTGATTTTATAAACTTTAAATACTACAACGGAACACAGGATTATTTGGGCGAAATGCAAGACAATTACGTCTTGCTTGGCATTGATACAATCTACTCCGACAGCCAAATACGAAGCTTTATTGCAACTGTGAAAGAGTTTGATCAAAATTACGACTACACAATTCACGTTGAAGGACGCTCCAAGTTCAAGGAAATTCCCATAAGACTTAAAACTTCACAAACCTGCGAACAAATTACCAAACTTATAGCCGATTTGGAACAAAATGCAATTGTTTCGTATGCTCATTATGCAATGAAGACTGAAAATTGCGAAAACGCTATTTGGGAACAAATTGGAGATTTATGCGTAAATAGCTACGGAAGCTGTTTTTTTGTGAAAGTAATTGACGAAAACGACCTTACCGACTTAGAGAAAATTGTTGCCGAAACAAAAACTGAATTGATAAGGCAAGACACATATATGCCAAAATGGTTTGAACTAAGAGCAACAAAAAGCTCCAAAGGGGATGCCTTAAAAATGGCAAACTACTTCCACGAAACAGGACTTTTTCATTGTGCCGAACCGGGAATTTCCAAATATTCTGTTGAATAAAAAATTTTTACAAGAAACCAAAGAGGTTGTAAAACACTAAAAGAGAGAAAGATGAACACATTAAAATCTATTTCCTCTAACTTGAAAACATCACTACTAACAAAGGTTATAGTTATTCTGACATTGGGATTTTCTATAAAACTGATACTCAGTTGTACCCCTCATCCTTCCGAGCCTATTGAAATGAACTTCAATAAAATCAGGGTTCATGGTATTGATAATAGCGACAAATATCTTAATAATCGCAAATATGTTGATACGATGTATTCAAATGCTGTTGCTTTTACGCTAAATCTCTCGGATACAACACATGGCTATAGCATATATTGTGCTAACAAAGCTTTAAGAACTCTCTCATTCGCTCCCGCCATGGCAACCTCCATTAGCATAAGTTACATTCCTGTTAATAGAGTCACGCAAATAAAAATTACTACACTACTCGATATCGACGATGACATAAAGGCTGGCGATGATATAACTGATATTTTTCTATTTGAAAATGATAGAGACGGCTTTTTATATAAAAATATTAACAGTGCTATCACTAAATTAAATGGGAAGCAGTCATGTGCAAGCCGTTCGATAAACGCAATACTAACCGTTGCAGCAAAAAGACCAACGCTACAACTAAATTTTCAAGTCACTTTAGATAATGACATTGTACTATCTGTTGATACAGATGTAATTACAATACTAAACCCAACTGGATTATGAAGATAATTATTGCTTTTTTTCTCACTCTGTGGTGTATCGGTCTGTCGGCTCAGGGTTTTAACATGAGAAACAAAGAGGTCTCTTTCTCTTTTGGTTTTTTGAATTATGACGTTAAAAGGTTGCCGGAGAATGAGAACTTAGACTTTCTTAACTATGAAGACACATACCCCGGTATTCCTGACGATGCAGTTGTTAAGTTTGGTTTTAGTTTCGATTTTTTTGAAAGAATGTCATTCGACATTAAAGCGGTTTTGATGTCGGATTTGGCTCCCAACTGTTATGATATTTCCACCCATTATTCTCTTAATAAAATGTTTAGTATAGGCTTGGGTTCGCAACTTTACAAGTTATATATCACTGGTTTTGAACAGTTTCATATACAAAACTTCCCCGATTATCACTTAATGAGCGAAAATGTACAGCAGTTTGAAACTCACGATTTAGGATTTTATCTATCGCCTGTAGTTAAGCTCGTTGAAAATGAAAGATTTAAAATGCGGTTTGATTTTAATGTCGGTTTGGCAACTTTCTTAAAGGAAAGTACTGGTTTTCAACACAAAAGAAAACTTTCCAATGAACGCTTAGTTTACACCTACAACACAAAAATATCGTATCAGCCATTTTTTAATCCAAAATTTGATATGAGCTTACGTGCTTTCAAAATCAAGGGAACATCTGTGGGATTTTTGCTAAACTCTAACTACCTTATTGGCAGAAGAAGTATGAATTACAAACGGACAATTCAAAGATGGACAGCAGATAATGAAACAAGTGAAGATATTAAATTGAAAAAACGCAGATACACACGATTTGAGGCGAATATAGGATTATACGTTAAATGGTAAATTAATACTGTACAGACTATGATAAAAAACACATTTAAATCAAAATCATTCCATTTGAGGGTGCCTTTACTAATAAAAGTAATATTTGTTCTGACATTAGGATTTTCTGTCAAACTGTTTGTCAGTTGCTTTCCTCCCAACACAATTGATATGCATTTCAATAAAATCGAAATTTATGGCATCGATAATAGTGGCATACGTGCTTGTGGTCACATGGTTGATACGATGTATGCAAGTGCAGTAGCCTTTAAACTCAATCTAATGGACACAACACAAGGTTATTATTCACACAAAAGTAACTATGCTTTAAGTTCTCTATCTTTTGCACCTGCTATGGCATTTACTGTTGACAGACGTTTTATCCCTGTTAATAAAGTTGCACAGATAAAAATTACAACACTGCTCGATATTGACGAGAACATAAAGGCAGGCGAAGATATAACCAATTTAATTCTATTTGGAGGAGACAATTTTGAACTATATCATAATGTTAACAGTGCTATATCTACGTTAAACAAGGAACAGTCAGCAGCAAATAGTTCAATAGTCATGGTATTAAGCATTTCAGCGAAAAACCCGACACTGCAATTAAACGTTCAAGTCACTTTAGATAATAACTCGGTGCTATCGGCTGACACTGACGTAATAACAATATTAAACCCGCCTGAATTATGAAGATAGTTTTTGCAATTTTCCTCACTCTGACGTGTGTAAGTTTATCAGCTCAGGGATTTGATATGAGAAACAAAAGGCTTTTCTGTTCTTTGGGTGCTTTTGGTTATAACGTTGAAAAATCGCAGGAAAAAGAAAACTTAAATTTTCTCGACTATATGGGTATAGACCCCGACGACCTAAGCGGTATAGTCCTTAAGTATGGTTTTAGTTTTGATTATCTTGAAAAAATGTCAGCCGACATCAAGGGGATTTTGATGTGGGGTATAATTCCCGACAGTTATGATATTTCCACACACTATGCTATTAACAACATGTTTGACATAGGTTTAGGCTCACATCTTAACAAGTTCTATATCACAGGTTTTGAGCAGTTTCACAAGCAAAATTTTCCCGACTACTATTTAATTGACGAAAATATTCAGCAGCTTAAAGCCCATGATTTGGGATTTTTCATATCGCCCAAAATCAAACTCATTGAAAAAGAAAAGTTTCAAATGAGCTTTAGACTCGATGCAGGGGTCTCATCTTTCTTAAAAGAAAACGCCGTTTTTTATCACAAAAGGAAGCTATCTAACGAACGGTTATTTTATACTTACAACACAAAAATATCTTTTCAACCCTTTTTTTATCCAAAGTTTGATATGAGCATACAAGCTTTCACTATCAAGGAAACTACTGTAGGATTTTTACTAAACTCTAACTTTCTCATTGGTAAAAGGAGTATGAATTACAAACGGACAATTCAGAGATGGACAGCAGATAATGAAACAACTGAAAACATTAAATTAGACAAACACAGATACACGCGATTTGAGGCGAATGTTGGATTGTATGTTAAATGGTAAATTAACGCTACATAGCAACACACATAAAATAATCATACAAAAAAATAAAAAAAATGAAATTTATCGAGTTGCAAAAATTGTACGATAAAAAGAAAACTCTTTATGGCAGAAATGCTTACAGACATATTCCAGAAGTATTAAAAGAAGCTAAAGTTCTGCATAAAAAAGAGTTTAAAGGCAATAACCACGAACGCTCTTGGCGTATTTTTATGGGCAGGAATTTAGCAAAGCTAATTGAATACGCCATAACTAACAAAGTAAAAAATATGGGGCTTGATATTGTTAGTTGTAATACCCTTAACCGTTTAGAGATAACAACAAAATCAATAAAACTTGGTAGAGTAAAACGCTATTTAGCAATTGATTACGGTGAGGATAACGGTTGTAGATTACCCGATGTGGACATTGTTATTTTTAATCCTAAAAATTATGAGACCATTGCTGTGTTGTCTGTTAATGTTACATTACGAGAAAGAGTCTCGCCAACAGACTGGGAAAGAAGACTTGCCGCCGATAAATTTACCGAATATGTAAAAGTATATTTTCTATCGCTGTATAAAATTGCGGCTTCAAGTAAAAACAACACATCTAAACATCGTAAAGATTTGATTGAAAGCAATTTAGAAGACGATTACCCTGTTGAAAAAGTAAAAAAATTAGACAAATTAATTTTAGAGTTGCAAGTCATATTATTGGCGAATTAAAAAACATTCACCGAATTATATTTACATAATTGCACGGAATAAAATATTTCTTTTTATCTTGTGAGAATATATTTTCATGGTGACAAATTGATTTATGAACGAATATTTTAAGCACAAAAACACATTACTTTTAAACAGCGACGTACTTGATAAAAACTTATTTAAAGAGGAATTTATTGACTTAATCGTAACTTCTCCTCCGTATAATGTCGGGATAGAATACAATTCAAATGATGACGAATTAAGTTACGAGCAATATCTTGAATTTTCAGAACGGTGGCTATCAAATTGTTATCAATGGAGCAAAACACAAGCCCGTTTTTGTTTAAACATTCCATTAGATAAAAACAAAGGTGGCAATCGAGCAGTTGGAGCTGATTTAACAAAAATTGCACAAAAGGTTGGTTGGGAATATAAATCCACAATCGTTTGGAACGAGGGTAATATCTCTCGTAGAACTGCGTGGGGAAGTTGGAAATCTGCTTCAGCGCCTGTTGTTATAGCGCCTGTAGAATTAATAGTTGTTTTATACAAAGACGATTGGAAAAAAACTAACGGAAGCAAAGTTTCTGATATCTCAGGTGATGAGTTTAAAGCGTGGACAAACGGGGTATGGACCTTTAATGGCGAAAGCAAAAAACGTGTAGGACATCCGGCTCCTTTCCCAAAAGAGTTGCCGTTCCGTTGCATAAAACTGTTCAGTTATGTAGATGATATGGTTTTTGACCCATTCGCCGGTAGCGGAACAACACTTTTTGTAGCCTCGAACTTGGGCAGAAAAGCCATTGGAACGGAAATTGATAAAAACTATTGTGAATTAGCCAAAAACAGAATTTTAAACGAAACTGGAACTTTAGATTTGTAAAATATGGCTAAAAAGAAGTTAACCCAAATCGATTTAGTAAAAGAGTATTTTGTTAAGAACCCTAAAAAAGATATTCCTCACCCAAAAGTTGTAGATTGGGTTGTTGCAGAGTGGAAAAAGCGAACAGGGACTGTTTTTCGTGATCCAGACCGTGCCATACGTTCACTATATCAAAGAGGATTTTTAATTAAAATTGACAAAGGAGTATATCGCTATGAACCAAGTTTCGCTAAAAAGAAAAAGCAGGAAGATTTCACAGCTGCACAAAAAAAACAAATATTAGAAAAAGACGGATACAAGTGTGTAGTATGTGGACGAGGCGAAAAAGATGGAGTTGAACTACATATCGATCATATCATTCCCAAAGACAGAGGCGGTAAAGCAACTGTCGAAAACGGTCAAGTGCTCTGTTCGCAACACAATTTTCTAAAGAAAAACTTAAACCAAACAGAAACGGCAAAGAAAATGTTTATTAACTTGTACGAACTAACAAAAATCAAAGGTGAAAAGGAATTAAATAAGTTTTCTGCCGATATTTTAAAAGTGTTTGAAAAATACGGGATAAACGGACATATAGAATGGAAAAAATGACAAACATATAAAACCAACAAACCCCATAAAATTTCAATATCATGAACAAAAAATTATTATCCGAAGTTGCAAAGCTTCAACCCGAAATGAAAGAGTGGATGGACTATATGCACCAAAATCCTGAACTAAACATGGAGACTCCCAAAACAGCCAAATACATAGCCGACAAACTAAAATCGTGGGGCTACGATGTGGTTGAAGGCATTGGCAGAACAGGTGTTGTAGCATCTATGACCGTAGGCAACGGGAAAAAATCTATCGGCATGCGCGCCGACTTCGATGCATTACCCATTTTAGAAGACAACGATTTGCCGTACAAAAGCAAAATAGAGGGCTGGTCACACCTTTGCGGACACGACTCACACGCCACGATGCTACTAGGCGCAGGAAAATATTTAGCAACAACCAAAAACTTTAACGGAACCGTCCGCCTAATCTTCCAACCCGGCGAAGAGACTATGGAAGGAGCTCCAGCAATGGTCGCAGACGGACTATTCAAACGTTTCCCCGTTGACGCAGTTTACGGAATGCACAATATGCCCGGTTTACCTTTAGGAAAATTCCATTTCCGCGAGGGCGAAACAATGGCTGCCGTGGACAACTGGGAGATTGAGCTTACAGGTAAAGGTTCGCACGGCTCAATGCCTGAACTAAGTATTGACCCATTGGTATGCGGAGCTTCGCTTGTAATGGCACTACAAACCATTGTAAGTCGTAACGTGTCGCCATGGAAAAACTCGGTGGTAAACGTGGGAGCATTTCAATCGGGCATAGCAGGTAACGCTGTTCCACAGAAAGCCATCTTGCGTTTAAGTATCCGTAATATGGAGCCTGACCTTCGCATTATGGTTCTTGATAAAATCCGCAAAATTACAAAAGCGCAAGCCGAAGCGTTTAACTGTCAATACGAAATCCGCGAGGGCGTTGCAGGAGCA
>Ga0116182_1004317_pt1 | contig 12670 bp, 9 predicted proteins | sample AD_UKC077_MetaG_FD_89805 | JGI IMG/M metagenome (GOLD analysis project Ga0116182, IMG submission 89805) | Active sludge microbial communities of municipal wastewater-treating anaerobic digesters from USA - AD_UKC077_MetaG | ecosystem: Engineered > Bioreactor > Anaerobic > Digestate | place: USA...
CACCGGTCGCCTGGAAAAGGGAATGGGGGGCCGGCAAGGTTTTTTACTGTGCGTTAGGTCATAAAACAAGGGATATGGACTCTCCATCGGTAAAAGAATTGTTTTCCAGAGCCCTTCGCTGGCTGTCAGGATGTTCTGCAGCATAGTTTAACGTGCTTGTAGTCACGGGCCTGGGGTAAGGTCTTGAAATATCAGTTTTCTTTCAGGGTGTATATGCCGAGGCATGTTACCACTTGATTACGATCTGTTTCGCCATTTTTTTCGGTGCGGAGTCTGGATGGCCACTTGAAAATCCCTCACCCATAGGTTGACGGAACGTGGGGTGAATTAGTTACTTTTCTTTTCCAGTGCAAGTCTTTTAAATGCCTCCTTAAGACGATAATTTCAGCAGATGACCGTGATGTAACATACGATCGAGGATGACCGAAGCCGCCGCGTTGTCCCCAGGAGCTTTCCCCGGCAATATAAAGAAGCTGTTTATTGATACAAGTCTCAGGGCGTCAAAAATAGATTGCTAATGCCGGAAGGCATCGTATATGACATTTGCCGCAATCGGAGAACGGTAATTTCAAGCGCATGCGGTGGACTTTTACATATCTATATTATTAATAAAAAAGACTCCCCCCTTCGATTGAAAAGACAGGGTAACGGATTGTGAAACACCCCGGCGCAACGGGAGCGAAATGACCGGAGAATGACAGGCGGGGCACGGGAGGAATAATTTTTATGAAAAGTTTTGGACGCACTGCTGTTGCAGGTTTGATATATTTACTTGTCATCTTTATTTTTTTTCATGTCTATTTCGGTTCATTTTCTACGGCGCTGATCGGCCCGCCGGAAGACAATATGCAGGAATTTTGGAATACCTGGTATATGCAGACAAAGCTGGATGCAGACCCCTCAGGCTTGTTGCATACGGACAAAATATTTTATCCCGAGGGCGCGTCTTTAGTTTATCATTCCTTTTCATATCCCAATCTTGTAGCCATTTATCTGGTACGTTGCGTAGTCGGCCTGGGAACTGATGTGGGCACGCTGATATTTTTGCACAATTTTTTTCTGCTGATTTCTTTTTTCTTCGGGGCTTTGGGCGCCTATCTGCTGACCAGACTGTATGTCAGGAGTGAGGCGCTGGCTGTATTGTCAGGCTTTATCTTCGGCTTCAGCCCGTTTCATCTTGCGCATACGCTGCACCATATGCATGTGTCGGCGATTACCTTCGTGCCTTTTTTCGTTTATTTTTTCCTCCGCTACATGCGGGAAAAGAAGGTGTACCTGGCGGCGGCCGCGTCTGTGATGTGGGCGCTGGCCGCTTTGTCGTGCTGGTACTATCTTGTCTATATCGGTTATTTCGTCCTTTTTTATTATGTGTTTCACGCGGTGAAAAACCGATCGCTCATGCCTGGCGAAACGCTTTTGCCCGCGGCGCTGATCACCTTCTTTGCTCTTTTTCTTTTGTCGCCGCTAATCGTCACGATGATTCTTCAGACAGGGGCGCGTTCTTATCTGGAGGGGCACGATTTTTTTGTGGCAGACCTTCTGGGGTTTATTACATTTCATCCCTATCATCTGCTGGCGAAAATCGGCAGGCCGCTGTATTCACATTTTCAGGGCAATCACTGGGAAATGACGGTCTATCTGGGGCTGGCCAACGTGGCGGTTCTGCTTTTTGCGCTGTTTAAAAAATATTGCCGAAAGATTGAAAACCTGGGTTTTTTTCAGGCCGGCATTCTTTTGTTCATGCTGCTTGCACTGGGCTCATGGCTTCATATAGGGGGCTACAGGGTATGGCTTCCCCTTCCCACGCTCCTTACCGAATATATTCCTGTTTTGAAAAACGTGCGCACGCCTTCACGCGCGGTGATCTTCGTTTATCTGTTCACGGGTGTTTCCGTGGCGATGATCGCCGAATATTTTCTGGCCGGCAGAAAAAAAATCACGGCTGCGGCGGCTGTCGGTATTCTGGCGATTGTGACTTTCGCAGATTTCTTTCCCACCGGACTCGACTCCACGCCCGTGGTCTGTCCGCCCGCCTATGCACTGATCAATGAGGACCGCGCGGGTGATTTCGGGATGATCAATCTCCCCGCGGGCTATCTCCAGGACAACAAGTATATGATGCAACAGGCCGCCTGTTCGCCCGTGCCGATGGCCAATGGAAGCATCGGGCGCAAGCTTGCCCCCTCGCTTATCGACACTCTCGATTTTTCAGATTTTGAAGCTCAAAAAGCTGAACTCAAAAGAGGCGGTATAAAATATATACTGATTCATAAAAAACCGGCCGATGAAACTGTTTACTATGTCCATCACGACAGGCACACTCACTTGCACAGGCTCCACAGGGAGGAGCTGGCGCGGGAAATGGCGGCTGAATACCAGCGTCACTATCAACTGGTCCACGAAGATGAAATGACGGCGCTTTTGCAGGTGTATCATTAATTGTCGTCAGGCCGCAGGCGGTGGGTAAAATTTTCATTCAAAAGCGAAGCGGGAAATATTTTTTGGTTGATGCCCGGTCGCTCCTTTTCCCCGGTACTCTCGCCTCACGGCAGGAATAAATGATGGTATTTCACGGCGATATTTCCTATATTCACTAAAACTCCACGGGGCAGGGGGCCGGCGGACCAACCCAGATGAAAAAGAATACCCGCAAAAAATTACTGACAGGCATTGCCGCTTTACTTGTGGTGCTGGTGATTTTGTTTGCCGGCGCATGGCTGTTGGCGTCACGGCAGCTTTCTGAACTTGACAATCATAAAGAAACCATAATGAAAATCATGAGCGGTGCTCTGGACAGAAATGTAACCTACGAATCGGGAAAGGCATCTCTCAGCGTCAGTCACGGCCTGTCCATTGATTTTACTCATCTGACTGTCTGGGAAAAAGACGGTTCGTCCGAGCTTTTTGAAATTGACTCGGCCTATTTCCGTGTGGATTTTCTGCCTCTTCTGATGAAGCGCGTGGTGCTTCGCAAAACGTTGCTGAAAAATCCCCGGTTGTTTTTGAGGCGCTCTCCGGACGGGATTTTGAATATTGCGGATTTGCTCGAGCATGAAGCAAAGCCGGAGATGTCGCTGGGGCTGAAAAAAATTGTTGTGGAAAACGGAAAGCTCACCTTTATCGACCATGCGCACGGTGCGAAGCGGCTGGAATCTTCACTTGCCGATGTGCAATGCAGTATTGAGCCGAGGCGTTTCGGCAGAGGGTCGCGCTTTAAAATATCGGCCGTCATCCATGAAAATGAAAGCAGCGGGAAAATTCAGACGGCGGGAACTTTTTTACCGGCCGCATCAGGAAAGCCGCTTATGGAAAGCAGGCTGGAGGCGTCTTTACGCCTGACGGGTGTGGATATGCGTCATTATCTGCCCTACCTGCGCGACTGCGTGCCGATAAGCGGACTGGCGGGCCGTCTGAACTGGGAAGCGACGTTAGCCGGTACATTCTCGCGCTTTGATGCACAAGGTAAGATCACGGTGAAGGGCGCCATGCTGGAGTATCCGGACGTTTTTGAAAAACGTCTGCAGTCGGAAGTTGTGCAGATCGATTATCACCTGATGCGTGACGCAGCACAGCTCCAGCTTGAAATCGACCGCATGATGATAGATCGCGTTTCACTGGCAGGCCGGTTTTCCATAAAGGACATGGGAGACGACGACCCCTGGCTGTCTGCCAGTGCGTCATCATCGTCTTTTTCACTGGCCGAAATGCATTCTTATATACCCTGGGGCATCATTCCTTCATCGGTCGGTGATTTTATCAGGGAGCATGTCAAAGGCGGTGATTTTACACTGACGGAAGGCAAGCTCGCAGGCAGGCTCAGCCAGATTGCGGGTATGATGGAAGAAGAAAATGCCGGTGTGCTCACTGTGCTTGCGCATGTCCGGAAAGGCGTATTTTCCGTCGGGGCGGGCGGCGCACCGGATTTTACAAATATCGACGGCACGCTCGAGATGAAAAACAGACAGTTTGCGCTGTCCGGCATGAAAGGCAACTTCGGCGCAACCCCCTTTCGCCTCGACGGTTTTATTTCCGACTTTGCATTGCCGGGACCGGCCGTTTACACGGCAAAGATGACCATGGAGCCGGCACGAGACGAGGTTGTCTGGATTTTGGGGAAGGAAAAATTCTCGGAGCTTACCTTTGAAGGTGCGTCGGCGCTGCTTCTTTCGGGGAAAGGCCCGGCTGAAAAATTTCAAATCGATGCCTCCTGGCGGTTGACCGGGGCCGCCTACGGCTACGGGGAGGCGATCGAAAAGCCGGCAGGACGTCAGAACCTTCTTGCCGCCGTGCTGCTTTTGAGTGAGGATGAGCTTAAGGTTTCGTCTTTTGAGTATGATCTGGAAGGGCAAAAGATCGGCGGCAGTGCCTCTTATCTTTTTTCAGGCAAGACGCCTGTGTCGGTGAACCTGTCGTCGGATCACCTGAATTTACGCAAGGCGGCTTCGTTTTTTCCCGGGCTGAAGAAGTTCAAGCCGGCGGGGGCCTGCCGGATTCGTCTTTCCGGCAGGGGTGATCCTGACGATCCGGTAAGCTTCTTGTGGCGTGGCAGTGTGTCATTTGACAATGTTTCTTTCCAACCGGCAGACGAGGTGGAGCGCGTGCGCTCTCTGACCGGTGTTGCCACTTTTAAAGACGGCGGCATGGAAACCTCGCGTCTGCGGGCGAAAATCGGTGCAAGCGCCGTAAGGGGCAGGTGCACCATGCGGAATTTACACGGCGCGGGCCTTAGTTGCCGGCTGGACTCGTCTCTTGTGCGCCTGGAAGACATCGGTCTGCACGGCCCCGACGGCAGCGTCGCCCTGCGCGAGGTCAAAACACGCTTTACCGCCGGCGGGGACCATTTTCGTATCCAGCGTCTTTCATTTGCGCTGGAAAAATCCGTTTTTGTGTTATCCGCTCAAGTTCCCTATCAGGATGGTGCGCCTGTCAGTCTGAACCTGAACTCTCCTTATATTCATTTTGATGACGCGCGCCGCCTGCTTGATTTGAAGTACGCGGAAAGCGGCGGCGCATCGCCCGCGAGCCGGAGCCTTGATTTGACTTTGCACGTGGACAACGGCGTGATCAACGGCCTTGAATTCAGCAGGCTCAATGCCGGCATGAAATATTCGAATCAAACCTTGGAGGTCGAATCCCTGGAGGCCGGTGTTATGGGAGGGAGCTTCAAGGGGCGGGGGAAGGTGGAGTTTCACTCCGACAGCCCGGATCAGTACCGCTTGAATTTTTCCCTGGAGCAGGCGGCTATCGAACAATGCATAGAGTATTTTGATGTCGGCGACAGGATTGTTACCGGAAAGCTGTCATTGAACGGTAATGTAACCGCTGAAGGCGCGACGATAGATGATTTCATCCGGACGGCGACAGGTTCCGTTGAGCTCCAGGCGCAGCAGGGCGTTATAAAAAAGTTTTCCGCGCTGGCGAAAATTTTTTCACTGCTCAACGTTTCGCAATTGTTCAAATTGAAGCTGCCGGACATGACCACGCAGGGAATGCCCTATACGGCAATAACTTCCTCCCTTACGCTGGATAAAGGAGTTGTCGGCATTCAGGACCTGTTTCTCAGTGGTGACGCCATGCAGATTTCGATAGTCGGTAAGACAGACCTGATAGAGAAGAAGCTCGACGGTATCGTCGGCGTTCACCCTCTTAAAACGCTGGATCTGATCGCAGCGAGAATTCCCATCGCGGGATGGGTGCTCACCGATGACAAGGGCAATCTGGTGACTGTCCATTTCGAAGTCAAAGGAGATTGGGACAACCCGGAGGTAAAACCCATACCGGTCAAGTCTCTTTCCAGTGGTACGATGAATATCTTTCGTCGGGTTTTCCAATTGCCTGAAAAACTGATCACTGACACGGGAGATGTGCTCCTGGGGCGCTAAGCGGCGCACGCCGGCGCGGGTCGGCCCGTACGGAGATTTGTCTTGATAAAGTGCCGCCGGAATTGTTAAGATTCATTATGATGTTTTCATGACACGCTGCGCGAGACGGGACCGGCTTTTGCCGCGATGCGGTTTTATCCCTTTATTTACGCAGTGAATTACTGTGAAAACAGGTTGATTGCAATTCAAACAAGGAGAGTATCATGATTGCCTATCAGCTTTCCATCCACGCGGAAAACAAGCCGGGGCAGCTTGCCGGCGTGACGTCACATCTGGCCGGAGCGGGCATCAGCATCCGGGCGACCACCATAACGACCTTCGGCCAGACCGGGATCATCAATCTGATTGTCGATGAACCGAAGCGCGCGGAAAAGGTTCTGACGCAGGCGGGCCTGGCGGTTTATCTTAAAAACGTTCTGGCCGTGCTGATTCCGGACAAACCGGGTGGCCTCGACAGGCTGATGCAGCTTCTTTACCAGGAGGGCATCAATATCAACAACGCCTACGGGTTTGTGCTGGAATGCGGAGAAAAAGCGGTCTTTGTCGTTGATGTGGACCGGATTGAAGAAACGGAAAAACTTCTGGAAAAAAACAAATTTACAACACTCGATACAGAGGCTCTCTCGGCGGTTGAGCCTTTTCATTACATAAAGTACTGACGGCGGCCGCGCGGAAAATCCGGCCGTTGACCCCTGAAGTGAAGCAGGTGAGGTTTCGCTGCGGGAGAAGTCGCTTTTTAAAAATGAGGTAAACATGGCACACGAAGACAAAGGCAAGTATTTCAAGAAGCATCCGAAGGGGACAAGTGTTGATGAATCTTTGAGGCAGGAGATTCTCGAAAAAGCGCGTGACAATAAAATATCCTGCGCGGCGGCAGAGGAGATCGCCCGGCGCGGCAAGGCACGGATGGAGGAGCTGGGGGTGGCCATCGATATGCTCAATATCGGGATAACAAAATGCCAGCTCGGGCTTTTCGGCTTCAGCGACCGGCAAAAGCGCGTGGACGCGGCGGCCTCGGTCAGCGCAGGGCTGGAAAGCGCGATCCGCGAGGCTCTCACCGGTGGATGGCTTTCCTGTGCCGATGCGTGGGCCCTGGCCGAGCGGCTTGAATTGCCGCGCATCGACATCTGTGCCGCCTGTGAATACCTGAAAATAAAAATCAAGCCCTGCCAGCTTGGCGCCTTTTAGTCTGAAAGATTTTTAAGCGCGGATTTTTGTACGATGATTGCGGCTTGACGCAGGCGGTTTGCATCAATTAAGATAATATCTGCAGGCAGGGGGCGCGGCGCGCCTTAAGACTTTCCCGGACTGACACTTTATGGAAGCGTTCATTATTCTGCTTTTGCTCCTTATTCTCAACGGCATTTTCGCGATGTATGAAATCGCTCTGGTTTCAGCGCGCAGAACCGGCCTGGAGGAAGAAGCGAAAGCGGGACGGATGGGCGCCAAAACGGCGCTCGCTCTTCTGGAAGAGCCGGAAAAAATATTTTCCGGCATTCAGGTGGGCATTACGCTGGTCGGCATTGTTTCCGGCGCGTATGCGGGACTGACTCTTTCGACCGGCGCGGCCGGGCTTCTGATCGAGGCGGGCTTTCCGGCCGAATGCGCGCATACTCTGGCCGTGGTGGTCGTTGTCGCGGCGGTCACCTGCCTTACTCTGATTATCGGAGAGCTTGTTCCCAAAAACATCGCGTTGAGCAACGCTCAGGCGGTGGCCGTTTTTTTGTCCCCTCCCATGAGGCTGTTTTGCCTGGCCACATATCCGGTGGTGTGGTTTTTAAGCTCGTCAACTAAACTTATCCTGAAGCTGCTCGGGATTCAGAACCGCCGGGAAATGCCGCTCACCGAAGAAGAGTTGCGGATGATTTTGAAAAAAGGCTCCGAGCACGGCGTCATAGAAAAAGAAGAATCGGACATTATCAACGAGGTCATCCGTTTCGGCGACAAGCGCGCCGGCGCCCTGATGACGCCCCGGGTGGAGATCCTGTGGCTGGACCTTCACCAGTCCCCGGAGGAGCTGCTCGAGGAGGCGCTCAGGGCGACACATCCCCGTCTGCTGGTCTGTGAGGATGAAATAGACCAGGTCAAGGGTGTCGTCAACGTCAAGGAAATGCTGGCCTACTACATACGTCATCAGACGCTGAAGCTTCAGGAGATTATGTTTGAGCCTCTGTATATACCGGAGCAGGCTCAGGCGCTGAAGGTGCTGGAGATGTTTCGCAGCACCAAAAAGCATTTCGGAATCGTCATCAATGAATACGGCTCGATGGAAGGCATTATCACGCTTCACGACCTGACGGAAAACATCATGGGAGACCTGCCCGCCCTGGGCGACCCGGACGAGCCGGAGGCCTTCCTGCGCGAAGACGGGTCATATCTCATTGACGGGGCGATGAAGATGGAAGACGCAGCCGATGTGCTCAATGTAGCTTCCCTGCTGGAAGACGGACAGGAGAGGCCGGACGTCAACACACTGGGGGGGCTGGCCATGTTCCTGCTCAACCGCGTTCCGAAAACCGGCGATATGTTTACGGTTGCGGGGTATGTTTTTGAAGTGGTGGACATGGACGGCAACCGGGTGGACAAACTGCTGGTGAAGACGGCTGAACCACGGCAGGAATAGCGCGCCTCATCCCGGTGTCAAAAAGTCGCCGCCGCGCCCGCGTAATGCTCGAGAAGACGGGCCATCCGCCGGGCGTTTTTGCGCGTGCCGGCGATGATCTCTTCCATGCTCAAAGGCCGTTCGGCCAGGCCGTTGCCGAAATTGTCAATCGAACAGGCGCACGCGTAACCGAGGCCGATTTCCTGCGCACAGATTGCCTCACCCGCCATAGTCATGCCGACGACATCGGCAAAATTAGCCATCATCCGGATTTCCGCCCTGGTCTCAAGGCGGGGCCCCGTAACCTGCCAGTATGTGCCGCCGTCCACGACATCGAGGTGGCAACTTTTCGCCGCCGCGATCAGTTTGCGGCGCACGGCCTCGTTGAGTGAAGGCGTGAGATGGACTGCCTGATGCTCGTGAATGCTCGGCACGGACGCCATGGTGATGAAATCATCGGGGATCATGAGCGTTCCGGGCGGGAGGGATTTTTTCAGCGAGCCGGTGGAGTTGATGCCGATCACCTCGGTGACGTCCAGGTCTTTCAATGCCAGCAGGTTGGCCCGGTGGTTGATCAGGTGCGGCAGGATGTAGTTGGCGGGATCGAGCCCGTGGCGGACGATAAACACCATGCGCCCGGATGTCAGCACCGCCGTTTCACCGTATTTGTTTTTTACCTGACGCCTGTCACACTGTTGCATGATGTTCATTGCTTCCATCATGACGCTGCCTGTCAGCACACCGATGCGCTCCATATTCCCCCCTCTGATATGGAGCGTCTATAGCAGATTACAGAACTTCCGTCAAAAAGCAGCTTTGCCGCGCGTCTTTAAATAGGATTTGACTTTTTGCGTTTCGCTGTGACATATAGGCCCAAAATAAAAGGAGGCTTTTTTCATGAGTGACCAGGTTCCCGGCGTGGCCAATGACGACAATTTTGAAGGGGAAGTCCTCAAAAGTGACAAACCGGTGCTTATTGACTTCTGGGCTCCCTGGTGTGGCCCGTGCAAGGCGATCGGTCCTCTGGTGGAGGAAATCGCCGCCGAGTATCAAGGCAGGGTCAAAGTCATGAAACTCAATGTCGATGAGGCGCAGAAACTGGCCCTTACCTACGGTGTGCGCAGTATTCCCACTTTGATGATTTTCAAGGACGGAAAAGTTTCCGACACGCTGGTAGGGTATGTCCCCAAAGACAAGCTGGAAGCTTTTGTCAATAAAAGCCTGTGACCTGCGCCTGCCTGCCATGATTTTGTCGGCGTATTCAACTTACGGTTCAAAGGCGGTTTTGTGCGGATAAGGACTATCTCCATTATAATGGCGGCGGTATTGCTGTTTTCAGGATGTTCGTTAACCAAGGCGAGCATCCTGTCTTTTTTCGGTAAAAGGACGCCTGTCGTAAACACGCCGGAAGCCCTTTACGCGCGGGGCACGGCGGATTATCAGGACGGCCGCTATAAAAAAGCGCGCGAAGCGTTCACCCGCCTCAAAGAAGAGTATCCGCTTCACGAGCTGGCCGTTTTGGCGGAGCTGGGCATTGCCGATTCCTACTACAGCAACAAAGACTATCTGGAGGCGGAAGGCGCTTACCGCGACTTCGTGGAGCTGCACCCGACCGACGAAAATGTTCCCTACGCGATTTATCAGACGGGGATGTGCCACTATCAGCAGATAGAGGATATCGACCGGGACCAGACGCAGACGGTCAGGGCCAGAAGAGAGTTTGAAAAACTGACCGCCCGCTACCCTCAAAGCAGGTTTGCTCTTCTGGCGGAAAAAATGACCCGTGAGTGCAATGCGCAACTGGCCGAGCACGAGTTCTATGTAGGCAATTTTTATTTCAAGCTGAAAAAATACGAGGCCGCTCTGGCCAGGTTTGAAGGCATCAGGCGCGGCTACCCGGGCGTGGGGCTTGACCTTAAAGTGGATGCCTATATCACACAGACGGCCAGGCTTCTCGAGGAGGAGCGCAAGGCCCAAAAGCTGAAGGAGGAAAAAGACAAAAAAGGCTTTTTCCGCCGCTTCCTTCCCTGATTTTCCTATAATTCAGCCATCCTGATTGTCCGGATTATGTTGTGGCGGAAGATTTCCGAATCGGCCGAAGTGTCCACCGTAAAGTGTCGGCCGGCGGGGATTTCGCTTATCGGTTCATAGTGTTTTTTCTGCTCCAGCAGGATTTCCCAACGCCCGTCGGAGGGGTTGTCTTTGTCGAGCTTTCTTTTTTCCAGACGCCTCCTGACTGTTTCATCCGGGCAGGTGCATTCGATGATATAGAAGGGGACAGCGAGTTTTTCGGCCAGACCGGCGGCCATCGCCCGGCAGGCGCGGTTTGGGAAAGAGGCGTCGATGATGACCGGCTTGCCCTCGCGGATGATTCCCGCGCTTATTTCCATGGCCTTTTCATAGGTTTTTTGAGAGATGCCGGTACTGTAGATGCCCTGGCCGAACGCGTCATGGTGTTTTTCGGCGGGCGGGATATTGAGCATCTCCTTGCGCAGGACATCCGAACGGATGATTTCGGCGCCGAGCCTTGCCGCAAGATGGCGTGCCTGAAAGCTCTTGCCGGAGCCGATAAGCCCCGCCGTGACAATCAGTGCCGGTTTTTCCAGACGCGCCGCGTAGGTATAGGCCAGGTCGAAATATTTCGTCGCGGTGAGCTTAACCTGATTTCGCTCGGCGCCGGGCAGTTCTTTTTGGTCCAGGCGGAAGCTGGTGACTTTGCCGCGCACATAGGCGTAGTAGCAGCGGTAAAAATTTAAAAGAGAGCTCATTTGCGTGTCGCCGGAATAGTTCAGGTAGGAGAGGACAAAATCATCCGTATGGCGGGTGTAGCCGTTGTAATCCAGGTCCATGGTCAGAAAAGCCACCTCCGCCGCCGTGTCGCTGCAGCGGAATCGTTCATTGAACTCGATGCAGTCAAAAACAATGATGTCATCCGCGATGCAGATGTGCTCCAGGTGCAAATCTCCGTGGCAGTCACGGATTTTATGGTCCGCCACCCTGTTTTCGAAAAGAGGCCTGCGGACTTCCAGAAACCTTTCCACATATTCACGAATAAAACCGAACCGGGGGGCGGCTATGGTTACGCCCGTGTATTTTTCTGTCTGCGCGAAATTCTCTTCATTGTTGTGCCGGATTGTCGCGATCGAGCCCATCTCGTCGATGGAGCCGCCGGTTTGGGCGGTTTTGTGAAACTGCACGATTTTAGCGGCCAGGGCATCCATGGTTCCGTCAGGCATCCGGCCGTGGGCGAGCAGCGTTTTGAGCATTCTGTCCAGGGGCAGTTTTTTCATGCGGACCGCGTATTCGACAATTTCACCCCCGCCTTTGAGTGAGACGCGCCCGGTGTGATCGAGCCCAATGGGAACTACCTCCAGGTAAATGCTGGGGGCCAGACGCCTGTTGAGGCGCAGTTCCTCTTTACAGTAGAATTTTCTTTTTTCCAGCGTCGTGAAATCCAGGAAGCCGAAGTCAACCGGTTTTTTTACTTTGTACACTTCATCACCGGCGATGAAAACCCATGAAATATGCGTCTGCACCAGTTCCACCGTTTCCGGATGGTGCGGATAGAAGTCCGGCCGGCTCATCTGTAGAACGACCGCGGGATGTGTCATGAATGCCTCCTGATCATAGATGTCGCAGTTTCGTTTCACTCTTTAGATAATCATTTGACGATAATCAAGGTCAAATATCGTAAATCCGCCGCGAAAACACACCAGGCCCGGGCATAAAATATATGGACGGCAGATACAGCCTGCGGCTTCCGTCGGCACCTACAATATCTTCTGCAGGCGCGTCTGGTGCCTCAGGCATGCACGAGTGGATAAGGGAAATAGAGGGGAAGCTGCTGGGGAACGTAAATTAGAACTCCATGATGCTTGTCGATGATGGTTTCTTTCCTGCCTTAGACCATGAGCCATGAGCTATTTGCTCTTTTGTCCACCCCCGGCCCGATGAATCAGGCACCCCCGCCGGGAGACTGTGTCGTAATCGTAAAGAAGCCGTCACCATCGTCATACCGGCGAAGGCCGGTATCCAGAACATGCTGAAAATACTGGATTCCCCCGTCCCGACTTTGACAGCAACTGTGGATTTTGTCGTGAAAACATGAATAATATCAGCGAAAGAGTTTGTTAGTTTGCGAAAGTGTAGTGAACAAAGTAGCTGTTGATATAATAAACATATTGCA
>Ga0116182_1004320_pt1 | contig 12664 bp, 7 predicted proteins | sample AD_UKC077_MetaG_FD_89805 | JGI IMG/M metagenome (GOLD analysis project Ga0116182, IMG submission 89805) | Active sludge microbial communities of municipal wastewater-treating anaerobic digesters from USA - AD_UKC077_MetaG | ecosystem: Engineered > Bioreactor > Anaerobic > Digestate | place: USA...
AGGTTTGTTTGAGCCGATAGTGATTTTACAAGTTCCGGATCTGCTGACGAATCTATTTCCCAAATTTTCTCTTCCATTTTTCTTTCGATTTATGCAGATTCTTTTGATTTTAAAGTAATTACAATTTGGTATTACGTTACAGGCTCAATGTTTTTAAACTATCCGAAAAGCCTAAGTTTTTTAACTTGTAAAGTTAACTAAAAATGTGGGAATAAAAAAACTGTTTTCGCGCCCATTTTATTTAAAATGGTTCAAAATAGTGTTTATAAGCATTTTAGAAATATGTGGAAATTTTTGTTTTAGAGTGTTTTTTGAATACTAAGGTTTTTGGAGTGTCAAACTGTCGAGTTACAACTTCATTTGGTGTAAATTGTTCCACTCTAATATGCACTGTGCTGGCAATTAACTATACTGCGTGTTTGCAACTGTGCTTACGACTGTGAGGTGGCATATTTTTATAACGACATCTTTACTCCATTTCTTTTTAACCAATCTTTTTGTTCTATAAAATCAGGCATTTTTTTATCCAGTTCGTTCCAAAAGTCTGCTGAATGGTTTGGATATTTCAGATGAACCATTTCGTGCATGATAATATAATCCAAAACTTTAACGGGTGCCATAACACATTTCCAATGAAAGTTTAACCCGTTTTTTGGTGTGCAGGATGCCCAACGATTTTGTAAATCCAATACTTTGACAGATGTTGGTTTTATTGAAAATTTATCTTTATGAACTTTTATTCTCTCTTTAATTTTTAATAATGCTTTTTCTTTATAAAAGTCTTTGAAAACCTTTTCAGCTTTTGATAAATAGTTTTTATCCAACAAAAAGAAACCACCTTTTATTTTTAAAGGTACATCCTGGTTGTCTGTAAGTTTTAAACGGTAATTTCTACCCAAATAAAGAAATGACTGGCCATTAATATATTCACGTTTTACTTTTCCCTGATTAAGTTCTTTCCATTTTGCAAGCTTAGTGAAAATGAGATATTCTTTTGCTTTCACCGCTGTTTCAATTGTTTCATCAGAAGCATAAATAGGTGCAAGCACCCTTACTGAACCATCACGCTCAATAAAAATACTAACCGTCTTTCTTCTTTCGGTTTTCTCAATTGCAATATCTAAGTTTTCTAACCTCATCTTAAATCCGACTCCCTGTTTTTTGCTAATTTCATCAACTCTGTAGCCATTTCACTTGCTTTTGCTGAAAGATCTGGAACACCTGAATATCTGACTTCATCTTCAATCATACCCTCAATTCGCTTTCTTTCTGCAGCTTTGTCCCAAAAATTATTTATCGCTGCGGTCTCTTTGAGTATTACAATCAACGTGTGCATCAATTCTTTTGTTTGGTTGATTTGCTCATCCGACGGTTCGGACATATTTGCTTTCAGCAAATCAAAGAAAGGTGCTTCTACAATAGATATTCCTTCTGTCTCCTCTTTACGTCCTTCTGCCATTTCATCGCGTAAACTACTAAGTTCTCTTACAATATCTTCCCAATTTTCTTTGTAGGAATTTAAAATCATTTCCAGACGATCTTTGAAACGACTATAAAGTGTTGGGTCTTTTTCCAAGTTTACTTTAATATGCCAGCGAATGGCATGTTCCATTTCCGATGCTTTTGATTTAGGTGTTTTGTTCAGATAATCAACTTTAGTCTTAAATTCATCGGAAAGTATTGATACTTGCTGAACTTTTGTATCAATTCCTAATGAAAGTAAATGTTTGTCAATTAGTTGACGGACTTTTTGCGAAGCCCATTTTAAATCCATTGTTTCATCTCTGTAGCGGTCTTTAATTCTCCAAAGCAGATAACCTAAACGTTTTGCCCTTACCCAATAATCGCCTCCGACTTGAGTATTAAAAAGCAAATCCAAGCTGTCAAAAAAGCTCTTTGAGTAAGTTAACAACTCTGCTCTGAATTTTACGTTTTTCGCTTTTTCTATACAGCTTTCGGCAAACTCAAACTCAGCATCGTCATCGGTAAAGTTTTGATTCAAAAAGTCATCAATTGAATTAAGCTCACTTTCTTTAAATAGGTTTACAAGCCGATTGTAACGCGCTTCCAAAACAGGTATCTCCTTATTGATATCCCGAAAAACAGTTAGAAAATTGCTAAGCTTGTCTTTGTCTTTATCTGTATAAATTGCCAACGCCTCTGCCAGGTGCTTTGTTACGCCGTAATAGTCAACAATCAATCCAAAACTCTTTCCTTTTTTCCTGCGGTTAACTCTAGCAATTGCCTGAAACAAATCATGTTCACGCATTCCTTTATCGAGATACATCACCTGCTCAATGGGAGCATCGAAACCTGTAATCAGTCGGTCGCAAACACAAATTATACCAATGCCGGACTCAGGTTTTTCATAATCGAAATCTTTCTTAAAGCTATTTACTGCATCGGTATCTATTGCTTCCCGACGGGCTTTGCTGACGTATCCCGGCTCATTATTGCCCATGCTTGAAACGACTGCCTGAACTTTTAAAAACCCCAACTGCTTAATTCTTTCGTCATCTCTTTCTTCCTCAGGAAAAGCTTCCAACTCTTCAATTTTGTTTTTTATGGCTATCTCCAACTCATATTTGTAGCGAACAGCAGCAACAATACTCGATGCTACTACTTGTGCTTTAAATCCATTTACAAGTATATCGGTATAGTAGTGTTCAATAATATCTTTAGAAATCTCTGCTATTCGATCTTTACTCTCGAGATAGGCAATAAAAGAGCCGTAACGCCTTTGAATTTCTTCTCTTTCCTCTTGAGTTCTTTGTTTGAACATATCCTCAAACTCAGCATCAAACAGCTCTTTGTCGTCTATCTTGTCTTTTGAAACCTTGCCGATATATTTTATCTCAACTGTTGCACGGTCCTCAATTGCTTTATCAAATTTGTAAGTGTCAATCCATGGTTCGCCATTTTCGTCTAATCTGCCACCAAAACGCTCATGTGTTTTAATCTCGTGTCGTTCAGTAATTAAAGGAGTTCCTGTAAAACCAATTCGGGTGGCATTAGGGAATGCACTAAATAAATTATCGCCCATATCTCCGCCTTGTGTGCGGTGTGCCTCATCAATCAACAACAGAACCCTGTCACTGTTATTTATGGTTTCAAATTTTTCAAATTTAGGTACAATACCGGCATCGATCAGCGACTGTGCGGAAACATTATTGTCTGCTAAAAACTTGTGAATCATTACAAGATTCAAATCGGCAGTATCATCGTTTAACTGATGCAAATCGGCTCTGCTGTTTATAATTGAGAGCGATTCGTTGGAGTATTTTAAGGTGTCCGACAATTGAACTTCCAAATCGATACGATCCACAATTGAAATAATTTTCAAATCTTTCAAATCATTGGTGCTGCGTAGCTTGCGGATAAGGAACACCATTGTTAAACTCTTACCGCTACCTTGTGTGTGCCAAACCACACCTCCTTTTTCACGTGGAGTTGTGCCTTCACGCAAATTTCGGATAATTTTACCGACAGCCCGATATTGATTATACCGTGAAACAATTTTCACTTCAACACCTTTCTTAATCTCTATAAACAGCGTGAAATGTTTCAGAATATCAACAAGAATTTCCTTGTTAAGCATTCCGTGAATCATCACTTCCTGTCGTTCTTCGTTTGGCGGAAACTCAACAACTTTGTACTCCTCGGGAAAAATATCGACCCAGTTATTATAGAAATCGAAATCTGCACTGATTGTACCTACACGAGCCTCCTTGCCATGTGTGATAATGCTGAACAGATTATAATGAAACAGCCTCTCTTCTCCCTCCAGTATTCCATAATCGTCTTCACGAGTATTGGCGTAACGGGTTACCTGCAAATAGGCTTCGCTCAACGGTTCAGCCACATCAAAATCTTTAGCTTCAACCACCACGAGTGGCAAACCATTCAAAAACAGAACAATATCGGGAATAATCCCTTGACGACTCGCTCCGGGTGTGAGCAAGCGGAACTGATTTATGGCAATAAAACTGTTGTTATCCCAATTTCTGAAATCAACCAGGCGAACGGTAGGACTTATCTCACCTGTAAGCTCGTTTTTGTTTACTGTTGTCCCTTTAAGTAATAGACGGTGGATAGCTTTATTCGCTTCGTGCAAAGTTACTCCATGAAAGTTCTGTATTTCTAATAGAATATCCTTTAACTGCTTATCGGTAAGCCATTCTCTGCCATCAGGAGTTTTGTTGATTGCCCTAATACTATCTTTAAAAACCTGCGGCAGCAATACCTGCTTAAAGTTTTCCCTTAAACTTTTCGTGGGATCCTGCGGAACACCAATCCCCTGGTCAATAACTTGCCAACCTAATTGGCGAAGTTTATCGAGAAACGGTTTTTCAACGTTGATATATTCTGCCATGATTCTAATTTGTTATTGAATTAATTGTTTTTAAAAATAATTCTGTATTATTTGCAAATTCAGAACGATAGTTTTCACTTTTATCATTAGGTACGATAATGAAAAGGATATAGAAATCAATTTCAAAGCCTAAGATTTTTATCTTACTCTGTATAAACGGCTTATCTTTCTCAAGTGAAGAACTATTCCATCGAGAGGAAGAGATTGGATAGATAAATCCACATGCTTTTGTAGCTACTTCATTTCCATATTGCCCAACATATGTGTGCAACTGAAATAAATCTTCACGGTTAGTACCGTAAATAAAATCAAAATTTTTATACTTCACATCGAATATAAACTGTTTTTCCTTGTGAATGAACACAACATCAGGCTCCAGTTTCCTTTTATAACCATAGCCTCCTGTAGGAATTTCAGCCCTGTTTTCAAACTTACTATTTAGTACATATCCTGCTCTTTTAAACTGTTTTCTTACAAAATACTCAAACAGCATTGAGACATCGAAAAAGAACGCGCTGCTATCGGATTTTTCACCAAAATCAGATAATTCATCACGCAATATTAATTTTGATAAATCGATAACATCGTTGTAATCTTTATAGAAAGGATTAGTAAAGTGCTTGATGTTATATAACTCTTTCCTATTAATTCTACTACCTTCAACAGCAGTATAAAAAGCATTTTTTATTAGAGGAATATCATGCAAAAACTCATGTCGTTCTACTTTTTTAAATGTGGATGCGATTAATTTAGTAGCCTCATTATTATAGCTATGTTCTCTGTATTGACAATCGTAAGTGCCGGTCTTTTCACCTGTAGTAAAATAATGTACAGGATTCAAACTGCCTCTCACTCGAGTTAATTGCTGCTTTTGGGTAATGTATTTTTTGGGCAGTCCCAATCTAAAGGCTTTTTTAAGTTTAGTTTTCCATAGATAGATTAATAGCCACTCATATCCGTTGTCTTTATCGTAACCTCCGTAGTTTTCAATCTCTAAAAAACCTTCTGCATCAGATATAATATACTTCAGAAAGTTGTCGCCAAACCGTGAGGAAATTTTAATTGCATAATCTCCTTTTTGCAAATAGCCAATAATGTTTCCTGTTTTCAAAGTGAAGTTCATGCAGTCAACACCCTGAACATTAATGAAATCATCATCACTATTGTGTTCATATTCCCTGTCGTTGAATAGCACCAATGCTTTATTTTTATTGGTTAAAAATAGCTTTTGTACCTCCCGATTAGTTTTATTTAAAAAAGACCAAATTGCCCATTCATTATTAAATGGATAACTCCGTTGTCTATAACCTCTTCTGTTCAAATGGATTGGTCTGCCTAACCTGTTGTTTTTGAGGGTACCTTTATCTATCTGATAGACTTGATTATCTACCAGAGTACTATCTTTTAATATGTGATATAGCCATTTACTCATTAGCCAATACCAAAACTTTTTGCAAATTTCACAATTAAATCTTCTCTACCCGTTCCACGCAGATACTCTTGTAAAAGAGGTGCTATACTGTCATCCCAAACAGTATTTCTTACCTCAGAAACTGTAAGTTCTTTAGGATAGTGCAAATTCCACAAATAGGCATGCCCAATCTGAAAATCCCTTCCCAATAGAGGCTCTTTTTCTATTTTGGCATTTAAATTTTCTAAATTTTCAGCCAGTTTTACCCATTTTTTATTATGCTTTATTAAATGATAGCGCAATAGTGTAGAATCCGGCATTATTTCTTCCCACCTAAATCTCCTGCGAAGAGCAAAGTCAAAACTTTCCACACTTCTGTCAATGGTATTCATAGTTCCGATAAGATACACATTGTTAGGAATAAAAAACTGATAATTACCTGCTCTTTTTATCATTCCGGTTTTATCATCGTTCAAATTGGTGTATTGAGTTTTTATAGCACCATCTATTCCTCTGTACTCAAGACAGTACATTAACTCTCCAAAAACTCTTGATAATTCAGCCCTATTTATTTCATCAATAATAAAAAAGAATGGTGGCACAGCATCAGCTATTTTTTTAGATTTATCCTCTATTTCAAATATATATTCCCAATGCTCTCCAATTAATTCAGATTTTATTTCGATAACATCTTTTATTGTCAATTCATTCCATTCCTTATTTTTTAAGCTACTTTGTGCAATATCGCATTCCCATTTGCCCGCTTTAATGCAGAAATCCTTGAATATCCCATTTTGAAGCACCAATTGAACTTGATTGTTTGCATCTAATTTAGGTCTTAAGCCTTCCATAAAATCCTCATAAGTATATGAAGGATGAAACTGTACTATTTCTATGTGATTGGAGAAATTAAAATCTTTTGAATATGCAAATTCATCTTTCCATATAGCAAAAAGTAGTTGGGTGTTTTGTTTGGCTGTATAGGTTTTTCCTGTTCCGGGTGAGCCATACTTAACTATTTGTTTCTTTAAGCTAAAAGGATTGGATATGTTTAAATACATCTCCCATACGAACATACTTATCCAATACTCATCAATATCAGGTACACCAGTTAGTTTATTAGTCAACTGCTCAATTACAAACTTGTTTTTATGAAACCAATCTTGTGGTTCTGTATCAGGATAAATCGGAATAAGGTTTTCATTTTGAAGCCAGTAAAACACCTGGTTGAACTTGCCTTCATCCACAGTAGTTGACACACTTGAGGTGCAAGCTGCGATTGCCCGATTGATAAGAACAGGATTATTTCCAACATTTTGTTTAATCCACCACTTTTGCAAGTCTTGATAAGTATCAAAATCGGGATTAACAATTATTCTTTTAATGATATCGTCAAATCCGACGGTTTTCTTAAACTTCTCAAGATTTTCCCAACTTAAAACAGATTGACCACGAGAGGCAATACCATTGGCTAGTTCGTATAAAAGACGTTGAATAAAACTATCAAAAGGTTTATTAGTTTTTGCAAACGAAGTATCTTTATATGTGGCAACATCCCTTAATTCGGAAGTTTCAAGATTATTTCTGATTATTTCAACATCTTTTGAGAAGTTTTCATAATCCTCATGCCATCCAAAAAGCTCATGTTTTCTGTTTTGGATTAAATATGTGTATAGATTTATAACTCTTTGGCTCATATACTTTTTATTTTATGTTTCTATTTCTTTCTACTCTCACCCTCTTCTTCCCGCTCAACAAATCCTCCATCAAGCCCTTTTTAATTTGTTGCATCTTTTCAAGATAGGATTGCTCGGATTGGAGATTGTTGTCAATGGATGTTATCCGTTCTGCAATTGCATGCTGTTCTTCTTTTGATGGATGTATAGTCAAAAGTTTACTTAAAGAAACTTGGTTAATATTCGTGTTGGCACTTACAGTTGAAACTCCAATAAGTCGACTTCTAAAATCTTCAAATCTAAAATATGAGTTATAAAAAGTAGGTAAAAATTCGTCTTTGTCATGTAAACGATACCTAATCATAAAACCACAAAAAACTACAGGTTCTCCGCACTCGTAAAAGACAGTGTTGTAACCAACACCAGATGGCTTAACGGAAGAACGAACAAAAATTATGTCGCCATGCACTAATTGATAATCTTGAATTTCTTGGGTGTTGGTAGCGACTCTATTAAGAACACTACAATCTAAAGTTTCAAAATAAGCATCTCCAATATTTACAAATAAAGTTCCATGACCAAAAGCTGTTTTCTCCTTATTTATCCCGTTTTTAAAATCTCCTATTTTTTCTAAATTTAAAACCTCCCACTCCTTCGGAATCCATCCCAATTTACTCTCCTTATACAGCTCCGGTGCTTCCTGATAGCGTGGACGAAATTTTCCGGATTGAATATCGATACCACGAGTAAACAGATCGTGCAGCATACCCTGTTTTATCACTTTATATTTGGCTATGGCTGCTTGGGTTTTCTCAATTGCTGTATCGCAAGTGGAAAGAATATCAGCGATTTTATCTTCTTCGCCTTTAGTTTCAGGAAAATCTATTTCTATTTTTTCAAGTTCAGACCTATTCAGTTTACTTCTTGTCCCAGAATTTAAATATTTTGTAATGTTTTTGTGAACAAGAGAATAGAAAATATAATTTTGATTGAAATCCTGTTTTGCTCTTAGAATATGTGCGTGATTATTTACCCAACTCTTACCACTAATTTTATACGCAATTGGTTTTGTATGATATTCTTCAAAATTCCCACCATCTTCTGCTAGGAGAATTAAATCTTCGTCAAATATATATTTATCAATATAGCCTTGAACACCGTTTGCTCCATAGTAAGGAATATTACCTTGCATGGTTTGACGTATTTCATCATTAATAGGAATTCTCAAATTATTGAGGATATCGCAACATTCTATTATTGTATATTTACGCTTACTACACATAACCTAACTCCAACAAATAAGCATTAAATAAATTAGTATCAATTTCTCTATCTTTAATAATGCTTTTTAATGTTATGGTATATTTACCCCAAATATTTTCCACAGCCTGTAACAGCTCACGTTGATGTGCTTGTAAATGACTATTTACCGTATCTTGTAAAGTTTTCAGCCAGCGTTTTAAGATTAACTCTTTGGCTTCTTCGTCTGTTATATTCAGGCGTGCTTGGTCAACTAATACCAGTTTGTGGTCTTTTATCTCTTTAATTTTGCGTCTGCACAGTTTTAGTTCTTCTTCCAGTTCGTTGTGCTTAGCTATACGGCTTTCGTCTGTAGCAATTGTGGCATCCAGTCGTTCTACTTCGGCTTGTTGCTTTTCAGCCTCTTTTTGCAGTTTAGCTATTTCGCTCGCCAATTCGGGTTGCTTTTTCAGTGCTCTCTCGTTGGCTTTAATGCGTTTTTGTAAGTCTTTATACTCTTTGTCTGCCTCACGGCGTTCTCCTCTCAGTTCTTTAATGGCATCTTTATGCTCTTTTAACTCCTTTGTCCGCCACACTTCGTAATCATCTTCATTCCAGGCATCCTCTTCCAGTTCGTTTACCTCGTCAAACATAGCCTGAATCTCATCTCGGCGGTTTTCATTCTCTTTTAGCTCTATCAAGACTTCAGGAAACTGACTTTGCAGAATTTCATCATCGGGAATCAGTTCGGCATTCCATCCGCTGGCAATCACGCTTTTAATGTCGTTTGAAATAGTACTCCAGAAAGCAGCGAAGGAACCACGACTTTTAAAACTGTCGAGAATAGGCAGCGAGATAAGCTTCTTTGTCAGTGTTTCTGAAAAGTCATTATAGAGATCGAAAATATTGGTTTCTCCTTTCGGTAATTGCTCAATTACAGAAGTTTGCGATTTCCACCAATCATTAATGGCATTTTCGTATTGAGCATGTGCTTCCTTTATCTCTTCGCTTTCATCAAAGAGTGTTTTTATCACTTCTGTTCTGGCAATGTTTTCTTTAAATTTTAAATACTCCTCTTTTAACGGCTCAAATAACCTTTCTTGCAACGGACTGTAACAATCGAACCAGACTTTCAGTGCTTTTACCTCGTTTTCGGGAATACCTCCATGAAGATGTGCATAAACATCTTGTGGTTCGGGCGGTGGAGCATTATCCACAAAACGACGAATATTGAAGTTGAAATCTTCATTTTCAAGATTGTTTGTCTCATCAATTGCTCTGCTCGTGGCAACCAGTTTGCTGTATTTCGGTGTTTCGATTTTATGCTTATATGTATAGGTAATTTTTTCGATATCTTCGGGACGCAATTTGTTTTGATTTTTACCTTCCTTGTATTCCCTGTCGGCATTTATAAAAAGAACGTGGTCGCGTTTATATGCGTCGGCTTTGTTAATCACCAATATACATGCGCCAATTCCGGTGCCGTAAAACAGAGCTGGTGGCATACCGATAATAGCTTCCAGATAGCCTCGATTTACTAGCCACTCTCTGAATTTCTTTTCTTCTCCGCCACGGTACAAAACTCCGTGTGGCATTACCACTGCCATACGTCCTGCATTATTCAGCGAGGCAACCATATGTTGAACAAACATAAAGTCGGCTTTATCTTTCGTGGGCATCCAAAAGTTAAAGCGTTCTTTGTATTTCATGTTTGTGGTGGTGTAATCCTGCGAGAAAGGCGGATTGGCAATTACAATATCAAATGTTTTAAGTTCCCCGTTTTCGGTATGTAAAGGATTGAGCAAAGTGTCGCCATTCAGAATTTTACTGTCGAAAATATTGTGAAACAGCATATTCATTTTACACAATCCCCAAACAGTACCGCTTTTTTCCTGTCCGTACAGTGAAATATTTCGAGCTGTTCCGTAGCGGTTTTCTACATAGTTTTTACATTCAATCAGCATACCTCCGCTACCTACGGTCGGGTCGTAAATTTCGGCATCGGGACCGGGTTCAAGTATATTTACCAGTAATCGTACAATATCGTTTGGCGTGTAAAACTCACCCGCTTTTTTACCGGCACTATCGGCAAAATGTTTTATCAGATATTCATAAGCTGCACCCATCAGGTCGGGAAATTCCAGGTTGTCATCCCGCAAATTCATTTTATTGAAATGCTGAATAAGCCTGCGTAAATCCTCATCGCTGATTTGCTTGTTGTTTTTACCGAATGTCTTGTTGAAGTTGATATTGTCCTGATTAAATACGCCATCCAATTTGTCAAGGTTCGCATCTTGCAATGCTGCCAATGCCTTATTCAGGTGGTCGCCAATCTCTTCGGTAAGGTCTTTAATATAGTTATATGGTTGCTGTTTGTCATCTTTATCGATGAAAGAATCAGGGTCGCCGTCAAGTTGCCTCCAGCGAGCAGCAAGCGGAACAAAGAAGTCGTATTGCGGTGCATTTTCCCTCTCTATTTCTTCATAAAGTGTTTCGGGATCGCTTATTCCACGTTCTTCAGTAAGTACCTTTTTACGCTCGTCGCGATGTACTTCGAACTGGTCATTTACACGCTTTAGAAACAACATCGAAATGATATATTCCTTATATTCGGAAGCATCCATATTACCACGCAATATGTCGCATGCTTCAAAAAGAAATGTTTCTAATCGCGAAAGTGATATTTTATTTGCCATGTATATAAATCAACTAATTTTTAAGTTCAAAAGTAACAATTTAGCACGAGTGCGTAAGCAATTTGGGTGGGGTTTCTTTCTTCTTTTTTGTGGGTGGGAAGAAAAAAACAAAATAAATTTCCATCAAATTTGCACTGTCCTGTCAAAAAGCTAAATCCTTTTTTATTTTAATTTTATCGTTATCCTATCTGTTTGGTTGTCTGTCTTTACACTTGTTGCTGATGGATAATTTACGAAACAAATATAAAAACAATCGCATATGGTTTTCTGTTTGATTTTCTTTGTTTTTTCAAATCTTTACAAATCAGCACGATATAACAAATATCTTTAGTTAAAAATATTTGCATTTGCGAATGTTTTACTGTTATTGCAAAAAAACTTCTATATTGTTACAAATTTATTGATTTTTTTACAATTTTGTTTGAAAATTAAGGGGATTAATACATCTTTAGATGCTTGAATTATATACAATCCTTTAATTTCTGAAAAATCCTCACCATTGCCAAAGTGTCTAATTTGCAATATTCAAGAAGTTGCTTGCGTTTTTCTTCTATCTCGTCTGGCGTGTAATTGTCAGTTGTTAACAAAAGAAAAGTATTCATAGTGTCAGTTCCGTTTTGAATGCTTTCAAGATTTTCGTGGGTTATAATAATTTCATCTCTTCTGGATTGAAAATTGTTAATTGCACATTGATAATTGCTAATTGCTTTCTGCAAGATTTTTAAATTCCCTCCAAAGCACATCATCAGTTGGGAGCGGAGCCTTAATTACAACGGTAGATTTTTTCACAGGGTGCTCAAATTCAAGCTTATACGCATGCAAGCTTATGCCACCGTTTGGATTTGAGCGTGGCGAGCCATATTTTAGGTCTCCCTTGATTGGCGAGCCAATTTTAGCTAACTGACATCGTATTTGGTGGTGTCTTCCGGTTTCAAGGTCAATTTTCAGCAGTGAGTAGTTTTGCGAACGTCCAATGAGTTCGTATGATAGCACCGCTTTTTTTGCGCCTTTGCCCGATTTGTTGTAGGCAAATGATTTATTTTTCTCGGTGTCTTTGACAAGGTAGTGCTCCAGAGTGCCTTTAATCTCTTTGGGAGCCTCAGCAACAATTGCAAGATAGGTCTTCTTAACCTGACGTGATTGAAAAACCTCGTTCATCCGCGCCAGAGCTTTCGATGTCTTTGCAAAAAGCACTACACCGCTAACGGGTCTGTCAACTCTGTGAACTAAACCGATATAAACATTGCCGGGTTTTTCGTATTTAACTTTA
>Ga0116182_1004357_pt1 | contig 12580 bp, 12 predicted proteins | sample AD_UKC077_MetaG_FD_89805 | JGI IMG/M metagenome (GOLD analysis project Ga0116182, IMG submission 89805) | Active sludge microbial communities of municipal wastewater-treating anaerobic digesters from USA - AD_UKC077_MetaG | ecosystem: Engineered > Bioreactor > Anaerobic > Digestate | place: USA...
CGCGTGCTGAGTGAAAAACACCTCAAGCTCACTTTAAAAAAAGACGGCGCCACTATTGATGCTATTTATTTTAACCATGCCGACATGTTTGAAGGCCCGATTTTTGCGGCCTATCAATTGCAAACCAATCGTTATAACGGCGCACAAAAAGTGCAGTTAAATTTAAAATTTGCGACGTGTGAAAAACCAGTTTTTACACAATAGTTCACCCCAACCTTTTTCGATGCTCTGGAAGCCTTGTAAATAAAGGCTCGCAGGGCAGAAAAATTTTCTCGTACAAAAAACAGGCTGTTTAATGCCATTTTTTCACGACATTGTGGCAAAAAAATTCACATCGTTTTAGTGGGAATACGAGTAAGATAATGCAAAGTTTTTAAGCGATTTGTTTTAAATTTGAAAGGGTCATAATGCAAACTAAAATATGCACTAAACAACCATTTTTTAAAGTTACGCTGTTGTCAGCAGTACTTCTTGCTGCGTTTGGCGCAGGTTGCACAAAAGAGGTTAAAGCGCCACAAAATACATCCATAGAGCGGCAAAAAATCACCGGTCTAAAAACACCTGAATCTGTAGTGCAGGCCAAAGATGGCCGAATTTTTGTGTCTGAGATTGGTGAATTTGGCAAAGCGGGGGATGGAAAAATCACACTGATTGACGCGCAGGGCAAGACTTCAGTGTATGCCAGCGGTTTAGATGACCCGAAAGGCTTGGCAGTGATTGGTGCGGATTTGTATGTGGCAGATAATCATCGCGTGTTAAAAATTAGCGCCGATGGAAAATCTAGCGTGTTTGCGGCGGCAGAAGCTTTTTCAGGCGCGTTGCACGGCTCGCCTTATTTTTTGAATGACTTAGAAGCCGACCCGCAAGGCAATTTATATGTGAGCGACAGTGGCGATTTGTTCAATACAGGCTTGGGCGGTGCAATTTTTAAAATCAATCCACAAGGCCAGGTGAGTTTGTTGTTGAGCAACACGCAAGACGCGCGCATTAAAGCGCCCAATGGCTTGCTGGCGGATGATACCGGCGAAGTGCTACTGGTGGTGGATTTTACCTCTGGAATTTTGTACAGCCTCAACCAAAAAAGCAAGGTATTGACCGACCTTGCAGAAGGGTTTGGTGGCGGCGATGGTTTGGTGCATCACTCCAACGGCACGATGTACGTGAGCGATTGGAAATCAGGCAAAGTGTTTAGCGTGAACACCAAAGGGGATGTCGCTGAAATTAAAAGCGGTTACCAGGCCGCGGCGGATATTGCCATCACCAAAGATGAGCGTTATTTGATGGTGCCGGATATGAAGGCTGGTGAGCTCGATTTTATTCCATTAAGGTAAGCGTGTATGAGCGAATTTATTCGCGATAGCAACATGCCAAATCGCTCCTACAATAAGTTCTATATATGATAAACGAACTTCGAAAAAGCGCCTTAAATTGGCTATCTTGCCCGCATGTGGCAGATAAAGTGGCAGGGGTTACAGCACTCAATCAGGAGTGGCTGGCAGGTCAGTTGCCTTTGGATACAGGCATACAACTCACAGCAAATCTACCGATTCCCGGCCGCCCAGCCCGGCCTGAGTTGGTGTCACCTTTGCAGGTTGAAAAGCGTTCCATGCGCACAATTGAGGGCCGCGCGGCGCTGATTCACGCCATTGCGCATATTGAATTTAATGCTATCAACTTGGCGCTTGATGCCGTTTGGCGCTTTGCCGACATGCCAAAAGCCTACTATGCTGATTGGCTAAAGGTCGCCGCCGAAGAGGCTTATCACTTTCATTTATTGCAGACGCATCTGCAGCAAATCGGCTATCAGTATGGTGATTTTAGCGGGCATAATAGCTTATGGGAGATGGCCGAGCGTACCAATGAAGACGTGCTGGCACGCATGGCTTTGGTGCCGCGCACCATGGAAGCGCGCGGGCTGGATGCTTCTGTACCATTACGCAATAAGTTTGCACAAATTGGCGATACGGCTGTTGCGGAAATACTCGATACCATTCTGCGCGATGAAATTGGCCATGTGGCCATTGGTAACCATTGGTTTAACTGGCTGTGCGTGGCGCGTGATTTGCCACCGATTGCAACGTTTGAAGCGCTTTGCCAGCAATACAAGGCACCCAAACTACGCGGACCTTTTAACCTTGAAGCGCGTCGGCTGGCAGGGTTTACTGAGGCTGAACTGGCGCTATTGCGCTAATATCGGCCGTACAATAAAAAATTGCGCAAAAATTTGGTACTCTCATGACGGTAAAATATCGCTTATTTTTCCCAGCTTTAATTTTGATATTGACTGCAGTGTTTGTCTGGTCTGCAATTCAGCCGGCTGGTGACTTGACTTGGTTTCTTGAAGTAGCGCCAGTGCTAATCGCCTTGCCAATCTTGTGTTACACATATCAACAGTTTCCACTGACGCCATTACTTTATGTGTTAATTTTAGTGCATGCCATTATTTTAATGATAGGCGGGCATTACACCTATGCTGAAGTGCCGGCATTTAACTGGCTACGTGACACTTTTGAGCTAAGCCGCAATTATTACGATCGGGTGGGGCATTTTGCGCAAGGGTTTATCCCGGCCATGATTGCGCGTGAAATTTTATTACGTAAAAATGTGGTCAAAAAAGGGCCATGGCTATTTTTTATCGTGTGTAGCATTGCCTTGAGTATCAGTGCTTTTTATGAACTGATTGAGTGGTGGGTAGCGGCGGCTTCAGGCGCAGCGGCAGAGGCGTTTCTTGGTACGCAGGGCGACGTGTGGGATACGCAGTGGGATATGTTTATTGCGCTCATTGGTGCAATAGTTGCACAACTTTTGCTGGCAAAACTGCATGATCAGCAGCTACAAACCCTGTAATGTCAGCTTGATAAGCGCTTAGTTTTTCGCTATAATTCGGTAATTCTGAAACGGGAAGAGTCTCTACACGCTCCTCCCGTTTTGCATATCTGCCATCTGCTCATGATGGACAAAAAGTTAAAATTAATTAATGTTGTAAAACAAGGAGTTGCCGTGTCACAAAACCTGCCCGCCATACTAGTACTTGCAGATGGAACTGTGTTTCGTGGCACCTCAATCGGGGCAAGTGGCCAAACTGTGGGTGAGGTGGTGTTCAATACCTCAATGACAGGCTATCAGGAGATTTTAACCGACCCTTCCTACACCAAACAAATCGTTACGCTCACTTATCCGCATATCGGCAATTACGGTGTGAATCATGAGGATATCGAATCTGGCCGCGTGTATGCCAGCGGTTTGATTATTCGTGACTTGCCTTTAATTCACTCCAATTTTAGAAACACACAATCGTTATCTGATTATTTGGCAGACAATCACATTGTCGCAATCGCCGATATTGATACGCGTAAACTGACTCGAATTTTACGTGAAAAGGGTGCGCAAACAGGTGCAGTAATCGCGGGAGAGACAGATGAAGCGAAAGCGCTAGCCTCGGCCAAGCAGTTGATTGCGGATTTTCCTGGTTTGAATGGCCTGGATTTAGCAAAAGTTGTGACCTGCGAAAAACCTTACGAATTCACCGAAGGTGAATGGGCGTTGGGTCAGGGGTTCACGGCGGCGCCAGCCAAACAGTTTCATGTGGTCGCTTATGATTACGGTGTAAAGCGCAATATTTTACGCATGCTGGTGTCCCGCGGCTGTAAGGTAACGGTGTTGCCAGCCCAAACATCTGCTGCCGAAGCGCTCGCCTACAAACCGGATGGCGTATTTTTATCTAACGGCCCGGGTGACCCGGCACCATGTGACTATGCAATAAGTGCCATCAAAACCATTGTTGACAGCGGCGTGCCTACCTTTGGTATATGTTTAGGACATCAATTGTTGGCATTGGCCTCAGGCGCTAAAACAATCAAGATGAAATTTGGCCATCATGGTGCTAACCACCCTGTGCAAGACCTTGAAACCAAGCGTGTGTATATCACCAGCCAAAACCATGGTTTTGCGGCCGATGCGGCGACATTGCCAGCCAATATTAATGTCACGCATGTTTCATTGTTTGATGGCAGCTTGCAAGGTATTGCGCGCAATGACAAGCCGGCATTTAGCTTTCAGGGCCACCCGGAAGCCAGTCCAGGACCCACGGAAATGAGCTATTTGTTTGACCAATTTATAGAAATGATGCAAAGCGCAAAATAATTATGGCAAAACGTACAGATATTAAATCCATTCTAATTATCGGCGCAGGCCCGATTGTAATCGGCCAGGCCTGTGAGTTCGATTATTCTGGCGCGCAAGCCTGCAAAGCCTTACGCGAAGAAGGCTACCGCGTCATTTTAGTCAACTCAAACCCAGCCACCATAATGACCGACCCGGAAATGGCCGATGCGACCTATATCGAGCCGGTGACTTGGCAAATCGTTGAAAAAATTATTGCCAAAGAGCGCCCTGATGCGTTATTACCTACCATGGGTGGGCAGACAGCACTCAATTGCGCGCTCGATTTAGATAAGCACGGCGTGTTGGCAAAATACAAAGTCGAACTGATTGGCGCATCAAAAGAGGCGATTGATAAAGCCGAAGACCGCCAAAAATTCAAAGAAGCGATGACCAAGATTGGTTTGGGCTCAGCGCGTTCAGCGATTGCCCATAGCATGGAAGAGGCCCTTCAAGTACAAGCCAGTATTGGTTACCCGGCGATTATTCGCCCATCTTTTACGATGGGCGGTAGCGGTGGCGGTATTGCTTATAACCGTGAAGAATTTATCACAATATGCGAGCGCGGCTTAGATGCCTCTCCTACTAAAGAGCTATTGATTGAAGAGTCATTGCTAGGTTGGAAAGAGTACGAAATGGAAGTGGTGCGCGACTCTGCGGACAACTGCATCATTATCTGCTCAATTGAAAATTTAGACCCGATGGGCGTGCATACTGGCGACTCTATTACTGTAGCGCCAGCACAAACATTGACTGACAAAGAGTATCAAATCATGCGCAATGCCTCATTGGCGGTGTTGCGTGAAATCGGCGTGGATACAGGCGGCTCCAATGTGCAGTTTGCCATTAACCCAGATGATGGTCGTATGATTGTGATTGAGATGAACCCACGCGTTTCGCGTTCATCAGCGCTTGCTTCAAAAGCAACGGGTTTCCCGATTGCGAAAGTGGCTGCGAAATTAGCGGTGGGCTTTACTTTAGATGAATTGCGCAACGAGATTACCGGTGGCGCAACGCCGGCTTCTTTTGAGCCGAGTATCGACTATGTCGTCACAAAAATTCCACGTTTTGCCTTTGAAAAATTCCCGCAGGCAGATAGCCGTTTAACCACGCAAATGAAATCCGTGGGTGAAGTGATGGCCATTGGGCGCACGTTCCAGGAGTCATTCCAAAAAGCCTTACGCGGTCTAGAAGTGGGTGTTGATGGTCTGGACGAAAAGACCACGGATTTAGATACCATCACCAAAGAAATCGGCGTGCCCGGCCCTGAGCGGATTTGGTATGTGGGTGATGCCTTTAGAGCAGGTTTAACTGTTGATCAGGTTTTTGCAATTTCTAAAATTGACCCTTGGTTTTTGGTGCAAATCAAAGATATTATCGACCGTGAACAAGCGCTTAAAGGCAAGCATATTGCAGATTTAGACAAAACCGCCTTATTGCAACTCAAACGTCGCGGCTTTTCTGACAAGCGTTTGGCAACGTTACTGGATACTGACCAGCACGCGGTGCGCGCTTACCGTCAGGCCTTGCAGGTGCGTCCAGTCTATAAGCGTGTAGATACCTGTGCGGCAGAGTTTGCTACCAATACCGCCTACATGTATTCTACGTATGAAGAAGAGTGTGAAGCGCAACCCACCAATAATAAAAAAATCATGGTGTTGGGCGGGGGGCCCAATCGCATCGGGCAAGGCATTGAGTTTGACTATTGCTGCGTGCATGCAGCCTTTGCGATGCGCGAAGATGGCTACGAAACCATTATGGTCAACTGCAACCCTGAAACCGTTTCAACGGATTACGATACCTCAGACCGCTTGTATTTTGAGCCTGTGACATTGGAAGATGTGCTTGAAATCGTGGCCCTTGAAAAACCAGTCGGCGTGATTGTGCAGTATGGCGGTCAAACGCCACTCAAACTTGCGCGTGGTTTAGAAAAAGCAGGCGTGCCGATTATTGGTACGACACCTGACGCAATTGACAAAGCTGAAGACCGCGAACGTTTTCAAAAAATGTTACATGAGTTGGGTTTAAAACAGCCGCCAAACCGCACTGCGCGCGCGCCGGAAGAGGCGATTCGTCTGGCAGAAGAGATTGGTTACCCGCTCGTGGTGCGTCCTTCATACGTTTTGGGCGGCCGTGCAATGGAAATCGTGCAAGAGCAATCTCAACTTGAGCGTTACATGCGTGAAGCCGTCAAAGTGTCAAATGAATCGCCCGTGTTGCTGGATAGATTCTTAAATGACGCGCTTGAAGTGGATGTAGACGCATTGTGCGACAACACAGGCAATGTCATTATTGGCGGCATTATGGAACACGTGGAGCAAGCAGGCGTCCATTCTGGTGACTCAGCTTGTTCATTGCCGCCTTATAGTTTATCCACCAAGTTGCAAGATGAATTGCGTACACAAACCAAGCAAATGGCAAAAGCGCTGGGCGTGGTGGGTTTGATGAATGTGCAGTTTGCCATTCAAGGCAGTACTGTTTATGTGTTAGAAGTGAATCCGCGTGCTTCACGCACTGTACCGTTTGTTTCAAAAGCTTGTGGTTTGCAACTGGCAAAAATCGCCGCACGCTGTATGGTAGGCCAAAGCTTGGCATCACAAAAAGTCACGCGTGAAGTTATTCCGCCGTTCTATTCTGTGAAAGAAGCAGTATTTCCGTTTATTAAGTTCCCTGGCGTGGATACGATTTTAGGCCCAGAGATGAAGTCAACTGGCGAAGTCATGGGTGTGGGCGAGACATTTGCTGAAGCGTTTGTGAAATCGCAACTTGGCGCATCCACAAAATTACCGTCCGGCGGCAAAGCGTTTATAAGCGTGCGTAAAGAAGATTACAATAAAGTGGTTGAAATTGCACATGCGCTTCATGATTTAGGCTTTACGCTCGTTGCAACCAAAGGCACGGCAACGGCACTCACAGCCAATGGCCTAAAGGTCACATCAGTGAACAAAGTAGCTGAAGGCCGCCCGCATATTGTGGATATGATTAAAAACAACGATATCAGCTTTATTGTCAATGTGACAGAAGATAAGCGCGCTGTCGCTGATAGTTATGAAATTCGCCGCAGTGCGTTGCAAAATAAAGTGACTTATTACACAACCCTTGCTGGGGCAAAGGCCGCATGCATGGGGATGGCGCATATGCAGGAGCTGACTGTAGAGTCGCTTCAAAACTTGCATAAAAAGCTGTCTTAAAATACACTTCAACTATCGTATTTAAATTTAATTTCTTCAACCACACTCTTGCGGGTGTGGTTTATTTTTTATGCTTTAATTTTGACAAGGTTTAGCAATATGGCAGTTACGCAAATCCCCGTTACCATCAAAGGTGCCGAGTTACTCAAAGAAGAATTGCAACGCTTACGCGCTGTTGATCGCCCCAATATTATTCAGGCAATTGCTGAGGCGCGTGCGCAAGGCGATTTATCTGAAAATGCCGAGTATGAATCTGCGAAAGAACGTCAAAGCTTTATCGAAGGCCGCATTTCCGAGTTAGAAGCGAAGCTCTCGAACCTGCAGGTGATAGATCCTCAAACATTAAATGCGGATGGTCGTGTGGTGTTTGGCGCTACCGTGCGGTTTGAAGATTTAGATTCAGGTGATACCAAAACCTACCAAATTGTCGGCGAAGACGAAGCAGATATTAAAAATGGTAAAGTTTCAGTAAGTTCACCCATCGCGCGTGGTTTAATCGGCAAATCAGAAGGCGAAATCGCTGAAGTCGTCGCACCAGGTGGCGTAAAAGAGTACGAAATCATTGAGGTATTGTACATCTAATGAGCTACCGTATTGCGCTTATCGTCATTGCGCTTTGGGCAGGTGCACTCTGGATGACAGGCATCAGCGCCTACGTGCTATTTGACACCCTGCAAGACAAACAACTTGCAGGTGCTGTTGCAGGAAAATTATTCACCGTAGTGAGCTATATCGGCATGGCATGTGGCGCGTTTCTCCTCATTCACCGCTTGGTAGTTTTTGGCACCAGTGCACTCAAACAGGGATATTTTTGGGCTGTGTTTTTAATGTTGCTGCTTGTGCTGGCAGGCCATTTTGGTATTCAGCCTTTACTGGCGCAGTTGAAAGCCGATGCCTTGCCTGCGGATGTGATGCAAAGTGTGTTTGCCGACCGCTTCAGAACCTGGCACGGTGTAGCCAGCGTCGCTTATATTGCTGAATGTTTGCTGGCGATAGTCATGGTGTTAAAAGTTCGCTGATTTTTATATCGAAGCTGATTTTCTGATGACTAAAAGCAGCTTGAAAATTAGAGTTACCAATGGAAACTTAATCGCCATGGGGCCTGGTAAAGCCGATTTACTTGAAGCGATTGATACAAGTGGTTCTATCTCTGCTGCGGCAAAGCAAATGGGCATGTCGTATCGGCGCGCTTGGGAGTTGGTCGACGTGATGAACAAAAGTTTCAAACAGCCATTGGTTAGCTCATCGCCCGGCGGACAACACGGTGGTGGAGCACAATTAACTGAGTTCGGCTACCTGATACTTAAAACCTATCGCGACCTCGTTGTTAAGGCGGCGATAGCGACAAATGCTGAGTTTGAGTTAATCAACGCTTATCTGAATCTCCCCGAGTAATCGACTAAATGAACTTGAAGAATATAGCGTTTAGCGCTATTCCTGTTTGAATATAGCGATAGTTATGATTAAATGGGAGTAGCGGTTAAGTTTGACTAATCAATACACATGAATACTTAAGGATATCTAGACCTTGGCACTGACAATCTAGTTAATCGTAAATTCGTCGATACTGCAAAAGCGATTGTGCTGAGCGCGTATGATGATTTTTAACCCTTTATTTGCATTAATTTCGAGGAAAAAACATGCAACGAATTAGAGTTTTTTTGAAGAAATACAATCAAGTGCTACTAGGAATTTTATTGGCGGTGCTATCGTCAGTGTCGTTTGCTGAAAAAATTAATATTGCTGCGGCTTCAGACCTGAAATATGCCATGGATGAAATCGTTACGCAATTTAAAAAAGCCCATCCTGAGGATGACGTGGAGGTGATTTACGGCTCTTCTGGTAAAATTTTTACGCAAATACAAAATCAGGCGCCTTATGATTTATATTTTTCAGCAGATATTAGCTACCCCGAAAAGCTAGAGGCCACAGGCTTGACAGCAGGGCCAACTAAACCGTACGCCTATGGGCGCATTGCTTTGTGGAATCCAAAAACGCAGTTAGATGCGGCTCAATTGCGCTTAGAAGATTTAACACGTGCAGATATTACAAGGATTGCCATTGCCAACCCCAAACATGCACCGTATGGTAAACGTGCAGAAGAAGCATTAAGATCAAAAAACCTTTGGGATAGCGTTGAGCCAAAATTGGTGTATGGTGAAAATATCGCGCAAACTGCTCAATTTGTGCAAACGGGGAATGCGCAAGTAGGCATTATTGCCCTATCACTCGCGTTAAGTGACGCGCTCTCAAAGCAGGGTGCTTATTGGCTGATTCCCGACACTTTACATAGCCCGCTCAAACAAGGTTTTGTGATTACAAAACGCGCAGAAGCTAATCAAGCGGCAAAGAAATTTTCGAATTACATGGCAAGCGCAGAAGCCAGAAAAATCATGGTAAGGTACGGATTTACCTTACCTGATGATGCCGGTCAATAAGTCAATGTGCATCAATTTCAAGAGACACCATGCATTTAAGCCCCGCAGACATTCAAGCCATATTACTGGCACTTAAACTCGCAGGCGTCGTAACCTTGATTTTACTCGTGTTGGCTACACCTCTCGCTTGGTGGCTTGCCCGCACCTCGTCAAAAATAAAAGGGGTGATTAGCGCCGTGGTGGCATTGCCTTTGGTATTGCCGCCTTCTGTGCTTGGGTTTTATTTTTTATTGGCCATGGGGCCAAACGGCCCGATTGGCGGCCTAATGCATCAATTAGGCTGGCAAGCATTACCGTTTACTTTTGGCGGCTTAGTGGTAGCCTCAATTATTTATTCTTTGCCTTTTATGGTGCAGCCATTGCAAAATGCATTTGAAGCAGTGGATAAGAATTTGCTGGATGCCGCGGCCAGCCTAGGCGCTTCTGTGCAGCATCGTTTTTTCTCAATTGCTGTGCCATTGTCACGTGCTGGGTTTTTAACAGCCATCATTCTTACCTTTGTGCATACTATCGGTGAGTTTGGCGTTGTATTGATGATAGGCGGCAACATTCCTGGTGTCACGCGCGTGGCTTCAGTGCAGATATATGACCACGTAGAGGCACTTGAGTATATGCAAGCCCATGCACTTTCGGCAGTGATGCTGGCGTTTTCATTTCTCGTGCTATTGTTTATTTATACGTTACGCCCAGCGCATAAACGTAGTCTCTGATTTAAACATCATCGCCTATGAAATTTCATTTCTATCATCGTCGGCAATCGTTCCATTTGGACATGAAAGCTGAAATTCCAGACCATGGTGTCATGGGTATTTATGGCCCATCGGGCGCTGGCAAAAGCACCTTATTGGCGATGATGGCGGGGCTTGTTACACCCGATACAGGGCAATTTACCTTAGAAAATGCGTGCTTATTTGACAGTGCAAAAGGCATCAACATCCCTGCGCATCAGCGGCGGATTGGCATGGTGTTTCAAGATAGTCGACTATTTCCGCACCTTACTGTGCAGGATAATTTGAATTATGGATTCAAGTTACTTGCCAAAGAAAAACGTCGGTTAGGCTTTCATCAGGTCGTCGAACTATTAGAGATTGGCCAACTTTTAAAGCAAAAGCCGCATCAACTCTCTGGCGGCGAAAAACAGCGCGTTGCTTTAGGCCGTGCTTTGCTGGCATCGCCACGTTTGTTGTTATTAGATGAGCCGCTAGCCTCACTAGATGTGCGCCTGAAGCAACAAATTTTGCCTTTTTTACGCCGCATAAAAGTTGAAACGCAAATGCCGATGGTCTATGTCAGCCATGCCATTGATGAAATTTTGTATTTAACGCCACAAATTGCCATGCTAGAAGCTGGCAAAATTCTTGCCGTAGGCAATTTTAATGAAGTGATTCACGATGAACGAGTTTTGGCGCTCGCGCAATCACTAGGTTTAGAAAACGTGCTGCATTCCACTATTGCCGAACATCATGCAATGCTCGGTTATAGCATCGCTACCGTTGGCAATCGGCGCATTGTCATGCCACCCATTGACGCGCAGATAGGCAGTATGGTTTCGATTTCGATTGCGGCCTCTAATATTGCTTTATCGACACATCAAATTGAAGGCATTTCAATACAAAACCAACTTGTTGGTGTGGTTTCAAGCATTCAGACTGTTGGGTCAAGAATGTTGGTTTCCGTAGATATTGGCGCTAAATTAATTGTAGAAGTCACTAATAAAGCGCTGGTTGATATGAAAATTGTTGTGGGTACGCAAGTGTATTGCTTAATCAAAACGCAGAACATTCACTCTATTTCAATGCATCAGTAATTTTTAGAGGCCGTTGTTGCCATGCAAAATGTCGAATCGGCAGTATTGGTGCGTTGATATTTTTGATTAAAAACGCCCTCGAGCAAAAAAAGCTGCCCTACAAGCCTTTTTTTATAAGGCTCACAGGGCAGTACAGGGGAGATAGTTAAATTTTTCGTGAAAAATCTGCTTTGTATTTGCTGGAAATTAGCTTAACTTAACAGTTGCGGGACTGAACATTCTTGAGGCACTTGTGCTGATAATGTGTTAAAAGTTATATACAGCACCCACGCTTACGACATTAGAGTGAATATTATTTTTACTGCCACCTGTTTCATTCACCGCACCGGCGTAATAATCCCATCCTAAGCGCATGCCGAGATTTTTATTTAAATGATATTCTGCGCCAGCACCGTAGGTTGGTGCGGTTCTGGTGGCATCATTCATGGGTGCAAGATTTGAAGTGACAGTTGTTTTCGTCACGGCAACGCCAAGTTTTCCATAAAGACTAAAGTCTTCATTCAATGGCAGGGTGCCGATGGCGGTAAAACTTGTCGCATCACCTTTTGCAGTTCCACGGACGTTATCAGTCACTTTGCCAATACCTGTGTACTGAAGTTCTGTACCAAGATAGGGGTTGAATTTGTAACCGAGCACAATGCCACCAACGGCTGAAGAACTTTTGTCTAAGCCATTCGGCGTGTTGATGTTGGGTTTACCAATGCCGGCATTCGCTCCTAGATAAAAGCCTTGGTCATCCGCAAAGGCCGCCATTGAAGAAGTGATGATGAGGCCACCGAATACGAAGGTTGTGAATTTAGACATATTAAGATCCTATATAAAATGTTGGGTTAATTTGGCGCTGTAGCGAACTACTTCATTTTGTGTTCTGCAATTTGCAGACCTTCCTGTACATCTTTTTTACGACCGGCATCAGCGTCTTCGCGACCAACTCTGGCAGGTGCTGCTAATGCCTTTTTGTAATACTCCACGGCTTTTGCGTA
>Ga0116182_1004361_pt1 | contig 12568 bp, 26 predicted proteins | sample AD_UKC077_MetaG_FD_89805 | JGI IMG/M metagenome (GOLD analysis project Ga0116182, IMG submission 89805) | Active sludge microbial communities of municipal wastewater-treating anaerobic digesters from USA - AD_UKC077_MetaG | ecosystem: Engineered > Bioreactor > Anaerobic > Digestate | place: USA...
ACCAACAGTATTAGGTGCTCCTTTTAGAGATGTGAGTTGATTATCATGGCAAGAAAAATTACCACTAACAGTATTAGGTGCGTACTCTAGAGTGGTAAGTTGATTATAATAACAATAAAAATTACCACTAACAGTATTAGGTGCTCCTTCTAGAGTGGTAAGTTTATTATCATAGCAAGAAAAATTACCACCAACAGTATTAGGTGCTCCTTCTAGAGTGGTGAGTTTATTATTATAGCAATAAAAACACCCACCAACAGTGTTAGGTGATCCTTCTAGAGATGTGAGTTGATTATCATAACAATAAAAACTACCACTCACCTTACTGAAGTTGAAAGGGATTTTAGTTAGTTTTTTACGACTTAAATTCACATCACCGTCTACATCTATACTCCCATCATCATTAATAGTGTATGTACCTTTAACACAGATATTTAACAATTCAAGATCGATATTATTAGGATTTTGATTTTCTAATAATATTGAGTTATATATGGATTCTAGAGATTTCATCTTGTAATATCATAGTGAATTTACACATTTTACGTTTATCAAGATTATTGTGCATATTTAAAACGATACGCGACGACCATAAACATAATGCGCACCATATGAACAGTAGCCGCATTTCGGGCATGAAATGTGGTTATGTAGATCTATTCGCATGAAATAATCACCTTAACTGAGCGCGTTGCTGCTGTGATTCATTTCATATGAAATGAATCACTTTATAGTATTAAATATGTTCTACTTTATCACTATCATGAAACATTCTAATACTTCCACCAAGCACCACATTTAAACCAAAAAATGTATTATGCTGTGAAACTATATATTTATTATTCTTTACTGCATTCCATATATCTTCACTTAACATAATACTATTAGGATAATAACCATTTGATTTCAAAAACTGATCTAATCGTAAATTAAACCAGTTTAACGTTTTAGTATAATTTTTCCAATCTATTTGATCTGTATCCATAAATCATTTTTTGATAACTATATATCCTACTACACCATCCCAACGACTATTAACCATATGAAAAAACAACCCCCGTTTATTTAATTCCGCTTCAATCCATGAAGATTCAGGATTAATTGTAAATTGACCATATAGTGACATATAACTACAATGAGCGGTCTTAACTGGTGTATTAAACATAAACAAACCACCTGTGTGTAGGTATTCAGCAGCAACATCAAAAATATATAATCTTTGTTTTTCACTTAAATGTTGAAACACATTACTACATACAAAGTGGCTAACATTACCTTTAATATTAGATGTATCATTAATAAGTTTACCGCTATAATCTAAGAGATGTACACCATTAATAAGTGGATTTACATCAAATCCATAATATAGTTTTTGTGTGTTAGTTTCTACCCAATTTTTTAGATTACCATAACCTACACCAAACTCCATAACAGCTGATGGGTGTTGAGCGAACTCTTTTAAATACGTAAGAAATCCAAATGTTTCAGTTAACCACAGATTACGTCTATTAGCTGTGGTAGTATCATATTGATTGATATTACTAGAATCACTATATCCCTTATATCGATTTTCTGAAATATTACATACTGGATCAATACCGAACAACTCAGTACAAACAGCCCAAAATGCGCCACAATCTACATTATCCGGTGATAGTAAATCAATCTCCTCCTGTGTCGGTGGGGTTCGTGGTGTGGTTGTTTGTGTTATAGATTCTACATGTTTTTTCCAATCATCTAGAGTCTTATATCCATACTTATTAGTAATGATGTCTTTGATTTCGTTGTATTGTAACATAATATTATAGTAATGTCTTTATCGTTTTACAGATTGCAACAGCTCTGTATTTAGTTCCACCGCTTAGATATATATTAAAATCATCATGATGAATACCTAAAAATAAGTTACCGTAAATGTCTCCAGGAGCTACCGGAGAATCTTGATATACATACTGTCGGAGATCCTTAAGTTCATGTTCAGTTATAAACCAATCAGTCTTATAAACTTTAGATATGTTTGTATAATTAAATGGTGGTGTTTTCATTTATATAAGAGTAGCATGAAAGCGTCTTGAATATTATATGTATTAACCAACGTTACACCAGTATTTTTATTAACATATGCGTATTTAAGTGTATCGCTAGAAATAAAATCTACAGCCCAAGCTTCGGTTTTATCTGCTCGATACCTAACAAACTTATTATTATCTGTAGTGGTAAATCCATTCCATGATAACAACCATTTAAAATCGCTAGCTTGCGTTCTAGGTGGCATATTATATACCTCACTAGACATCACCTCTGGTAAAGATGGTGGTTCATTATTAGAAGATAATGATGATAAGTTATCATCTTCATTAAGACTGGTAATAATACCAGCAACTTTTTTTGTAATTCTGGGGGGCACTATAATATCAGAAATTGTTAGTAGTATATGATCGAGTGATAGATCTACGTTTAAGGTCTGAATCAATTGATTGTATTAGTGATTGTATATCTTGCTCATCACTATGGGGTGTACTATTAGTAACAACATTGGGTAATATACTAGCAGTCATTAATCTGTTAGCGTTTGCTTCAATTAATTTTGCTAATTGTTCTTCTTGTTCTGGGGTCATACATCCAGATTTCCAAGATCATCATCCTTTAATACATTTTTTAACATCTCTATCTCTTCTAATTTTATCTTTATCTTCAGGGGTATCCATAGATGAATAGTATATACCTTTCACTCTATCAACTATTTTAAATAATTCTGAATAAGGAAGATTAAGATTAAAACAACACCGAAACGTACCACCCACGAAATTAGGTGCTCCATCTAATGAAGCGAGTTTATTATAATCACAACGAAAAACACTACCCACACTATTAGGTGCTCCATCTAGAGATGTAAGCTCATTATATCCACAATCAAAAACACCACCCACATTAATAGGTGCACCTTCTAGAGATGTAAGTCGATTATCATAACAGTAAAAACTACCATGTATATGTCTAAATTTAAACGGAATCTTTGTTAGGTTTCTATGACCTAGCTCTACATCACCATCCACATCTATAGATCCATCTTCATTAATAGTATATGGATCATTAATACAAGACTCTAACAACTCAAGATTTATATTATTTGATGCGTCAACGCTCATACATCTAAATTCCCTAGTTCATCACTCTTTAAAATATTCTTAACATTTCTATCTCTTCTGATTTTGTCTTTATCTATATCTTCAACCATAAAATCGTTGTAGTAAATATTACCTTTAATATTATCAACTATCTTGAATAGCTCTGAATAGGGGAGATTAGGATTACTGGTACAATCAAAATCACCGCCCACACTACTAGGTGCACCCTCTAGAGAGGTGAGTTGATTATCAGAGCAATAAAAATTACCACCCACACTACTAGGTGCTCCTTCTAAGGATGTAAGTTGATTATTAGTACAATCGAACCATCTACCCACAGTATTAGGGACGCCTTCTAAGGATGTGAGTTGATTATAACTACAGCTAAAACCCCTACTTACATTTCTAAATTTGAATGGAATCTTTGTTAAGTTTTTATAACTCAGATTTACAACACCATCTACATCTATAGATCCATCATCATTAATAGTGTATGTACCGTTATTAATAAAATACTTTAATAAATTGATATCTATGTCGGATAAAACTAAAGAGTTCATACATCCAGATTTCCAAGATCATCATCCTTTAATATACTATTAACGTCTCGATCTCTTCTGATTTTATCTTTATCTTCTGGGATATCCATAGATGAATAAAAGATTTCACCTTTAACTGCATCCACCACTTTAAATAACTCTTTATATGGTAGATTACTCGCACCAAAGCAATAAAAGTTACCACCCACGTAATCCGGAAAATTATCTAAAGATGTGAGGTTAACATTTTCATAACAATCAAGATTACCAAGTACTCGCCTGGGTACATCTTTCAAATTACTAGCAATAAAACATTGACAGTCGATCGTTTCATGAAACTTATCGATTTCATTATATGAGCTAAGGTGAATGGTCATAGGAACCGTATGGGTAATTCGATCTTGTGAAATCATGAGTAAAAATCCTTACTTAATTGTTTACATTTCCTAACCATATTCATAATATCTACACACTCAGAAGTATTTGCCCAATATTCTGATTCTTGCAGCGCTTTTACAGCTTGCTCTAAATGAAGTACCGCTTCATCTAATTGAAGAGAAACTTTACGAAATGTATCTTGACGTAGCATTATGAATGAGACCAATGATGTAACAATATAGATATTACGCAAGCACAAAATGCACAACAAACACCAGCCAATAAAGCTAGTACTAAAACAGACATCCAAGTAATCGCAATAATACCAACGATCTTAAAGGTAAGAACGAGAATGTATGTGATAATAAACGTAGCAATAGGTAACTCGAAAAAAGTAAAGAGCGGATTCATTTTTTATATAGAAGGGTGAATGTAATGGGTGCATACTCTTCAACAATAGTTTGAACGTATAGCGGACGGCCCTTACTATCAACTGTACCCGTATCAACATACCGCTGAAAACGATTAATCGCGGTAAGGGTATTATCATCATTTAAAGTAATACTGTCAGTAGATATTAAATTAAACTTAGTTTCTCCACCATTATGCATAGATACATGGTATATATCAGGAATAGGGGATGGTAGTCTATTTAACCAATGAGTACAAAGATTAATTGCAATACAAGATTTACTAACAAAATAACCATCATTAATTTGTATTGCATCAGCTTTATGTAATCGCTCTACAAACTCTTGCAACGATATCTTAACCATGTATATCAAAGGGTAGGTTCAGTAATTAGCATAGGTACACCGCGTAAATTTCCACGATCTACATAACTTATAGGTTTACCGGTAACAACAGCATCAAGAAAATACTCCCAGGTGCGTAAACCATCATCTAATTTACCATCCCCCATAGATTGAGAAGATCTTGAGCGCAAGTAGCAGCACGATCGGGTCCGAGCTTAATACGCACGCGACCGGTTAAATCTGAAATTTGTTGTTTCTTTGTCATACCCCCATATTATAAATGGTAGTATGAATAGTTCTACTGTAATATTGCACGGATCTATATATCCAAAATTTCAGAAAAAATACCGCGCAAAAAATTTTAATATTGGGATATAGGAAACACCGTATATAATAAGGGAAACTACAAGGAAAATACGGAGGAAATGGGAGTAAATTACAGGTAAATTACGGTAAAGCGAAGGACGGTAAATTACGGTAAATCGCAATAGAAAGAGGAGGGCGGTAAAGAGAAGAGATAATTACGGTAAATTATAACAGAAGAGATAATTACGGTAAATCGCAATAGAAAGAGGAGGGCGGTATATAGGAGAACGCTAGGAAATCCGCTCCCAATTTTAGCATGCACGTCCGCGCACTATAGTGCAACTACTTTTTTATAAGTAATTTTCACACCTATACTGGTTTATTCTTGCAGTGCTTTATTTTTTAATATATAATATGCCGTGCTTCTATATACTCTATTATATAACTTCTATATAGCTTATAGATAGAATAGCTTATAGATAGAATAGCTTATAGATAGAATAGCTTATAGATAGTATCGTATATTACTCTTTATATCTCCTTATAGTTAATTGTTATCATACAAAGAGAATAGACTCGCTCATATCAAAGCGCAAGTCTATTCTCTCAAAAATGTGATCACTTCCGATTCATTTTGGTGATCAATTCTTTAGTGTGTTGAGTATCTTTACACTTGCACACTCCAGCGCAAGAGCATTTATCACATGGCTTGCCATCCAAGAACCATTTCGGATTATAGCACACATCTGGAGTAGCTTGATCGTAAGTGAGTGGCTTAAGCTCATGTGTTGGAGTTGGCTTACCAAAATCGATCTTGGCATAATTAGTACTTTCGATCTTGACTTCTTTATCTCCAATCACCACAGAATTTTTTCCTTCTTTGCTTGCACACTTCACAGCTTTCTTCGCATCGCGACACACATACGAAGCGCGCAATTGATCTAGTCCACCAAAGCGATCGATCTTGCCATTAATGTATTCTTCGCTCGTGTACTTCTTGACTTGGCCAGAGATGGTGCAAGTAATTTCGAACGGAATTTGATAATTCCAAGTTTGGTTTTTCTTGTCTGTGTAAGTGATGTTTTTCATAACAAAGATGATTATGTCTCTCTCATGTCGAGACGCAAGACTTATTTCGAGAAATGTTCTCTCATTATTTCGTTTTTAAGCTTGCAATTTAAGCAGCAATCAGTTCGTATTGATCGATATTAGCTTTCGCAATAAGTCGACCTTTCGCATCTCTGTACTTGCCATTCTTGTCCATTTTCGCTACTGGTTTGTTGATCGGATAAGTCAACATGAGTGGCTGATTTTTGATCATCTCAGCGAAGATATTTTTGGGCTGGACTTCTTCTTTTTTCTTTTCGAGCTTGCTCTTCATAGCTCGCTTCGCGTCTCGACAGACGTACGTCTTGATTAGATTTTCGAGTCCACCAAAACGATCAAGCTTTTTATTGATATATTCCTCGCTTGTGTACGTCTTCACTACACTAGTAACAGTGCAAGTAATTTTGAATGGAATTTGATACGTGTCGTTTTTGTAAGTGATCGTTTTCATAACAAAGATGATGATGCGAATTTCTCAGAGAGTGGCAACACTTTTTTCTAGAAATGTTGCCACTCTTTTTTGCTTGACTTTTTACTCGTCTTTCACTTCACGCTCTTCACAGCATCCATAACCCACTTCTCAAGTGATTGGATGTTGGAACTTACAATCCAATTATGATCAATTTTTAATCCTGGTTCTAGATAGCCAAGACAATGAAATCTGAACTGAGTTCGCTCAGTTCTCGACATTTTGCTCTTCAAGAGCGTTGTCAGTTCTTGAATACTGTCTTGAATATCATCAAAGAGCGCTTGAGCTCTGTTGGCTTCATCCATCGTAATGTTTTTCATAACGAATACTATGATGCGAATTTCTCAAATCACTGCAATACTTCTTTTCAAAAATGTTGCTGTAATTATTTGCTTGACTAGTTTACCAGTTGTTAATAACTCGATCGATTTCGCAGATCGCAGCTAAATTTGTACTAGTAGCTGTTCGACACTCAACTCGCTGAGCTGCTGAAATGCTACTATCTATAGATAGCTTATCTGTTTCGCTTATAGACTTAACAAGCATCTTGCGAAGAGCTGCCAATTCGTTGTTTGTAATAGATACTGTAATGGTTGTAATGTTTTTCATAACGAAGACGAGTATGTCTCTTTCTTAGATAGCGGCAACATCTTTTTTCAAAAATGTTGCCGCTCTTTTCTTTCTTTTTTGCTTGCCTTATTCCTCGTCTTCCTCCTCCTCACACTCTTCACTATCAGTAGCTTCATTAACAGCATCCTCGACCCATTTCTCTAGCGGCTTGATGCTAGATCCACGACCCATAAACCAGGTATGATCAATTTTCAATCCAGGTTCCAAGTGACCAAGACAATTATACCTAAACTGATCTTGCTCACTAACCGACATTTTACTTTTCAAGAGCTCACACAGCTCTTGAAAATCGTCTTGAATATTATTGAAGAGCGCTTGAGCTCTGTTGGCTTCATCCATCGTAATGTTTTTCATAACGAAGACGAGTATGTCTCTTTCCTGAATCTGTGCAACGATTATTTCATACAAAAACAGACAAGTCGTAGCATTTTTTACTTGCTACGACTCGCTGGTTATGATAGTGACCACCAATCACTACACGAAGATATTTTTAGATGTGGTATTGCTTTGCTGTTGATTCAGTAATCTCGCTCGGTTGCAAGAACAAAATTGCTGTGATTTTATACCAGTAATCCACCAATACCGAGACGTTATTCATCCGTACTACCAATTTACCAGTAGGTAAATATGTAAAGTACATAGAGCGAAGGAGCATCATATTGATTAATGCTCCGGCATCTGGGTTGCTTACGTCTACGATGAAGTAGCGATTGAGGTTATTTTTCATTACATAACCTCCACGTATCCGCCGAGACAGGCAAGAACGATAATAGCAATACAAATCAATTCGTTACGGTAGCGATAGAATAGGTGTTTCATAACGAAGACGAGTATGTCTCTTTTGATTGTTTGTGCAACACATTAATTAACTTCGGTTGCGTCGTCAACAATCACCCCATCGACACTATACCTCTTGAGTATAGCTAATACGGAATCAATTCTACGAGAGTGTCCAGAACCAAACTGCCGCGTAAAAATGTCGGCTCTTTCAATGATTTCTACTTGATTTTTATCAGACTCAGGAAACATGATCAAGTAGAGATCAATGACGCGTTCACGCTCTGCTACCGACATCTCAGATGTTTTAATATAGGTGTATCGTTTCATAATAAAGACGAGTATATCTCTTTTGATTGTTTGTGCAACACTTAAAAGTGAGGATCTTCGTACTTTTCGTATTGACCTAGCACTAACCTCATACCACCCTTTCTCGATTCCCCTACCTTAACCCACACATCTACTAATCCATTCTTACCCTTACGAAGAGAGTATACCTCTTTAGATCCTTTGGGATTAGGTTCGTATTTATACTCAGCGCTACCATCCTGAGCACTACCGCTAATAATAGTAGCATTTGCATCTTGCACTACCACACGCGACGGTGAGAGTACTTCTACTAGCGTGACCGGGTATTTATCAGTCCAGCAATAGGTATAACCACCAGTACCGATAGGAAAATTCGCAAAGGAAGTATATTTTTTCATAACGAAGACGAGTATGCGACTTTTTGTGTTCGGTGCAACTATTTTCCACTCTCGGGTAGTGAATTAATTAGCTGGATTAAATAATTGAAAACTGTAGATTTTTCGGATACACCAGCGCTAATAAATCGATCTGGAAAAGATTTAATTGCGTCATATAAATCTGCTTGCACTAATCGAGACTTATTGTGGTAAATATCTATAATACGATTTCTAACGTATTGAAGATTGAATGTCAGGTAGTACTTGTAAGTGTCTGGGCGATCAACACACTCTTCGAGTGCAGTACCTAGATTGCAGCGGGGATTAGCGTATACATCACCAACCTTATTCTTATTGAACTTCTTGATTATATCACAATCTACGCCGGTAGCAGTGATAATATATTCAGACTCCTCTACAACAGCAGCCGGAATAAACAGTTCAGTATCGCCGTTCCAGCGAGGTGCGCGGCAAATGTAACAGTCGGTGGGATGTGTCATAACAAAGATACTTGTCATATTGAAGATGAGTATGTGAAGAGGTGAAAATTACGCAAGCAAAATACCGTGCTGTTTCAAAATTTCTTGATCACTTGGAAATAGTAAATCCGCTTTAAATCTTGCAGTTTTATCTTTACGGTGATCATGTACGTTCATCGTAAATTGCTCAGCGTTTTGTCTTGGGTGTTTGACGATGGTTACTGTATCTTCTCCGTATCGATTATACAAGAAAAATCTCGTGATCATCTCGCTAGGAGCTTGTGGTGTGGTAGCTATTTTAACTTGCTCTTTTACGGGTGCGACAGTAGGAGCTTTTACGGGACTCACATCTTTATTTGCTCCTCTCCCCACATAGGTACGTAAAAAATTCTCCAAACCTCCAGCGGTATCAAGCTTACTTTTAATGTATTCCGGAGCGGTATACTTCTTCTCTACTCCAGTAACATTACACCTCATTATGAGAGGTACGGGGCATCCATATTTAGGATTGATTGGATTGCGCTTGATGAGGTCTTGAATCTCTAGGTCGGTCATAACAAAGCAAGTATGTTATGACCGCTCAACACTGCAACACAAAAATACCACAATCCGTTATTATCAGATTGTGGTATTTGAAGCTTGATTAATTAGTACGACCCTGTACGACCGAGAGTGGATGCATTGAATGTACGCACTCGACCATCACTGTAATTGATAGTCAACGTACCCTCATTAACAAATGCTCCGGTGACGTGCTGATTACCGGAACGACCGTCGGAAACGCTACGGCGGATTCCACTCGGGAGCTCGATTACATACACGCGATCTCCCTCTACTCTGGCGGTATAGCTTTTAGCTGACATGATTATCCTTTCTTTTTGGTGTTAATAGTTAATGCACTCATGATCAATGTACATGATATTACCATTAGATAGCGTAACATGCACCTTAATATACGTATCGTCGCTCACGTTCGAGATATCAGGTATAAGGATTACAGATGCACCAGACTCGAATACCTTACGGATTGATGCCGGATTCTCACTACGAATATCTGTTATAACATCTACAGTACAGAGAACCGACGGTAAATCCTCATACGGGGTATCGTTCACCATATCATTAAACGAAACGAGGAAATTATGGATCAATTCCTTGATCGTGACATGGAACGTAACTTCTTTAACTTTGCGAGTAGTTGTTTTCATAACAAGGACGAGTATGTGAATTTTTGGGGTCCGTGCAACGCTTATTTTACGGTCGTAACGGAATATTTTCGCCGCCGGGTATTGCGTCGCGGTGTAATGACTCCAATAAATCCTCCAAGGAATATCAGAATACCGGTGTATATGGCTATAACGATACCGGTACAGAGAAATCTTGCAAGCCCATAAGCAATACCCCAACTATCGGTCGGGGTGGTTTTGATTGCATCAACCACTTGTACAATACCACCGATAAGGCAATACCAAATTACAGTACCGTAACCAGCAACAGCAATGCAAGCAAGAATGAGGAACCAAACGATATAACTATACGTCTTCATGAGATGATTGTGTGGATGATTGAGAAAATTTTACTTATTAAGAATGTCGTAATGAGCACCGTTAAATGTAATGCTGCGAACATTACTAAGCAAATACTCACGATAGACGATTTCTTTGTCGGTACCTTGATTTTTAGGAGTGTATTTTGGGGGGAGGAACGCTTCGATTTGCGCTTTTTCGACGCGCTCGAGCTTTTCACCGGTTTTGGTGAAGTAGATCGGTTCCGTCGTTTTGATTGGTCGGATTCGGATGTAATAAGTATCTCCCTTCTTTACGAGAATGTTATTGAGATTTTCACCCCACTTTCGCCCGTCTGCAACGAAATTCTGTGGTTTATCCTCTTTGACGAGCTGGCGATTTACAGATGCTTCATAATCGAACCCCGTAAATCCATTAACCGTTGACAGTTTATAGATCTCATCATAGGGGTTATCGGTTTTACGAGCTTTAACCTTGACCATAGCTTCAATAGTCACCGGCATTGCGCCTTTGAGCAGAGAGAGCTGATTTACGAGTTCGGTAATAGAGAGTACATTCGGGTTGTTCATAACGAGAATGAGTATGTCTCAATATGAGGAGACTGCAATAAAAAACGCTCAAGTAGGTCAAAATACTTGAGCGTTTGTAATCGACAAGCTATTAAGCTTGCGGCTCGGTGGCGACAGGAGCTTCCGCGATCGGATCAGCAGCCTTGGAGCTCTTCTTCTTGGAGCTCTTCTTCTTGGTCGCGCCAGCGGTCACCTTATCGCCGGTGGGTTCGGGAACAACCGGAGCGGGCTCAGCCGGAGCAGCTTCGGGAGCCACGACCGGAGCTGCATCAACGACCGGAGCAGCCGGCTTCTCACGACGCTTGACCATCTTCTTGAGGAAGAGCTTGCCGCTCTTGATGTTATCGAACACCTCCTGGGCGTTCGTGGTGCCACCCAGCTGAGTGATCACAGACTGAACGTTGTCGACGGTGAGTTCTTCGAGCTTGAAAGCCTTGAGAAGCTTCTTCGCGTCGCGGCAGACGTAACCCGCGATCATCGCGGCTTCATCGCCACCGTAGTTTTCGATCTTGCGCTCCACGAATGGAACACTCGTGTACGACTTCTGGATACCGGTGACCTGGCACTTGAGGATGTAGGGAACTTTGATGTTGGACATAATACTATTTGGTTTTGTTGTTGTTGTTTTTGACTCTGACGTAACTGACAGAAAAGATAGTAGACGACTTTGTGTTTTTGGTCAACATTATTTTTTAGTGACCTGAACTTTTCTCGATTGACCGTTAGCGGAATATCCATTACCGGTGATAAGATATCCAGCTTCAATGCGAGAGATTTCAATCCGACCAACCGCATCTTCCAAAATACGAGCAATCTTAATCTCTCCGTATTGATTGAAGATCTTATCCGGAATAACGGCATGGACCGGTTTCTTCCAATCTTCATCATTCAAGCAGAGATCGAAAATGTGTTGCTGCTCTTCTGGTGTATAGCCTAGCACGGGAGTATCAGTATCGACCAAGATACGATTATTGGTGATCTCAACCTTGAGGTTACCAACAATTGCTGATCCACGATTGAAGTTGGTGATATTATTACCAACCTGAAGAGGTAAATTGGGATATTGCAGTAGCGTGTTAGCTAATTCGTGTGAAGTCATACATACAATGCTACGACTTCATTGCGTTAGTGCAACCTTTAATTTTAAGTGAACACAAAAAAATCCTGAAGTGATTAGCTTCAGGATTAAAATGGTAGGGGTGGTGGGACTCGAACCCAC
>Ga0116182_1004362_pt1 | contig 12566 bp, 7 predicted proteins | sample AD_UKC077_MetaG_FD_89805 | JGI IMG/M metagenome (GOLD analysis project Ga0116182, IMG submission 89805) | Active sludge microbial communities of municipal wastewater-treating anaerobic digesters from USA - AD_UKC077_MetaG | ecosystem: Engineered > Bioreactor > Anaerobic > Digestate | place: USA...
CGCATCCCGCCGACCTGTCCCGCATTGAGCGCCGCGCCGCCGGGGCGCCCCACGCCGTGCGAGCCGTTGACTTCGCCCACCGGGAAAAGATGCGCCAGATTGACCGATTCCCACCAGAGCGAGGCGGCCAACCCGCCGTTGTTGAGCTGTGCGCAGAGCGCGATCTCCAACGGCTGCCCGGCCAAGTCCACGCCCCGTTCTCGATAGAAGGCGACCGCACCGGGATTCAGCTTCAGCAGGCGGGCGAGCGGCGTGCGCCCCATCGCGCCGGAGCGGGTCAAATAGCCGCGCGCCTCCTCGGACAGCGCGTCAAAATGAAAACCGGCGGGATTGCGGCGATAGTCGAGGAACACGCGGCGCCCCTTGACCTCGCGCTCGTCATAGACCATCCGGTCGATCCACGAAGACCCGGCATCCGCCCTGCGCGCCTCAAAAGGCCACTGATAGCCTTTCAGGAACAACAGGCTGTAGGCCTGCGCCGGCTCCGCACACGCATCCAGCAAAAACTCTCGCTCATCGGAACAGCCGTCAGAGGCCGTCGAAATCAGGCGCGGCACCACCTGCATGTAGCTCCCTGAAACGTTCCAGCGCGGACGGACCGAAGCCAGCCCGTACTGGGAATCCGGCAGGTTGCGCCCAGCCGCGCCCGCGCGAAACGCCAGTCCGATGCCCCCGAGCTGGCAGGCGGGATAGGCGCTGGCCGCATACAACCCGCCGAAACCGCCAACCGCGAACACCACGTTTTCGGCCCGGTAGGCCTGCCAGCCGCCGGAAGCCGCAAGGGCCAACGCCCCGCAGGCGCGTCGCCGGCTGCCGGAGCCACTCACCAGCAGCGATGTCACCGAGCGCCGCTCATGGATCGGCACGCCCAGTCGCCGGACTTCGCGCAGCAGCGCCGTGCACATGTCCCTGGACGTATAAGGTCCGGTCGACGTGGCGCGCCGCGCCGGATCATGGTCGGTCTTGTACCCGGGAAACTGACCATAGTCATCGTGCGGGAAAGGCACGCCAAGCGACACGAGATGCGCGAAGGCCTGCACCGAGCCGGCGGCTTCGGCCACGGCCAGATCACCGTGCATGCCGCCCGCCGCCGACAAGGCTGCGGCCATGGCGAAAACGGAATCCGGCTCGGCACCGCATAGCCCGAGCTTGTAGTAGGTCTGCTTGTCACTGCCGGTATTGATCGACGTGCCTTTTCGCAGTCCCTCCGTGACGATCAGCGTGTCGATCCCGCGCCGCCGGAGCTGCACGGCGGCGTGAAGCCCCGCAGCCCCCGAACCGATCACCAGCGTATGGCAACACGTCAGTTTCATGATTGTCCGCTCACAGCCGCTGCACAGAGAGACCCCCGTCCACATACACGACTTGACCGGTCGAATAGGGAAACTCCCCGCGCGCCAGCACCGCAACGGCGCGCCCCACATCCTCTGGTTCGCCCCAGCGTTTCTGGATCAACAGGTCGCTGTCTGCGATGAGCGCGTCGTATTTGGCCTGGACCGGCCCCGTCATATCACTGCGGATGATTCCGGGGCGCACCTCGTAGACGGACAAGCCATCCCGGCCCAGGCGGCTCGCGAACAACCGCGTCATCATGGCCACCCCGGCTTTGGCCACGCAGTACTCGCCGCGCGAAACCGATGCCACCTCCGCCGACACGGAACCGATATTCACGATACACCCGGCGAATGCGGCATCCGCACGGCGCTGCTCGACCATCCAGCGCGCGGCCGCCTGCGTCAAAAAGTAAGGGCCTTGCAGATTGATACGCATGACGCGCTCGAAGCTCTCTTCGGTCGCCTCAAGCAGGTCCGCGCGCACCTGCGGCGCGACGCCGGCATTGTTGACCAACACATGAAGCGCACCGAAACGGGTGTGCACCGCATCGAGCAGCCGCGACCGGTCGGCCCCCTGCGCGACATCGGCCTGAATGTAGAGGATCTCGCCGCCGTGCCGCTGCAACGCCTCAAGCTGAGGCGCGGCCGCGTCAGCAGGCCGCGTCCCGCACACGGCCAGCGCAAAGCCCTCGCGCGCCAACGCCTCGGAGATGCCCAGGCCGATGCCGCGCGCGCCACCGGTCACGAGTGCCACCCGTCCCATGCGCAATCCTCCTCTCAACGATGCAGATGCGAGAGATCGACGGGCGACACATGCCAGATGTCGCGCGCGTACTCACGGATCGTGCGGTCCGACGAGAACCGCCCCGCGCGCGCCACATTCACCAGCGCCTTGCGGTCCCACTGCAACGGCTCGCGGTAGAGGGCCTCCACCCGGTCCTGCGTGTCCATGTAGTCACGCAAATCCGCCAGCAGCAGATAGTGGTCGTTAAAGTCCAGCAGCGAGCGCACGATCGGATCCAGCAGGCCCGGCGTGAGCAGGCAGAACACATTGCGCCGGATCATGTCGACCGCCTGGCGGATCTCGGGGTCCGTGTGGTAGATCTGGCGCGCCGAATAGGTCGGGCGCAGGGCCTTGACCTGCTCCGCGCGCAGCCCGAAAAGGAAAATGTTCTCGTCACCCACCTCCTCATGGATTTCGACATTGGCACCGTCCAGTGTGCCGAGCGTCAGCGCACCGTTCAACATCATCTTCATGTTTCCGGTACCCGAGGCCTCGGTGCCGGCCAGCGAGATCTGCTCGCTGACGTTCGCGGCGGGAATGATCCTTTCGGCCAGAGAAACGCGGTAGTCGGGCAGAAAAACCACGCTGATCTTGTCTTTCATGCGGGGATTGCCGTTGACCACTTCCGCGATGCCGTGAATCAACCGGATGATCAACTTCGCCATCGTGTACCCGGGCGCGGCCTTGGCCGCGAAAATAAAGGTGCGCGGCAACGGGTCATACGACGCATCCGCCACGAGGCGGTTATAGAGCACGATGATGTAAAGCGCCAGCAGCAACTGACGCTTGTACTCATGCAGGCGCTTGACCTGCACATCGAAGATCGACTCCGGCGACACCAAGACTCCGGTCGTCGACCGGATGTGATCGGCCAGGCGCGCTTTGTTCGCCTGCTTGACCGCACGGAAGCGCGTGAGAAACGCCGTGTCATCCACGAACGCCTCCAGTTTCCTCAGGTTGTCCAGTTCCGTCACCCACTCCGGACCGATCGCGTCCGTAATCAGCTCCGCAAGCTGAGGATTGGCCTTCAACAGCCAGCGGCGCGGCGTGATCCCATTCGTCTTGTTCGAGAAGTGGGTGGGGTACATCTCGTAGAAATCCTTGAACAGCGACTCCTTCAAGATCGTGGTGTGAAGCTGCGCGACGCCGTTGACCGCGCTGGTGCCGATGATCGCGAGATTCGCCATGCGGACCGACCGCTCGCCGTGCTCGTCGATCACGCTCATGCGCGAGAGGCGCGCCTCATCCCCCGGCCACATCGCCGCCACCTGGCGCAGGAAACGGCCATTGATCTCGTAGATGATCTGCATGTGGCGCGGCAGCAGCCGCTCCATCATCGACACACTCCAGCGTTCCAGCGCCTCAGGCAGAATGGTGTGATTCGTGTACCCCGTGCATGCCCGCGTGATGGACCACGCGGTCTCCCAATCGACACCCTCGCGGTCCACCAGGAGCCGCATCAGTTCCGGAATAACCAACGCCGGATGCGTTTCGTTGAGCTGAATGAACGCTTTCGAGGGCAGGGCCGTCCAGTCGTTGTTGCGCTGGCGGAAACGCCGCAGAATATCCTGCAGCGAGCAGGAGACAAAGAAGTACTGCTGACGCAGGCGCAGTTCTTTGCCCGCAAGCACATTGTCGTTCGGATAGAGGACTTTGGTCAGGTTTTCGGCGAGCACCTTGTTTTCCACCGCGTCGACATACGACCCTTTGTTGAAATCATCGAGGTGGAACTCGTCATCGGCTTTGGCTGACCAGAGCCGCAGGATATTCACCGCCTGGCTGTAGCCCACGATCGGCAGGTCGTACGGCATGCCCAGCACCTTGTCGGTCTCCACCCAACGCCACTCGACACGCCCATTGGTGATACACTCGACACGCCCGCCGAAGTGGACAATTTGGGTGTGCTCAGGCCGGGCAACCTCCCACGGCGTCCCGTCTTTCAGCCAGTGGTCAGGCTCTTCAACCTGCTGGCCGTCGACGATACGCTGCTTGAAAATCCCATAATCGTAACGCAGCCCGTAACCCATCGCCGCCAGATTCAGCGTGGAGAGCGAGTCGAGAAAACACGCGGCCAGACGTCCCAGGCCCCCATTTCCCAGCCCGGCGTCCACCTCGTAATCGCGCAGGGAGTTCCAGTCGATCCCCTCCGCCTCCAACGCTTTACGGCACAACTCATCCATCCTCATGTTGATGACATTGTTGCCGAGTAACCGTCCGATCAAGAATTCGAGCGAGAGGTAATAGACATACTTCGCATTCGTGGCGTGACAGGTTGACCGTGTTTCAATCCACCGTTCAATCAGGCGGTCCCGCACGCAGAACGCAAACGCGGTGTACAAGTCGCGCGGCGTCGCCATTTCCATCGTGCGAGCCTGCGTGTAACGCAAATGCCAGGCGAAATCTGCCTTCAGTCCCTCGACACTCATCTCCACACGGCAATCGCGACTCCGTTTCCGCGTATTTTTCGATTCCATACCAACTCCTTAAGTATTCCCAAAGCCGTTCATGATGTTACAAAAAAAAAGGCTGAGCGTCACGCAGGAACCTCGATGTGCGAGGCTCGCGCGTGTGTTTGTGTCGCGGACATGCGCCAACGGTCTGCTACCGGCAAGGCCTCACGCTCACGGAGCGTCCACCACATCCAGACGGCCGCTGCCCGACACGGAAACCCAGAGAACGCGCGCCTCCGCCAGATAGCGGGAACCGACCGGCCGGCCGTTCCACAGCACACGTTGTGGCGGACGTCCAACGCGCGTCATCAGCACGCGGTAGTCCGATTCGGGCCAGGCGGTGATCGTCAACGCCGTCGTTCCGTCGCGCACGTCGACGGGCCGAGCCTCGCCGGGCACATGCACCAGCGATCCCGATGCAAGGCGGGTCGCAGAATAGAACGGCACCTTCCCGTACGCCTCCGCCAGATGGGCCTGCAGGGTTCCGGGATTGATGGCAGGGCCGTCGCCCCGTTGCGGCTGCAGTAAGAAATAATCCGGCAGCAGCCCGCAGCGCCGTTCCGCATCATCCAGCGGAAAACACATCTGCAGTCCGGCGACCGTCATGCCGCGCGCCAGCGTGCGCCACAGTTCAGGCTGCACGCGGTCCACACGCGCGAGGTCCTCAAGCGCTGAGCGGTAAACCAGGCCGCACCATTGGACGGGCTGCCCGATCCAGTTGGGCGCCTTCCAGTTGGTCGCGCCGATCACGCCGATCGTGGCGTACAGGCCGACATGCCCTTCGGTCGGACGCGCCAGATAAATCATGGTGACACCGGTCCACGCCCAATAGCGCGCCTGCTCAAGGTAAGCGTCTTGACCGCTCAGCAGATAACCCAGCACATAGGCGCGAACCAGTCTGCCCGCCGCGACGATGTCCGGCGTGTGCAACGGCATCTCCCACGGCTGCGCGCCGCGCGGCACCTGACCGGCGTAGTTTGCGGTCAGTTTGTCCAACACAGCAAGCGCCGCTGCAATCGCCGTCTCGTCGCCGCTCAGCGACGCCTGCGCCAGCATCTCTTCCGCCGTCATGACCGTGAACCCGTTACAGTGGTCACTCCCCAGCGTCGAGCCGTAATCCGGCTTGCCGGGCTGCTGCACGTAGCGCATCCGTCCATCCGGCATTGACGCCGCCATGCGCACGGCACGCGGGCCTGCCTGCCGGACCAGCCCCTCGAGATGACCGTAGAGCAAGGCTCCGACCGGCCGCTTGACATGCGAGATGCCGCCCACGCCATAACACCCGGGCGGAAGGTTGGCAATCACCTCGCGCGCCGTATTCGCCAGGCGCGTCTTGAGTGAGCGATCCGTCGTCTGCGCCGCCAGCCAGAGTAGATAGGCGGGCACATCCTCGGCATGCGGCACCGGCGGAAAATGGTCACCCCAGACCGCGTGTCGCCACGTCAGCCCTTGGCGAGCCGTCGAGTCTAGCCACCCCGACGCAAGCAATCCGACCGCGGCATCGAACCCGCCCTCGAAAACCGGCACCGCCGGCAGGCCGCCGCGCGCGACATACGCGCCGACTGCCTCAGTCACCGCCGCGCCATCTCCGCCGCTCAAAGTGACAGAATAGGCATAGGTTCGCCCCGCCTCCAGCTTCACGCCGCGGTACACCGCGAATTCACTCTCAAACCGCGCTTCGCCGGCGGCAGGCGACCAGACGCCCATGACATGACCGCCCGAGTGAAACATGCGGTCGGGCGAATCAAAGAGCGGGCTGGACGCCACCCCGCCGGTCTGCCACGACATCGAAAACCACATCCCGTCTGCCGTCAGCGCCATCAACGGATAACAGACCTTGTAGGGCGCCACCAGCCGCCGGTTCGCCGCCTCGCCCATGATCTCTTTTTCATTGCTGGAGGGTTCGTTCTCGAGATATTCCACACCCGGCAGCAGCGCCTGGTTCTTGCCGGCACCAAAGCTGCCGCACCCGGCAAACAGCGTGACCCAGGGCAGATGCACCGCCCCACGCGGCTGATCGACCGCGAGCGAGCCGTCGATGCGGACACCGTCCCGGCACGACGAGAATCGCCGCGCCAGCCGCCATTCCGCGCCTCCGACATCCCGAACGCGCGCGCTGACCGTGAACCCGTCCGCGTGACGCTCGACAGCCACGGCGGCCGCCGCAAGATTGACCGGAACCACCTGCTTGCCGGCGACATACGCCAACATCTCGGCAGGATTGGATTCGGCGAAGGCGCGTCCCTTGACGCTACAAACGAACGTATTCCAACGCGCGGGATCATGCGCCACGTCCACAGCGCCTCCTTGCGCGCGCAGCGGCGCGGCCGGCAATGCCACCCGGACCGGCCGTTCGCAGGCGAGCGTCGCGAGCGGCACCAGCGGACGCGCACGCAGCGCATGCAGACAGACACGGCCCTCGCTGCCCGGCGGATCCAGCCGGAAACGCATCCGCTGTCCGAGCAACGGGACCACGCCGCGGTATGCCCCGCCCGCCGCATCCGAACGGCTCAGCCAAGCCGACTGCTCAGCCGTGAAGGGTTTCCCCTCCGCCGCGAAAAAAACCTGAACGTCGCCAGACCGGCCGCACACGGCATCCAATTCAAGCGCCAACCGCTGCGCATCGTCCGCGCTCGGCACCGCGACCGACGGGCCCTCCAGCCAAGGATCTTCCCCACCCGTCAGCTCCACGCAAAAGCCCTGCCCCTCCGAAGCAGGGCGCGTACGGGGATTCCCCTTCCATCCATGTCCGGGTTTCGCAAAATCAACCAGCGTAACAGATTCAGACGACCACCCCGGCCCTGTGGCCAAGACGACCAGCCCCGCGCAGCAGAACACACGTGACAGTTTCATTTTCACAGTGTGCCGCTTCCCGGTGTGCCTGTCAAGCGCCTCAGCCGACATCCACGATGCCGAGCGGTGCGGCACGCTTCCAGCCGCCGCGCGTGAAGTCTGGCACATCGACTGACGCGCCGCGCTTCAGGACCGAACGCTCCGACAGTTCCACGACACTGCTCCAGAGCGCGGTGTCATAGACACTAATGTCCAGCGGCAGCCCCTTGTTCAAACAGTAACCGAGCCGCAGCAGCAACAGATAATCCATGCCGCCGTGACCGCCTGATTTCCGCGCGGCCTCGCCCTTCTTGTCCCACAGCGGGTGCACATATTTGGCCTTGAGCGCGGCCAGCTCGGCGTCGCTCATCCAGCCGTGCGCTTTGTCGCCCAGCGCCACGCGTAGAGGATAATCCGCCAGCGTGCCCTTGGTACCGGTGATCGTGTTGATCCGGCTGTACGGACGCGGGTTGGTGGTGTTGTGCTGCACCATGATCGTGCGGCCGCGGCGGGTCCGGATCAGCGTGGTATTCATATCGCCCAGCCGATAGGTCTCTTTCGCTTCGGCACTCTCTTTGCCAAACTTATCCACCGCGAACTGCGACAGCCCGCGCTGATCCGAGCTGACCGAGGTCAGGAAGTCAAAGGTGTCACCGCGGTTGATATCCATGTATTGACAGATCGGTCCCATGCCGTGCATCGGGTAGGGATTACCGGTATGCTGCTTGCTGAAGTTCAGCCGCCACATGCCCTGGTAGCCGTTCTTGTTGAATTTGTAGGAGGCCAGATCGTGCAAATACGCGCCCTCGCCATGAATCAGGTCGCCGAGCACGCCCATGCGGCAGAGCATGAACGCGAACATCTCGCTCTCGCCGTAGCAGCAGTTCTCCAGCATCATGCAGTGGCGGCGCGTCTTTTCGGCGGTCTCAACCATGTCCCAGCACTCATCCACCGTTACGGCAGCCGGCACCTCAATGGCCACATGCTTGCCGCGGCGCATGGCATAGAGCGCCATGGGCGCGTGCAGCAGCCACGGCGTGGTCACGTGCACCAGATCCACCTTGTCCGACTCGCACAGCTTCTTCCAGGCCTCTTCCGACCCGCCATAGACAGCGGCGTCGGGCTTACCCTTCTCCTTCAGCCACTTCTGCTGGTTCTCGGCGCGCTCTTTGTAGAGATCACAGAGGGCGGTCACCTGTATGCCGGGCAGCCCCGCGTAGATGTGAACCGCCCCCGGCCCGCGAGCGCCCAAGCCGATGACGCCCACCCGCACTGTTTCCATGGGGGGGCACACCAAACCGGTCACCGCCATCGCGGCCTCGCCGCGCCCCAAGGTGCGGCAACCGGCCGTTTTTCCTGCCGCGGCCAAGGCCGCCCCCATCCACGCCGCCTGCTTGATAAAGCCTCTGCGTCCCAATTTTTCCGACATGTGAGCCTCCCAGTGTGTTTCTTATCACAACTCCTTCATTACTGTACCATCCGTGTTTATCAAGCGTCAACGCGGAATAGCTCATTTGTCAGGTCATTTGTCGGGGTCATTCCCGGCTCGCGCCGTACAACCGCGCATTGAGAGCCGCGCGCATGGCGCCGGTGTCGGCGTCGAGGCCGGTCCACTCGCGGAATGCCGCCGCGCCTTGATACACGAGCATTCCTGCGCCGTTGACCGCATCCGCACCGGCGGCCATGGCCGAGCGCATCGTGGGCGTGACGCGCTGCGTATAGACGATGTCATAGAGGAGCTGACCGCGCCGAAACGCATCGGACGGCAGCAACGGCGCGTCGTCAGCATGCAGGCCGGCGGTCGTGCACTGCACCACCAGATCAGCTTCGCGGCACGCCTCGCTCCATGCCTCCGGCTCCGGCGCCAGCACGCGGATCTCGGCCGGAGAATCGGGCACGCGATCGGCGATCTCCGCCGCCACCTGTTCGGCTTTGGACAGCGTCCGGTTAGCCAGCGCAACCTCATCCGCGCCGCGATGCGCGCACGCGATCGCCAGCGCGCGGCCGGCTCCGCCGCAGCCCAGAATCACCACGCGCGCCGCCTCGGGCGAGAGCCGGCAGTTCACGGCGAGATCTTCCAGAAAACCCTCGGCATCGGTATTGACACCTGTGAACCCGGCAGCGTCGATGCGCACCGTGTTCACGGCCCCGTAGAGGCGCGCCGAAACATCGAGGTGGTCCATCCACGCCAACGCGGCTGTTTTGTGCGGCACCGTGACGTTCAAGCCGGCGTACCCCTGCTCCCGGCACGCCGCCAGACACGCGCCCAGGGCTTCGGGCGCGGCATCGATGCACGTATATGACGCATCAATGCCGAGCGCCCGAAACGAGGCCTCGTGCATCACCGGCGAGAGCGAATGCTTCACCGGGTGACCGAGCAACGCAAACCGGAGCGGCGTTTGCACCGACAGTTATCCTTTCTTTGCGGCTGATTCGGGCGCATCGCGCCCCACCGCGATCACGCCGGTTCGCGAGATGTCCACGATGGCGTAGGGCTTCATCAGGCGCAGGAAATCGGCCACTGTCTCTTGATTGCCGACCATCTGAATGGTCACCGAATCCTCCTGCACGGCCACCACGCGCGCCATGAAGAGCGCTGCCAGATCCACGATCTCGGCGCGTGTGTGATGGTTCACGGTCGCGACGCGCACGAGGATCAATTCGCGGTCCAGATGGCGGCGGTTGGTCATGTTCACCACCTCGATCACGTCGACCTGCTTGGACAACTGATGCGTCACCTGTTCAATGATGTGGCTATCCCCAGGCACCACGATCGTCATTTTGGAGACGGTCGGGTCAGCCGTGGGCCCCACATTGAGCGTTTCGATGTTATAGCCGCGCCCTGAGATCAGGCCCACGATGCGCGCCAGCACGCCGGGCTGATTCTCCACAAGACAATTGATGATATGCTTCATACTTTTTCCGGTTGTTCGAACGTTAAACCTCTTCGGGAAACTGATTCTCCCCTCACACCGTGCGGTTGATCATCTCCGCCACATGCGAGCCGGGCGGAATCATGGGGAACACATTGGCTTCGGGGGCGACGATGCACTCGATCACCCACGTCTTGCCGCTCGCCAGCGCTTCGCGCAAGGCGGGGCCGACCTCTTCTTCCTTGAAGATCCTCCGCGCGCACGCGCCATGCGCTTCGGCCATCTTCACGAAGTCCGGCAGGTACCCCGGCGCCTCCGGAATTTCCTCGTTGGGCGCGCGGCCGTGCTGGCTGAGCATCACGCCCGAGTAGCGGCGCCCGTAAAACAGCTCCTGCCACTGGCGCACCATGCCGAGGAACCCGTTGTTGAGGATGACCACCACGATGGGGATCCGGTGCTCCACCGCCACCACAAGTTCCTGAAAGTTCATCTGCACGCCGCCGTCGCCGGTCACGCAGACCACCGGCTCGCCGTGCCGCCCGAACTGCGCGCCGATCGCGGCCGGCAGGCCGAAGCCCATCGTGCCGAGGCCGCCGGACGTGATGAAGTTACGCGGGCGGGTGTAGCGGAAAAACTGTGCGGCCCACATCTGGTTCTGGCCGACGTCCGTCACCACCACCGCCTTGCCCGCGCTCACCGCGTCGATCTGTTCGATCACGTATTGCGGCATCAGCGTGTCCTCGCTCTGCGGGTAGGTGAACGGGAAACGCTCTTTCCAGCGGTTCACCTGTTCAAGCCACTCGGCATGCTCGGCCGGCTTCACGAAAGGCAGGACCGCCTCCAGCACCGGCTTAACATACCCGTGCACCCCCAAGTCGGCGCGCACGCTCTTGCCGATCGAGGAGCGGTCGATGTCGATATGCACGATGGCCGCCTTACTCGCAAACGACGAGATCTTGCCGGTCACCCGGTCATCGAAGCGCGCGCCGGCCGAGATCAAGAGGTCGCAGTGGTCCACCGCATAGTTGGCGGCCACGCTGCCGTGCATGCCCAGCATGTGCAGCGAGAGAGGATCGGTCTCAGGAAAGATGCCGAGCGCCATCAGGGTCGTGGTCACCGGGATGTTGGCCTTGTGCGCCAACTGCGCGAGCACGTCGGCCGCCCCCCCGCTGATCGCGCCGCCGCCCACGTAGAGCAGCGGACGAGACGCGCGGTTGATCCGTTCGGCGAACTGCGCGATCTCCGCCGCGTTGATTGGCACATCGGGGTGATACGCACGCATGGTCACCTTCTCGGGTGGCACCGCCGCCGTCTTCGCCTTCTGGACATTCTTAGGAATGTCGATCACCACGGGACCGGGCTTACCGGTGGTGGCGATGTAGAACGCTTTGGCGATGATGTCAGGCAGCTCGTCGGCATTGCGCACGAGGAAATTATGCTTGGTGACCGGTCGCGTGATGCCGATCACGTCGGCCTCCTGAAAGGCGTCGTTGCCGATCATGTTGAGTGCCACCTGTCCGGTGATGCACACCAGCGGGATACCGTCCATATACGCCGTAGCCAGGCCGGTCACGGTGTTGGTGGCCCCGGGGCCCGATGTCACCAGACAGCACCCCGCTTTGCCGGTGGCGCGGGCATAGCCGTCCGCCATGTGGACGGCCCCCTGCTCATGGCGTGTGAGGACGAAGTTGAACGGCGCCTCGTAGAGACAGTTGAAAATATCGAGGACGGCGCCCCCGGGATACCCGAAGAGCACCTCGCAGCCCGCCTTGACCAAACCGTCGACCACGCACTGCGCGCCGGTTTTGAGCGGTTGCGTCGCCGGGGATGACCTGTCTGTATCTGCCTTGTCGTTCATTGTCGCCTCACTTGCTTGTAGTCCCGAATAGCAAAAACCCGCCGAGGTTTTCGCCGGCGGGTTTTTGTTCACAAAAGCACTTGTCCAGTCGCTCGATCATGAACCCGCACGGCACGCCGCCAAAAGCAAAACGTCCGTAACCAGCCCGGTAACGGGCAGGCTGTTCACGACCTCGACGATGGATCCTTGCACTTTCATTCAGTGAGTGTCATGGTAGCGAAAACCGGTCGGGCCGTCAATAGGACCTGACGAAAAAATACGCGGGGACCGCCGCGCTAGCGCTGCCGCAACCACTTCTGGTCAAAGCGGTCATAGAACTCGGGAAAGACCCTGTGCGGCATGCCGATGCCATGTCCGATCTGCCTGTCGGCGACGCGCAGCGCGTTATAGCCGGCGTACACGGCGGCCGGCGGGCACGTCTCGTCGATAAAACCG
>Ga0116182_1004380_pt1 | contig 12528 bp, 12 predicted proteins | sample AD_UKC077_MetaG_FD_89805 | JGI IMG/M metagenome (GOLD analysis project Ga0116182, IMG submission 89805) | Active sludge microbial communities of municipal wastewater-treating anaerobic digesters from USA - AD_UKC077_MetaG | ecosystem: Engineered > Bioreactor > Anaerobic > Digestate | place: USA...
ACGCACAGAGAAGAAGAAAGAAAAAAGAACATTGTCTCATTTCTTCTTAAGGAAAAGTATTTCTGTCTCCGCTTCATGTTGATTCTTCGTCTCAATAATGCTTTAATACACTGTGGTACCCGTGCCTACCAACCTGTGTAATGTTATATCCAAAATGAGGAGTGCTTCATGGTAATTTTAACCCTGAATTGTGGAAGTTCTTCTGCAAAGTACCAAGTCTATGATTGGGAAGAGAAAGAAGTGCTGGCTGTCGGCGTGGTCGAGCGCATCGGTCTTGAGTATTCAACGATTGAACATAAGGCGGTCGGTAAAGAAGCGTATACCGCCGAGTTTTCTTCCCCTACCCACAAAGAAGCAATCGAGTTGATCATCCGCATGCTCTTGGACAAAGAGTACGGCGTGATCAAGGATCTGAAAGAGATCGGAGCCGTGGGACACCGGGTTCTTCACGGCGGTGAGGCTTTCAAGAAGTCCGCGTTGATCAACGACGAAGTTATCGCTCAACTCAAGAGCTATATTCACTTAGGACCTTTGCACATGCCCGCCAACATCATGGGAATCGAAGCGGCAGTGAAGGCGATGCCGGATGTTCCTCAGGCGATCGTTCTCGATACCGCCTGGCACCAGACGATGCCCGAAGAGGCGTTCATGTACGCACTGCCGTATGAATGGTACACGAAGTACAACGTCCGTCGCTACGGGTTCCACGGGACCAGCCACCTCTATTGCGCCAAACGAGCGGCGGCGATTCTCGGAAAGAAGAATAAGGATACCAACGTCATCATCTGCCACATCGGCAACGGCGCATCGGTCAGCGCAGTTAAAAACGGTATCGCCGTTGATACCTCGATGGGTCTCACCCCCCTCGAAGGACTGGTGATGGGATCGCGAAGCGGCGATATCGATCCCGCGATCGTTCCCTATATGCTGGAAAACACCGGCATGAGCGCCCGGGAGATGGATACCACGTTGAACAAGAAAAGCGGGCTCATCGGTCTGTGCGGCAAGAGCGACCGTCGGGATGTCCTCAAAGCATCACAGGAAGGAGACAAAAAAGCCCAGCTCGCGATTGATATGGAAGGACGGCGGATCGGCAAGTACATCGGTTCCTATGCGACATTGCTCGGAGGCCGTCTTGATGCGATCGTCTTCACCGCCGGAGTCGGCGAAATGGGGGCGCATATTCGAGAAAGCGCATGTAAAGGTCTTGAGATCATCGGAGCGAAACTCGATCCGAAGAAAAATAAAACATGTTTCAGCCGGAACGGCGAGTTTGAAATCTCAACCGATGATTCGAAAGTAAAGCTCCTCGTCATTCCAACCGACGAGGAGCTTGTCATGACTGAAGATGCGTTTGCTCTGATGAACGGAACGTACGATGTCCACACCAACTTCACCTATTCGTTCGAATCGAGAGAGTATGTGAACAAAGCCCGTGTCGCCGGCTTGAAGCGGGATATCGAAAAAAATCCCGCTCTCAAGGATATTCTTGCGATCAAATAATTCTTCGGTCAGGTCAGAGCTTTCAAATACCTGAAAAGCCGGGCAAAAAAGGTATCCTCCTTTGGATCGAGAAGATCGACGTCTTCAGCCAGAGGAGGATCGCTGTTTTTCGGATAGCGCGATTCGACTTCAAGGCGAATCAGTTCCTCCACATCGTTCGGTGAGGCGTTGCCGGTAATCAGCCGCTCCATCAAGGGACCGACGGAATCGGTGAATTCAATCAACCGATTGAGTTCTTCCTGCTGTTGGACAAGAAGCTCCCTCTGTTCTTTCTTTGTAAGCTCAGTGATCTTCATCCCTTGATGAAATACCAGGAGAGCGACAAATTTCGCCATCTGCTTTCCACGTTCAATTCCTGCTGCGTGATAGGTTTCATACCTGCGATCGATGCTCACCACCAATCCACCAAATCGATGGAATGCGATTGTGCTCAACGGATCCGGCGGCATCGTCACGATGCGATCTTCGATCAAAGAGAGAAACTTCTCCTGTCCGAGAGGCGTATCGCTGCGCCCGCTGTAATATCTGGGATCCTTGCCATCCTCGTTAAGAAGGCATACCAAAAACCGATGGTCGACGATATCGACTCCTGCTACCAACTTCTTATCATGGTCCATGGATCAAGCGTAAAAGAGGACAGCCATCGCAAACAGTTGTAAAAATCCGCTCTCCTTCCCTTTTCATCCGCTTCCTAGTATCCTAGCTGTAGGAGGAATCTGATGAAGAAGAATGAACGACTCTTGGTTGTCGTAGATATGCAAAACGATTTCGTCTCCGGCTCGCTTGGAACCGAAGAAGCGAAAAAAATTGTTGATGGAGCCGTGGCCAAGATCAACTCAGAAGAAGGACTGGTCGCTTACACGCTCGACACCCACTTTGACGATTATCTCTCCACCAGTGAGGGGCTTTCCCTTCCCGTCGAGCACTGCATAAAAGGCAGTGAGGGGCATAAGCTGATTCCCGAACTTCGCGATCCCCTCAAAGATGCCAAGAGCTTTGAAAAACATACCTTCGGCTCCGTTGACCTTGCCGAGTACATCCGGGACAACCCTCAGATCAAGGAAGTCGAACTGTTCGGTCTTTGCACCGATATATGTGTCGTCTCCAACGCACTCATGATCAAAGCGATGCGGCCGGAGCTTGTGGTGAAGGTTGACGGAAGAATCTCCGCCGGAACCACCGCCGAGAGGCACAACGCCGCTTTGGACACGATGGAGTCTTGTCAAATCGTCGTAAAACGGTGATTTTCATGGACAAGGTTCTCTCCTCCGAGTAGGATAGTGTATACCCCTTTTGGAGGAGGCGCTGATGCTGCAACCCCTATCTTATGTTCTTGTTACCCCATACACCGTTGCCAAAAGCAGGACCGGCGGTGTATTATCCCGCCTGCTTTCCCGGATCTCGCTCGAACTCGTCGGTGCCCAGATGGTCACCTTTGACGAAGAGACCACGGAAGCGTTCGCCCAAATCATCGAAAGACGAAGTGTCGCGGCGTGTTGTGGCGCATCGCGGGATATCCTTGGTTCCTATATCCGACAAAACATGGGTCCATCAGAAGACGGGTTGCTCCACCGTTCCCTCTTTCTCGTGTTCCGTGGCGATAACCCGACCAAGGAGCTCAGCAATGTCTGCGGCGCCTTCCAAAAAGATGCCTATGACGTTGAAACCGTGTCAGGTGAATCGATCCGGGACACCTATGCGGATCTGATCTATGCAGATGAGAGCAAACAGACGCTTCGCTACTTTGAGCCGGCGGTCATTACCGCCAGCGAGCAAAAGGAAGCGGAAGCGGTCATTAAACTCTTTGCCGAATGGCTCCCGACCCAGAACAACTTGATCCACAATCGTCCCGATAGTTGCTACGAGGATGTCGAGCGCACTTTAGTGATCATCAAGCCGGACAACTGGCGGCATGCCTCTTCCCGCCCCGGTATGATCATCGACATGTTCAGTCGGAGCGGATTGAGAATCGTTGCGATCAAAGTGTTGAAGATGAGCGTTTCCCAAGCGATTCAGTTTTACGGACCGACCAAGGAAGGTCTCAAAAAGCGTCTCGCCCCGATTTACGGAATGCAGGCTCGCGAGCTCCTTGAGCGGGAATTCAATATTCCCTTGACGGAAGAACTTGAGAATACCTTGACTGAATCATTCGGCGATATGTACAGCGAAGAGCAATTTGAGCGAATCGTCGAGTTCATGGCTGGAATCAAGACGTATGAACGTCCAAAAGAGGAATGGGATGAGCCGGGATTGGTGAAATCGATGATTCTCGTCTACGAAGGAAAGGATGCGATCGGCAAGATTCGAACGATCCTGGGAGCGACCGACCCGACCAAAGCCGCTGCGGGAACGATTCGCCGGGAATTTGGCTCAAATATCTGCATCAATGCCGCCCACGCTTCCGATTCCGTTGAAAGCGCGGTCAGGGAGATGGGGATTCTCGAAGTGGAAAAAAACCACCTCGGGGGAGTTCTCCAACACTACGTGGCACATCGCTGAGTTATTGAACAAGAAGATTGTGATGGAGGTATGCTGTAGCGATGAAATTGAATACTCGTGCAACCTCCTTCGTAGTGAAGATTCTTCCCCTCGGCGGTCATCGCCTGCCTAATGTCCGCCACCTTCAGTTACGCAAGCGTCCCCCTTGGCCTCCGCGATCAGGTTCCTTTTCACCTCCTCATCGGCCTGTCGCTTGCACAGATCCTGCTTCTCTATACCGTCGTTCTGGGATATGTGGGGTTCGTCCTCGCTGAAAAAAGCGGCTTGGATCCCCGCCTTACTGTGACAAAACAGGCTCTTTTGAAAGCTCTTCTAATCGCCGCCATCGGAGCGATTCTTCTCATTCCGGATCCGTATATCTTCGGACCCTTCATTCCCGACCTTTCTTCGCTCTACACGAAAGCCACCTACACCTTCGCCTACTTCCTCTTTTCGGCAAGCTATGGAGGGTTTGTCGAGGAGGTGCTTCTCCGGCTGTTCTTCCTCTCCCTCATCAGCTGGCTGCTGACCCTCATCTGCAAGAAGTCCGAACGGACTACCCTGTACACCTGGGCGAACATTATCGCGGCCCTCGTTTTCGCCCTCGGCCACCTTCCGGCGACGAAAGCGACCTTCGGTTCGCTGAACGCCGCTCTGGTCATCCGATCCCTGATTCTCAACGGATTGCTCGGATATCTGTTTGGCTGGTTATACATCAGGGAGGGATTTTCCGCGGCGATGATCGCCCACGGGAGCACCCACATAATCAGTCAGATCATTCTCCACTTGTTTATTTTGTAGAAAACCAAGTACAGTAAATGCATGATGATAGCGCCGTTTCTTCACATGCTTCCCATTCTTGTCATGATTCTCGCCGGATATATGATGGGGCGCCTTACCCCGATCGATTCGAAAACGCTTGCCACCGTGGCGGCGGATTTCTTCATGCCCGCCCTCCTGTTCATCTCGATGGCGACGACGGATCTGGATGGCTCGCTCGTCTCTTCGTTGATCGGCGCATCTATCTTCATTATGGCGATGTTGCTGATCGTTGCGTTCATTTGGGCGAAGCTGGCCAAGCAGGAGCCTTCAAAAACCGTCCCCTCCTTGGTATTCATGAACTCCGGCTTTCTTGCAATCCCCCTGATGAAGCTCTATGGCGGAAACCTTGGAATGAATATGAGCGTGATCTTCGACTTCACCCAATCATTTACGATGTTCACCGTCGGAGTGTTCATCATCACCGGCGGATTGAAAGCCTCTTCAATCAAGTCGGCGTTCGCCTCCCCGATCATCTGGGCGACCGTCTCAGGCCTTTTGATCCGAACTCTCTCCATTCCGATTCCTGAAACGATCCGGAATATCTTCTTCTACGCAGGCGATAGCGCTCCGGCTCTTGCAACCTTCGCCCTCGGCGTCTCGTTGAAAGATTTCAAGCCCACCTTCAAAGTCGAGCTGATCAGCGCATTGTTCGTCCGATTTGTCGGAGGGTTTTTAATCGGACTTTTGGCTGCGAACCTCTTCAATCTTCAGGGAATGGCCAAAGTCGTCGTGACGGTGACCGCTGCCCTCCCCTCGGCGGTTTTCACCAGCATCCTCCCGATTCGACACAACAAGGACGCTCACTTCGCCACCACGATGGTCCTGCTCTCGACCCTCTTGGGTACCGTTACGATTCCGATCTCATTCGCACTGATAGGATGACTCATACCATCTCCCTATGCAAATATCTTGTTTGCCCATACACTTTGGTCTACACTGTCAGAAAAATGTATCTGGCGAGGGGTTATGCTTACACGACGGGTAAAACTTGGCTTTGGAATTGGCGACTTGGGAGGGAACCTCTTTTTTACGATTATCGGTTTTTACCTCCTTTACTACTTTACTGATGTCGTCGGCCTCAATCCTGCATTGAGCGGAACAGCACTGATGATCGGAAAAGTGTGGGATGCGATCACCGATCCGATCACCGGTTACTATTCCGATCGGACCAAGAGCCGCTTTGGACGGAGAAGACCGTATATCTTCATCGGCGCCATCTTCTCCTTCTTTTTCATGATTCAGCTCTTCACTCCGGTTTCCTTCCAGAATGAGATGACGCTCTTTCTCTATGTGACCCTCGTCTATTCGTTGCTTAACACCGCCTACACATTGGTGAACATCCCCTATGCCGCATTGCTGCCGGAGCTCACCGAAGATTATCATGAGCGGACCATTCTTACCGGATATCGGATGAGCTTTGCCGTCTTGGGAACGTTTGCCGGAGCGGCATTGGTGATGCCGATCGTGAACGCCACCTCTTGGCCGGTGATGGGAGGGGTGATGGGCGGGATCATGCTGGTAACGGCGATGATAACCGTCTTTGCGATCCGCGAACCGAAAGACCATCCCAAGATCAGCGAAGACGGGTTCATTTCCACCTTTGTCGAAGTACTCAAGGAAAAAGTGTTTCTTCAAGCCCTTCTGCCTTGGACGTTCTTCATCACCGGAACTTCGATGATCCAAGGAGCTCTCGTCTATTACTTCGCCTACATCTTCAACAATGAGGATCTTTTCCAGATCGCCCTCATCGGTCTTCTTTCCTTCAGTCTGCTCTGTATCCCCTTCTGGGTAGCCGTCTCCAGAAAAATCGGCAAGAGGCGCGTATATATGATCGGCATGACGATCGTAAGCATCGGGGTGCTGCTCTTCACCTTGCTAGGAACCATGTTCGGACCGATCTTCGGCATCGTGGTGATGAGCCTGGCGGGCATCGGACTTTCAACCCACTATGTGATGCCGCATTCAATCTTGCCTGATGTCGTTGAGTACGATCTCCACACCAACAAAAAAGGTCGACGAGAGGGAGTCTTTTCAAGTATCTGGACATTCAGCAGCAAGATCGGTCAAGCGTTCGCCCTTGCTCTCAACGGCTGGATCTTAGCGGTTTTCGGCTACCGGGGAGGAGCGATCCTTCCCCGGACAAAAATCGGAATCATCCTCATCGCCGGTCCGCTTCCAATTCTTTGGTACGTTCTCGGTCTCCTTATCCTGCGACACTACCCGATTGACCAGGCCTACTACGAGGAGATGATCAGGCGTGCTGAATAAGGATCGTTTTCCCGTTCCGGCGTATTCTCCGATCGCTCGAATGGTTGTGCCGCTTTTCGGAAGGCTGTATCTCAGATTTGCGTTGGGAGTATCAAGCGTAACGATTCCCAATCGTGAGATTCTCATCGATGAGCTGAAGCGCTTCAAAGAATCCAAGTCATCCCTGATTCTTGCATTTCGCCATACCGCGGTCGAAGATGCCCCCACCCTTCTCGTAGGTGTGAGAAGTCCTCATCTTCGTTTCCTCTATGGGCGGGATGTCCTTAACTGGGCTGGCTGGCCGGCCAGAATACTCTTTCCCGCTCTGGGATTCGTTGCGGTGGAGAATCGGGGGAACAACCGCGAAGGCGCTCAATTCTTGCGCAAAGAAATACAAGACCCTCGTTTCCCGATCGCCTTGGCCCCGGAAGGTCAGGTAAGCTATCACGCATTTGCCAGCGCTCCGATTGAAATGGGAGCGGCGAACCTCGCCTCGTGGGCATTGGAGGGTCCGAGGGAGGAAGTCATCATTCTCCCGATCGCTCTCGGGTATCAATATGCAAAAGACAATGACCGATTCCTCGCCGGTCTCATTGCGCGCTGGGAGAAGGAAGCCAGCGTAACCGTTGATCGCAATATACCCCTGATCGAGCAGATCCGCTTCATCGGATATGAAACCCTGAAGCTGGTCAACACGTTCTGGAACCTGGATCTGACTTTGAAAGGCTCTTTCATCCAACAGCGGGACAGCGTGTGCAAAGCCCTGCTTCATTACTCCGAGTCGTTGGGCGGCCTTGAAGATTCGAGCGGTTCGATCATCGACCGCCTCTTCAGAGTCCGGTATAAAGCGGTGGGCATCCTGAACGACACCGATCGATCATCGTTGAGCGAAGAGGAACGTCGCCGTCATGACGAGGAAGTCAAAAAACAGAAAATCTCCCACCATGCTTCTCAGGCGGTGGATGTGCTAGAATATATCGATTTGAACTATCTGAAGGGGAGACATACCGTCCAGCGCTCGATCGAGGTGATGCTCTCCCTCCTTGATGTGCTGAATCGTCTTCAAGGCGGAATGATCAACTCTCGTTTCAGTCCCAAGGGCAAGAAGGCGTTCATCCTTGGCGGCGCTCCGATCGAAGTCCGAAAAAACTTTGGGCATCTTGCCGGAAGAAAAGAACGTCTGAAGGCGATCAGCCAGGCTCTTGAGGATGGCTTGCAAACCGTGAGCCTTGATCTTGAAGAGATAATGTTTCAGTCAACGTGAAGGTCGGGTCAAAAGAAACAAACGTTTTCTCCTTCTGCTTAATGCGCGCTTTTCAGCCCTGCTCCGCATAGAGGTATCAGGGCTTTTTTATCAGCCAGCGTCGCGTCTTTTTCCACGGCTACACGGTAGGCGGCGTAGTTGGCGGCACTGGTATGCTCTACGTACACGCCCTTCTTCGCAAGGTCGCTGTGGGCTTTGATAATCTCTTCTTCCGTTACCGTTACGAATCTTCCACCAAGCTCATGCGCCGCTTGCAGGATGTCCTTTCCTCTGGCCGGAACTCCCGTCGCGATTCCCTCGGCCAGCGTCGGCGAAACGGCAACGGACTGGGGAACAAGCGATCGTTTCTCATACGCTTGCGCCAAAGGGGCGCAATTCGCCGCCTGAAACGCGATGACGAGCGGATAGGAATCTATCAGGTTCCATGCTTTAAGCTCTTGGAGCGCGATATAAACGCCCATCAGGAGGGTTCCGTTGCCGACCGGAACGATGAGAACCTCCGGTAGCGTTTCAAACTGTTCGTACAGCTCGTAGATGTAGGTCTTCGTCCCCTCCCAGAAGAATGGGTTGAAGATATGGCTGGCGTAAAAGATCCTGGATGCATTCACATAGTCGATCGTCGCTCGGGCGGTCTCATCCCGCGAGCCGTCAATGGCTTGAATCCTGCCGCCATGAGCTTCTATCTGCGTCAATTTCTTTGCGCTGGTCGAAGCCGGCACGAATACTTCCGTCGTGATTCCTCCTCGGGCGGCATATGCGGCGACCGCCGTTGCAGCATTGCCGCTGGAGTCGATCGCACATCTTTTCACTCCCGCTTCTGCCATCAGGGCGGCGAGCATCACCGCTCCCCGATCTTTAAACGAGAGAGTGGGCATCAGGTAGTCCGCTTTGCCGAAGAGGTTTTCCTCCAATCGGATGATCGGCGTCCCTCCCTCGCCCATCGTGATCTGTTCAATAGTTTCCCTTTCAAACGGCGGCAAGGCCGATCGATAGCGCCACAGCGAATGGTCGTTGCCCAAAGAGCCGAAGTCCGGAGGGGTCTTGGGATACGAGAGGTGCAACAGCGAACCGCATTCACAGATATAACGCATGGACGTAATAGGATAGGTTTTGCCGCAATGCCTGCAGATATACTTCATCATGCAGTTTCGTCCTTAAGCTTGGCGGGTTCGGTGTGCTTGATCGCCGAGCGGGCGAGCACCACGGTGGGGTCGATAAGCGGCAGTGAAATCGTTTCCTTAGTGAGTGCCAACGGCAGCTCAGTACAGCCGAGAATCAGCGCCTTGGCTCCTCGATCGTACAGCGTATGCGCCTCTTCAAGCAGGATAGCCAGCGCCTCCTTGCTTACCGGGGCTTGGGCCTTGATTCCATACCTTTGATTGTAAATCGCATCGTGCACCCGTTCTTGGCTCTCTTTGGTGGGTTCAATCAGGGTGATATGCGGATACGCAAGGAGGGCATCGAGATAGGTTTTCAGAGCATGGGTTCCCTTTGTCGCAAGCAGACCGATCGTCGTAGGTTCAGGGAATCGCTCCCCTATATGCTTCGCCGTCTCTTCGATCATATGAAGCAGGGTGATTTCAGGATGGGAATCATGAAGCTTCTTCCTAAGCACATCGAAGATCGGAGGGGCATGAGCGGTATTGCAGGGAACGATAAGGGTCGATGCGCCCAAACCAATCAGCTGAAGGGCGTTTCGGTACAACCCTTCAGCCGGGTTGCTTCCCCCTTCGAGAAGAAACTTGGTCCGGTCTCCGATCGACCTTGGCGTTGAGGTCAGGTAGAGGTCTAGATGCTCCTGGTCGGTGGCGACATTGGTATTCTCAAAGATTTTTTGCGCTGCATCCGCGCCCGCCATGGGGCCTACTCCCCCGATGATTCCTATTGCCTTCATGCTTATAGAGTATCGCAGCATTTCTTTCACCACAAGAACCGATGTATGATATAGTGAACTTTGGAGGAAGAATGAATGGCTTCAGTCAAATCGGTTCGTGAACGGATGCAGGAACTCTACGTTTATGATCTCTATGGATTTCGGAGCGAAAACAAAGCATTGGCCGGCGTTCTCTATCCCCATGAAAAGATCAACAGCTTTGCGGTCGGTCTCCATGAAGGCATGAAAAAGATGTTGGTGGTTACCACCCACCGCCTCATCATCATCCGATCCTCGTTTGGAAAAAAACCATCTGTTCAGGCGGTCAAGCGTGAACTCATCGAAGAACCATCCTATACCAAGCGCTTCTTCACTTCCTCGCTTTCTTTCAAACTTCATGGTGAAACCTTCACGTTTCATATGGTTTCCCGTCGAGTTCTTGAGCTGTTCGTATGGGCGGTTGAACGCCCCCTGGAATAAACAAAGGGGGCCCGAAGGCCCCACATTGATAGTGTGCTGGGTAATTAATGAATTATTCCCAAGCTTTCATGTCCAGCATACCCATACCTTTGGTAACGACCGTCGTACAGACCAAGTCTCCGGTTACGTTCAAAGCGGTTCGGCCCATGTCGAGGATTGCGTCGATTCCGAGAATCATCGCATATGCACCGGCGACTGCGGATCCTTCGACGACCGGGAGTCCGACGGATTCGAGTACCATCAAGAGCATGATTGCACCGGCACCGGGAACACCGGCGGTTCCAATCGATGCCAAGGTGGCCGTTACGATGATGATACCCATCTGACCCAAGGTGAAGTTTGCACCGGTTACGGTCATGCTGATGAAGATCGCACAGACACCTTGGTAAATCGCCGTTCCGTCCATATTGATCGTTGCTCCGAGCGGAAGGGAGAACGCATAGATGTCTCTGGGAATTCCAAGATTCTTTCCTGCTTCAATCGTTACCGGCAATGTTCCATTGGAAGAACGGGTAACAAACGCGGTGATGAATGGGTTTTTTGCGTCTCTGAAGAATCGTTTGATCGAGAGCTTGTTGATCACCAGCAATCCGCCATAGACGAAAATAACGTGGAACGCATATCCGAGGAAACATGCAATCGTCACAACCGCGAGCGATCCCGCCACTTTGGAGCCCTGCTTTGCAAACACTTCAGCAACAAGGGCCAATACTCCGATCGGAGCATACTGCATGATTCCCGTTACCATTCTCATCATGACTTCGGCGATTCCGTCAAAGACCACGACCAGCGTATCACCGGCGGTCTTTAAGCGTTTATCTTTGCTAAGGCTCAAATATGAGATGCCGACACCAAAGATGATCGCGAAGAAGATCACCTGAAGCACCGTTTCGTTCACGACCGCTTGAGCAATGCTCGTGGGAATGATGTTCAACAGTACCGTTGAAATAGGAGTCTTGGCTGCAGCTTTCCCCGCTGCACCGACTGCGAGGGTAGCCAATTCTGCACTCGGTCGGAAGATGGAACCCATGATGAGACCGACAAAGACCGCAAATGCGGAGGTAACGAGGTAGAGAAGCACGATTCTCACACCTACCTTACCCAATACTGTCGGGTTGATCGATGCGGCTCCGACGACCAACGTTGAGAAGATGATCGGCATCATGATCATCTTCAACAGCCGGACAAAGAGAGCACCAAAGGGAGCAATCCAGAGGATCTTTTCTCCAAAGATGATTCCAAGCAACGCACCAAGAACAAGACCGATCAAGATCCTATAGAGCAGGTTGAAGTTGAAATACCAACTTAACGCACCCTTTTTGACCGGAGCCTCCTCCTTCTTAACCGGAGCTTCCTTCTTGACCTCTGGTTCTTTTTTACCTTCAGCTTCTTTTTTCACTGGGGTTTTCTTCTTTTCGTCTGCCATACTAACCTCCTGAGGAACCATGTCAGTTTCTTGCCCATCAATTGAGCTTTCCTAATCATAACATTACACCACCAACGGTTAGAATGAAACAAAAATCTTCTATTAAGCCGATTTATTTGCTTTTTATGTGACTTTTTACCGTTGCGATGTATTTTTTGCTCGTATTTTGAAAAATCATGATATCGTAGGCTGATGACGTTCTCCACACTCACGCTTCCCTTGTGCCACAAAAGAACGTCAGATATACTTTGCGATATGAGGAATTCTATGAAACCATGGCGAATATATGCTCTTGCGATGCTTGGAATCTTGCTTGTATTCAACAGTTCCCTTTTTGCCGGAATCCGCTATGACTCGACGGAGATTTCTCTGGGGGGAACGCACACATTCGTGGAAGGAGATCCGGCTTTTATCAAGAGTCTCGGTATCGGCGTG
>Ga0116182_1004384_pt1 | contig 12523 bp, 8 predicted proteins | sample AD_UKC077_MetaG_FD_89805 | JGI IMG/M metagenome (GOLD analysis project Ga0116182, IMG submission 89805) | Active sludge microbial communities of municipal wastewater-treating anaerobic digesters from USA - AD_UKC077_MetaG | ecosystem: Engineered > Bioreactor > Anaerobic > Digestate | place: USA...
AAATACGATCCATGTGCAGTACGTAAAAATCGCGGTTGTTGCCCAGAGTGCCTCCCTCACGCAGATTGTACCCCATTCCGTGCGACTCGATATTGGCCTCGTGATAGACATAGAAACCCAGTTCGTCGCATAGCTCATAGAACATTCTCGGCTGGGGATAGTGTGCAGTTCGGATTGCATTGATATTGTTTTTGCGCATCAATTCCAGGTCTTTCAGCATCAGTTCTCTGCTCACGTAGTGGCCTGTAACCTGGTCGTGTTCATGCATATTGACCCCCTTGAATTTAATCGGTTGTCCGTTGACAAAGAAGAGTCCATCCCTGATTTCAAACCTCCGAAATCCCACTCTGAATGGGATATATTCATTTTCCACCCTCATCAACAGAGTATAGAGAGTCGGGTTCTCTGCTGACCAGGGCTTGACATTCTCTATTTTTGCGCTGAAATTGACGATGCCGTCGCCGGAAATGCTGAGCCCTGAAGCAACTGTTTTCCCTTTATCATCCAGAAGTTCAAATGCCGTCTCCAACTCGCGGGAATCGGGATTTGTAAGCTCCATACGAAGTTTTAGCAAACCCTCGCCTGATTCTCTGAGAATCGGGGTTACGGTAAAGTCCCGAAGGGAAGTACGCTCCTGTGCCGATATATAGACGTCCCTCTCTATGCCGCTGATCCTCCAGAAATCCTGACACTCCAGCCAGGTGCCTGTACTCCATCTCATTATCTTGATTACAAGATGGTTTGAACCCGATTTGAGGTGGTTGGAGATACACCATTGCGCTCTGTCTTTGGAGTTTTCGCTGTAGCCTACTTCGATTCCGTTTATATAGACATACACGCCCGATTTCGCCCCGTCAAGATTGAGGAAAATCTCCTTGCCGTGCCACTCTTGAGGAATGGTGAAAGTGCGCTGATAGACGCCTGCCGGGATTGCCTCCGGCAGTGCCGGCTTTACGCTGCGGGTATAGGGAAATTCGTAAGGATGGTTGACGTAGATCGGGATGCCGAATCCTTGTCTCTCCCAGTTGCCCGGAACATTGATTTCGCTCCACTTTTCAGTGGAAATGTCCGGTTTCTCGACACCTGCGGGGAGGTTCCGGTAGTCATCGGTATAGAGAAATTTCCATGTGCCGTTGAGCGAGTGATAGAAAGGAGAGCTCTCGTAAGTGCCTTTCAAGGCAGCCTCACGGCTGCTGAAAACGGAAAACTCCGTCCTCGGATACTCTTTTCCGGCCCCGGTGGTCTGCAGATCATTCCAGTAGGGAACTCCGTAAGTATTCACGCCGAACAGCAACACAGTTATAAATAGGTATAAACGTTTCATCATATGGCTGTTTATAGTTGAATCTACAAATATACAATAATAGTTCCGAGTTCCGAGTGTGTAGTGTGTAGTATGTAGTGTGGTAAATTTTTCGTCTTAGTACACTTCAAATAACATGAGCGTAGAAAAATTTTGTTTTTTCGGAGCTATGTTATTTGAAGTTATACGAGTTATTGTATAGTTCTGAATGTGTAGATTTATTAATCTAATATACCTCAACAACATCTGCGTAGAAAAATTTTGTTTTTTCGGAGCCATGTTATTTGAAGTTATACGAGTTATTGTATAGTTCTGAGTGTGTAGATTTATTCATCATACTACAAGAAACACGTGCCTATAAAACTTTTGCGTTTTCAGGGCACGTATTATTTGGATATGAAGTGCTAAATACAAAGAAAGAGTCCTTTGCTAATAAGAATATATTTGCCCAAGTCATATTTATTGTTTTTATTTGCAATAAATTGTATAATAAAGACACTAATAATTTTATTTATTTACATAACCTTTAAATTTCCATATTATGAGCAAAGATTCATTACCACGTGAAGGAAGCGTGTGGTCGGAGGGAACGGTTTTGAATCCCTTTACAGATTTTGGTTTCAAGTATCTTTTCGGAACCGAGAAAAACAAGGACCTGACTATCGGTTTTATTAACATCATTCTCAAAGAGGAGCTCGATAGTCCTATTGATGAAATCGAGTTTTTGGACAAGGAATTGATCCCTTCCATCGAAGATGCAAAACGGTCGGTTGTTGACGTCCTATGCAGAACCAAGGATGGAGTACGTTACCTGATCGAAATGCAGAATCAGTACTACAGGCACATGTTTGATAGATTGATCTATTACCATTGCGATCTTATAAGTGATACCGTCAGCCGCGGAGACAAGAAAAGGTATGGCGATATCAAGAAGGTTTTCACCATCTGTTTGAGCAATTTTCAGATTGAGAGAAATGGTCAAATCAAAAACGAGTACAAGATGTGCAATACGAAAACAGGAAAAGTAATAAGCAATAAGCAACATAATACACATTATCACTCTGCAGCTTCCCTGCGTCAATGTTAAAAACATCGCTAAAAGTGGTAAAGATTATGAAAGTTTATTAGCTTTGCTAAAACTAATGACTGACAGGAAAATGGGAATCACTTATAACGAATTCAAAAAAGCAGTTGATGAGATTGATGTATCCGATAAAATCAAGAGATACTTCATGGATCTTATCTGCAAGGCCGCGTTGACAAGACTGACCGAAAAGGAGCGTCAAGAATATCGCGATCATTATTTTGCAGTCACAATTGATGATGTTATCGAATCCGCACGCGAAGAGGGATTAGAAGAAGGCATAAAGGAAGGTATGGAGAAAGGAATGGAGAAAGGTAAGGCCGAAGGCATACGCCAGGTTGCAAAGTCATTGTTGTCTCAAGGCTTGCCATTGGAGACTATTTCAAAAGCCACCGGCTTATCACAGAAAGAAATCAGCAAGTTGTCTTAACTCCATCCATGTTATTAGGTGTGAGATGTAATATTATTCATCTAATACACCCCAAACAACATCATAATTCTATCATCCAAACGCCAATTGCTAATTGCCAATTGCCAATTGCTAATTGCCAAACAGGCCTCTCCAACCACTCTATTTTGTTTTTTAACGAAATAGACTACCCCAATATTTTTTTCTTTTTGGAAAGCATCTTATTTTTACGCATCTGTTTAAAAATTTAAACAGACGTATCAAGGGAACTAAAATATTAACTACAATATGAAAAGACTTTTTGCGATAATCACGCTTGTTTCGATGATTTCTTTTGCGGGTTGTGTGGATCTTGATGATCTCTGGAGCGAGATAAATCTTCTGAAACAGAAAAACTCGGAGCAATTAAAGGAACTCGAGGAACAAAAAGAGGAGTTTGCCTCCCTGGAGGAGCTTTTGGCAAGCCTCGAAAAGGTTGCCGCCAATGTTAACACCGAGATCAGCTCCATCAAAGGATTGGTGGATGCCCTCACCAACAACGTGGGCATTTCCTCTTACAAGGAATTGGCCGACAAGAGCGGCTATGAGCTTATTATGACCGACGGTAGCACAATCGTCCTTAGGGACGGCAAAGAGGGTGCTGCCGGCAAGGATGGTAAGGATGGTGCCGACGGCAAGACAGGTACTGCAGGAGCGACTCCTACCGTATCGGTTAAACTCCACAGTGACGGTCTGCTCTATTGGACCATCAATGGCGACTTCATGCTTGATGATAGCGGCAATAAGATTCCGGCCCAGGGCAAGGCCGGTAAAGATGGTCAGGATGGCAAAGATGGAGCAGATGGTGCCACGGGCGCTCCGGGCAAGGACGGTAAAGATGGCAAGGATGGCAAAGATGGTATTGCAGGAGCCGCCGGCAAGGATGGCGTTACACCGCTTTTGAGGGTTAATTCCAATCTGTATTGGGAAATGAGTCTCAATGGCGGTACTTCATGGCAGCTTGTGAGGGATGCAAAGAACAATCCGATAAAGGCTCAAGGTCCGGCCGGTCCGCAAGGCACTGCCGGTAAACCCGGCACTCCCGGTCAACCCGGTGCTCAGGGCCCTACCGGCCCTCAGGGTCCGAAGGGTGATACGGGAGAAGATGGCGATGTGAGTCTTACGATAACTGAAACGGAGGATGCTTTCATTATCGTTTACAAAGGAGTAACATTTACCCTTCCCAAACCACCTACGCCACCCCTCATGACCATTTCCTTTACTACCACCATTAGTGTAGGTGAAAGCATTTCATTAAATATTGATGCGGCAGCTGAGGATCGGGCCGATGTGTGGATAGACCTAAATAACAATGGAATAAAGGATTCGGGCGAATGTGACATATTATTTGATAATCATAAGAATTACACTATCGGTGCACAAACCATTACCATCTATGGCAAGGTAACTGCCCTTGATTGCTCATTAATCGATCTTACTGCTATTGATGTAACCAAGAACCATTTATTGCAGTTTCTATTTTGTGCAGGGAACTCACTCACAGAGCTTGATATAAGCAAAAATACAGATTTATGGATGCTATATTGTTCTTACAACTCACTCTCTACGCTTAATTTGACCAAAAACACACAATTAGCTTTTCTATACTGTTCCGACAATCTACTCACCACACTCGACGTAAGCCAAAACATAGCGTTAGTGGAACTCCAGTGTGACAAAAACTCTCTCACCTCTCTTGATGTAACTAATAATACGGAATTAGAGAGCCTTAGTTGCTATGGCAACCAAATAACGGGAGGACAAATGGAGATTCTGGTCAATAGTCTGGTAAATAGAAATAGTAAAACTCAAGGTTGGTTTTATGTTCATGACCCCGATAACCCCACTAATGTCATTACTCAAGCACAGGCACTTAAAGCAGAGAATAAAAACTGGAGGGTACTTGATATAAATGGCAATGCCTACGGGGGCGTAGAACCTCCCAAAATGACCCTCACCACCACCAAGAACGTGGACGAGACTATTTCATTATATATTAGTGCTGCTGAGGCTGACAAAGCCGATGTTTGGATAGACCTGAATAATAATGGAACAAAGGATTCGGGCGAAGGTGACATTCTATTTGATAGTGATAAAGATTATACCCTCGGTGCGCAAATCGTTACAATCTATGGTAAGGTGATTATGTTGGGTTGTTACTACAACTCACTCACCACGATTGACGTAAGCCATAATGCTGCATTACAGGGATTGGATTGTTCCTACAACTCACTAACCACGCTTGATGTCACCAACAATACTGCATTAAAGTCTCTTGATTGTTCCTCCAACTCACTAACCACGCTTGATGTCACCAAAAATACTGCATTAAAGTCTCTTGATTGTTCCTCCAACTCACTTACCGCGCTTGATGTTACTACAAACACTGCATTACTGAACTTGTCTTGTAATGGAAACTCTCTTACCGAACTTGACTTAACCACAAACACTGCATTACAGGAATTGGCTTGTAGCAAAAACTCTCTTACCGAGCTTGATGTCACCAAAAACACTGCATTAGAGGTATTATATTGTGAAATGAACTTTCTTACCGAACTTGATGTAAGCCATAATACTGCATTAATGAACTTGCGTTGTAATGCAAACTCTCTTACCGAACTTGATGTGACCAATAATACGGAATTGTCTATTATAGGTTGCTATGCCAACCAGATAGAAGGAGATAAAATGGAGACTTTGGTCAATAGTCTGTTCGACAGAAAAAACATAACCGAAGGTTATTTTATGGTTCATAGTAGTACCACGCCCACTAATGTCATTACACAAGCACAAGTGGCTAAAGCAAAGGCCAAAAATTGGCGCGTGCTTGACGATTATTTTCAAGACTACGATGGCATTTAAGGTAATTTTTCTTCTGTTTCGTTTAACAATAATTGTATAAAAATAGATAATCAATATGAAAAAGTTTTTTACAACAATAACTCTCTTGTCGATGTTCCTGGTTGTGGGCTGCGCTGACCTGGATGAGCTTTGGAATGAGATTGATTTCCTGAAAAAGCAAAATGCGGAGAAAGCCAGGGAGCTGGAGGAAGAGAATGCGAAGTTCACTGCTTTTGAAGAGTTGTATAAGAGTGTGGAGAAACTGACAAACAGTGCCAACTCTGAGATCACCTCCCTCAAAGGATTGATCGATGCCCTCTCCAACAGATTGAGCGTGGTCTCCTATAAAGAATTGGAAGATAAGAGCGGCTACGAGCTTATTATGAGCGACGGCAGCAAGATTACCCTGAAGCATGGCGCAAAGGGTGCCGCCGGTAAGGATGGAAAAGATGGAGCTGAAGGAGAGGCCGGTATCGACGGAATTACACCCAACATCAGCGTTAAACAACATACCGATGGTTTGCTCTACTGGACCCTCAATGATGCGTTCCTGCTTGACGCCGATGGCAATATGATCCCCGCACAGGGCAAGGATGGCAAGGACGGCAAAGATGGCAAAGATGGCAAAGATGGTGCTCAGGGTACCCCGGGCAAAGATGGTAAGGACGGTAAAGATGGAGCAACAGGTGCTACAGGCGCTGCAGGAAAGGATGCAATTACTCCGCTATTGAGGGTTAATTCCAACCTATATTGGGAAATGAGTCTTGACGGCGGTCTGAAGTGGCAACTTGTGACTGATGGCAACAAAAGACCTGTAAAGGCACAAGGCCCTCAAGGTGCTCCTGGTACTGCCGGTCAAAGTTCTGCCGGTCCTAAGGGTCCTACCGGTAATCCGGGTGCCCCAGGTGAAAAAGGTGAGCCGGGTAAAGATGGCGATGCCAACCTGACAATCACTGAAACAGAAACTACCATCACCATCATTTATAATGGTGTTACCTTCACCATCCCCAAAGGTGAAATGCCTCCTCTCAAGATGACCCTCACCACTACCAATAACGTGGACGAGACTATTTCATTATTGATTATTGCTGCTGAAGCCGATAAAGCCGATGTTTGGATAGATCTGAATAATGATGGAGTGAAAGATTTCGGTGAAAGTGATATCTTATTTGATGGTGATAAGGATTACACCCTTGGTTCGCAGACCGTTACCATCTATGGTAAGGTGACTGGTTTAGATTGTTCAGACAACTCACTAACCACGCTTGATGTGAGCAAAAATACTGCATTACAGGAATTGTATTGTGATGGAAACTCTCTTAGCGCGCTTGATGTCACCAAAAACACTGCATTACAGATATTGTATTGTAATGAAAACTCTCTTTCCGTGCTTGATGTGACCAATAATACGGAATTGGTTTTTATAGCTTGCTATGCCAATCAGATAGCAGGAGAGAAAATGGAGACTTTGGTCAATAGTCTGTTCGACAGAAAAAACATAACCAAAGGTGGATTTATGGTTCATAGTATTGCCAAGCCCACTAATGTCATTACACAAGCACAAATAGCAAAAGCAAAGGCCAAAAATTGGCGCGTTCTTGACAATAGTTTTAGTGACTACAATGGCATACAACCTCCTCTTGCCAACAAAATGACCCTCACCACCACCAAGAACGTGGGCGAAACGATTTCATTATTGATTATTGCTGCTGAAGCCGACAAAACCGATGTTTGGATAGATCTTAACAATAATGGAGCAAAGGATCCGGGCGAAAGTGATATCGTATTTGATAGTTATAAGGATTACACCCTCGGTACAAAGACCGTTACCATCTATGGTAAGGTGTCTGGTTTTGATTGTTCCTCCAACTCACTAATCGCGCTTGATGTAAGCCATAATGGTGCATTACAGCGATTGTATTGTAATGGAAACTCTCTTACCGCGCTTGATGTAACCAATAATACCGCATTGAATGATTTACGATGTCACGGAAACAAAATAAAAGAAGTGAAAATGGAGACTTTGGTCAATAGTCTGTTCGATAGAAAAAACATAACCGAAGGTGAATTTATGGTTCATAGTAGTACCACACCCACTAATGTCATTACAAAAGCACAAGTAGCAAAAGCAAAGGCCAAAAATTGGCGCGTTCTTGACGATCAAAATAATGACTACAATGGCATACAACCTCCTCCTGCCAAGATGACCCTCACTACCACCAAAAACGTGGGCGAGACTATTAAATTATGGATTAGTGCTGATTTTGCCGATGAAGCCGATGTTTGGATAGACCTAAATAACAATGGAACAAAGGATCCGGGTGAAAGTGATATCGCATTTGGTAGTTTTAAATATTACGCTCTCGGTGCGCAGACCGTTACCATCTATGGTAAGGTGATTATTTTGTTTTGTCCAGACAACTCACTAACCGCGCTTGACGTAAGCCATAATGCTACATTACAGCTATTGAATTGTTCCTCCAACTCACTCTCAACGCTTGATGTAGGCCATAATGATGTATTACAGCAATTGGATTGTTCCTCCAACTCACTCACAACGCTTGACGTTGGCCATAATGCTGAATTACAGGAATTGAGTTGTTCTTTTAACTCTCTCTCTATGCTTGATGTCACCAAAAATGCTGCATTAATAATATTAGTTTGTGGCGATAACTCTCTTACCGAACTTGACTTAACCGGTAACACTGCATTAGAGATTATTGATTGTGGTCACAACTTTCTTACCGCGCTTGATGTAACCAATAATACGGAATTGTATTATATAAATTGCACTTACAACCAGATAGAAGGAGATAAAATGGAGACTTTGGTCAATAGTCTTTCCGATAGAAAAGACCACGCAGCCTCAGGTGAATTTTGGGTTCATAGTAGTGTCCCGCCCCATAATGTCATTACAAAAGCACAAGTAGCTAAAGCAAAGGCCAAAAATTGGCGCGTGCTTGACGATAATTATAATGACTACGATGGCATTTAAGGTTATTTTCTTCTGTTTCGTTTAACAACAATTGTATAATATTAGATGATAGATATGAAAAAGTTTTTTACAACAATAACAATTTTGGCGATGTTCCTGGTTGTGGGTTGCGTTGACCTCGATGAGCTTTGGAGTGAGATCGATTCCCTGAAAAAGCAAGGTGAAGAGCAATCTGCCGAACTTGCGGAAAGGAAGGCCAAAATCGCAGAGTATAAGGCTTGGCTGGAGAGCTTGAAGCAGGTGACGAGTGATGCCAACTCTGATGTTAGTTCCATCAAGGGGTTGGTGGATGCCATGACCAAAAAGGTCTATATAGTCTCCTATAATGAACTTGCAGATAAGAGCGGGTATGAACTTGTCCTGAGTGATGGTACCAAGATGGTCTTGCAACACGGTCCTGCCGGTGCCGACGGCAAAGATGGCAAGGATGGAGCAGAGGGAAAGGCCGGTGCCGATGGCATTGCGCCGAAAATCGGCGTTAAAAAGCACAGCGACGGCTTGCTCTACTGGAGTGTCAACGGCGAGTTTCTGATAGATAGTGATGGTAAAATGGTACCTGCACAGGGTAAGGCCGGTGCCGATGGCAAGGATGGCAAAGATGGTGCCGACGGCGCCCCCGGTGCCGATGGCAAGGATGGCAAGGATGGTCAAGATGGTGCTACCGGCGCTACCGGTACTTCCGGAAAAGATGGTTTTACTCCGCTCTTAAGGATCAACAACAGCTATTATTGGGAGATGAGCCTCGACGGTGGTAAAACCTGGCAACTAGTCAGAGATACCAACAAAAACCCCGTATATGCACGAGGCCCGCAAGGGACCCCCGGCGCAAATGCCCCATCCGGTAGTGTCGGTCCTCAAGGCCCCACAGGCTCCGAAGGCCCTGCCGGCCCAAAGGGCGAAACGGGTGATCCCGGCCAGGATGGCGACCCCAACCTAACCATAACCGAAGCCAACGGAGTAGTAACCATCGTTTACAAAGGCACAACCTATATTATTCCGAAACTGCCTCTAATGTCGCATAGTATGACATTTACTACCACCAAGAATGTAGGCGAAAGCGTTCGCCTACATATTGATGCCGCTGAGGCTGATCGCGCTGATATATGGCTTGACCTCAATAACAACGGTAAAAAAGATTCCGGGGAAGACGATATTACATTTGGTGGTTGGGCGTTTTACGCCCTCGGAGCACAAACTGTTACGATATATGGTAAAGTAGCTGCTTTTAATTGCTCAAAACAAAATCTTACTGCACTTGACGTAAGCAACAATCCTGCATTACAGGTACTTGTCTGTTCTCACAACTCACTATCTGTGCTTGACCTAAGTAAAAACACCGGATTAATGTGTCTCTATAGTCATAGGAACCAAATCAAAAAAACTGCAATGGATAATTTGGTGAACTCCATAGTAGATCGCACAGGAAATACTCCGGGAGAATATTATTTCAAATTTGGATCTGAAGAAGAAAATGAATTCGAGGCTTCCCACGAAAGTGTTCTCATTGCGAAGAATTGGCAGCAAGGTGATTTGGACTAGGTCACAAAGTGAAAATGCGGTCCGTAGCGTTCGAAAGCTGCTTTGTCGAGGCTTTCTCTTGCGTCGGGATGAGCGATGCTGATTATAAGCTTGGCGCGCTCCTGAAGCGATTTTCCATAGAGATTTACTGCACCATACTCCGTCACCAACCAGTGTATATGGTTGCGGGAGGTGACAACACCTGCACCGGGAGTCAGGATCGGCGCGATTTTGCTTATACCCTTATTGGTGGCTGAAGGCATTGCAATGATTGCCTTGCCGCCTTCGGAACGAGATGCTCCATATGTGAAGTCCATCTGCCCGCCTACACCGGAATAGAATTTTGTGCCGAGTGAATCGGCGCACACCTGACCTGTGATATCTACCTGGAGTGCGGAGTTGATAGCGGTTACCTTGGGATTTTGTGCAATGATAAAAGGGTCGTTTGTGTAAGCGACATCCATCATGAGTACCATCGGGTTGTCATCTATAAAGTCGTAACAATTCTGCGAACCCATAAGGAAAGTGGCTACCATTTTCCCTTTGTCGAGTGCCTTATTTGCTCCATTTATAATTCCTTTTTCTACGAGAGGGAGTACTCCGTCCGCAAACATCTCCGTGTGGATACCGAGATTTTTATGATTGCCAAGCTGTGCGAGAACCGCGTTGGGAATTGCTCCGATCCCCATCTGTAGAGTAGCACCGTCCTCTATGAGATTGGCACAGTGGATACCGATTGCTTTCTCAATTTCGTCAGGCTCCGAGAAGTGAGCCGGCTCCAGTGGAGTATTGTCTTCCACAAACAAATCTATCATGGATAGTGGTATCATCGCATCTCCCCAGGAGCGGGGTACGTTTTCGTTGACTACAGCTATGACGTGTTCGGCGCACTCTATTGCAGCCAAAGTAGCATCAACTGAGGTGCCGAGGGAGACGTATCCGTGCTCATCAACAGGAGATACCTGTATCATTGCCACGTTGCAGGGGAGATAGCCGCCCCTATAGAGTTTCTGAGTCTCGCCGAGTAAGATGGGAATGTAGTCGGCATAACCGGCCTGTACGTTCTTGCGTACATTACTTCCCACGAAAAATGCCTGGTGGAAGAAGATGCCCTCATATTTGGGGTCGGCGTAGGGAGCTTCACCTTCGGTGTGGAGGTGGTGGATGCGTACATCGCTGAGTTCGCCCGCATCACCGCGGCGACAGAGTGCCCGGATCAGGATTTGGGGAGCGCTCGCAACGCTGCTCAAATGGATGTGGTCACCAGATTTTACCACTTTTACTGCCTCGTCGGCGCTGATAAACTTGATATTTTGCATTGTTGTTGTTTTTAATCCATTTAGTTGTTTTGTTTGAAAGGCAAATTTATGAAAACATATCCGATTTGGGAAACTTTTGGTAATTTTGCCCATGTTTAACAATAATCGCCAATGAAGAGAGAAGATATCAGATTAGAGGCATTTGAGCGGCTGCTCGATATCATGGATGAGCTTCGTGCCAAATGTCCCTGGGACAGGGAGCAGACAATGGAATCCATCAGACCGCTTACCATTGAGGAGACTTATGAATTGAGTGAAGCCATCCTTGCCGGAGACTCTCGCAACATAGCAAAGGAGTTGGGAGACATTCTGCTACATATAGTCTTTTATGCGAAAATCGGTAGTGAAGAGGGCACGTTTGATATCACGGATGTCATCAATATGCTCAACGAGAAACTCATTTATCGCCATCCTCATGTTTTCTCGACCGGAAATGTAAAGGATTCCGCTCAGGTGATACGCAATTGGGAGTCCCTGAAGCAGACGGAGAAAGGTGGTAACAAGACCGTACTCTCCGGAGTCCCCGAATCCCTGCCTTCGTTGCTAAAGGCCTACCGTATGCAGGACAAGGCGCGGGCAGTGGGATTTGACTGGGAGGAGAAATCTCAGGTATGGGATAAGGTAGCCGAAGAGATAGGGGAGTTTCGCACCGAACTCGACTCTATGGATGCCTCCGATCATGTCTCTGTGGAAAAGGCGGAGGGCGAACTTGGAGACTTGCTCTTTTCTATAGTTAATGCGGCGCGTCTGTATGATCTGAATCCGGACACCGCCCTGGAGATGACCTGCCGGAGGTTTAAGGAGAGGTTTACCTATCTCGAGCTCAAGAGCAGGGAGCTTGGACGCAATCTGAAGGATATGACACTCGAAGAGATGGATGCCATCTGGAACGAGGCAAAGAGTAATGGACTCTGATATGTGGCAGGAGAGGACGGAGCTGCTCCTGAATCGGGAGCAAATGCAGCGATTGCACAATGCGCGTATAGCGGTTATCGGACTTGGAGGTGTAGGCGCC
>Ga0116182_1004389_pt1 | contig 12510 bp, 10 predicted proteins | sample AD_UKC077_MetaG_FD_89805 | JGI IMG/M metagenome (GOLD analysis project Ga0116182, IMG submission 89805) | Active sludge microbial communities of municipal wastewater-treating anaerobic digesters from USA - AD_UKC077_MetaG | ecosystem: Engineered > Bioreactor > Anaerobic > Digestate | place: USA...
AACTAAAATCGAAGATTTATATATTAGATTAGATTTAGAAAATCATTATATTAATATGCGTGATACTCAGAATGCATGGAAAATTGTGAGAGAAAAAATAGATTACTACATGAAAAATCCAGATACTGAGGCCATATATTCTGCACTTGAAAAAGAGTCTCATTACTTTGACTCATTTAAAGAGCAATTGAATACATGTATTCGTGATATAAGTGGTTTAATTGATAGTAATTATGAGGAATAATTTTGAATACGAAATATAAACGATTATTAGGCGATACAGCTTTATTTGCGCTAGGAAATTTTGGATCGAAAATACTCACTTTTTTGTTGGTTCCTTTATACACTAGTATACTTTCTACTTCTGATTATGGAACCGCAGATTTAGTGACGACTACTGTAAATCTATTATATCCTATACTGACTTTGTCTGTATGCGAGTCTACTTTAAGATTTGTATTGGACAAAAACGAGGATAAGCATAAAGTATTATCGAATTCCTTACTGGTCACATTTGTCGCTATAATTGCATTACTGTGTTTTACACCATTTGCTTTTTTGTTTAAGAACTTCATATCAGAGTATTGGTGGTTTCTCTTTTTTATATTTGTTTGTATTACCTTGCATATGTGTGTATCTAATTATGTAAAAGGTATAGGCAAAACGAAAATATACGCTATTCAAGGAATAGTATATACACTGACATATGTATCAAGTAATATCATTTTGCTTTTAGGATTAAAGGTAGGAATAAGAGGCTATCTATCTAGCATAATAATAGCCTATGTAGTTGCTTTGCTTTTTATGATTATTTCTGCGAAGTGTATAAAAGAAATTGTCATTTTCAAAGTTGATAAACTACTATTAAAAAGAATGCTTACATATTGTGTTCCTTTAATTCCGACTTCTATTATGTGGTGGATTAATGCTTCTGCAGATAAATATATGCTTGCTTGGATAGTGGGAACTTCTGCTAATGGGTTATATTCAGTGGCGAATAAAATTCCGTCTATTTTCGCAACATTTTCAAGTATTTTTTCACAGGCTTGGAGACTTTCTGCTGTAACAAATTATGATGAAAAAAAGAATGATACAGGGTTTTACTCTAATGTATATAATGTTTACATTATTTTAGGAATATGTGTTTGCATGGGATTAACAGCTTTTTCAAAAGGATTTGCTTTGCTGCTGTTCAAAAAGGATTATTTTATTGTGTGGAACTTAGTTCCAATGTTGTTGTTAGCGGCATTGATGGAGGGATTAACTGGTTTCTTAGCTTCACTTTATGTAGCAGCAAAAAAGACAAAACTGTTAATGATATCAACATTTGTTGGAGCAATAGCTAATATTTTTCTGAATTATCTATTAATTAAACTTATAGGGATTCGTGGAGCGGCAATTGCAACGATGATTAGCTTTTTCATCGTTTGGATTATAAGTTCAAAAGTTCTCAATTCAATTATGATTCTTAGCACAAGCAACCTAAAAGTAATAGTTTCAATAGCAATAATGTTTTTAAGTGCTTTGTATTTTTCGTATGACTGGCCTTTTGCATTACCAGTTTATTTAGCATCAATACTAGTGATATTGCTTATTAACTATAATGAGTTTGTAAAGGTGATAAAGAAAGCTCTTTTTTTCAGATAGTGTCAAATAAAGTTCGCAAAAACCATAATACTCCGATAAAAGCTTATGCAGCTAAAAGTTTCTGTTGGATAGCATTAACTATCTCAGGGTTTATATATGAACGGCTGCTTGACCAGTCTTCGCTATATTCAATCATATAACTGGTTATCAGCCGGATATACGAATCCATACTGGGAAATATGCCTACTACTTTTGTTCTCCTACGAATTTCTCTGTTCAGCCTTTCAAGTATGTTTGTGGAAGAAATCTTGCGATGATCTATTTCTTTAAAATTGAAAAACTGCAGTGAATCTTCTAACCCTTCTTCCAAGGTTTCAACTGCGGTTGGATACCTTAACTCATACTCGTCCATAAGTGAACGGGCATATTTACGGGCACTTTCGTAATCGGGCTGCAGCCATATCTGCTTAAGTTTTTCAGCAAAATACTTTTTGTCCCGGCCAGAGATATAGGCCAGTATATTCCTCATAAAATGAACCTTGCATCTTTGCCACGAACATCCAACAAACGATTCCCTGACAGCCTTTATTAATCCTTTATGGGCATCGGATATTACAAGCCAAACTTTTTCCAAGCCTCTTGCCTTGAGATTCTCAAATAATTTGTTATAGGTAGCTGTGGATTCTTCATACATTGGTTCAAGTGCCAGTATGTCACGCCTGCCTTCTAAATTTACACCTGTCACTACTAGCACGGCCATGTTTTTAACACTGTGCCCGTCTCGTATTTTTTCATACAAAGCATCTACCCACAGTACTGGGTATGTTGCTTCGAGACTGCGACTACGGAAAGCAGCCACCTGTTCATTCAAGTCCTTGGCAATAGCTGATACCTGGCCGCGTGAGATTGATTCTATACCCAATGTTTTAGTAAGCTTCTCTATTTTTCTGGTAGATACTCCATTCACATAGGCTTCCTGAATAACATTCATCAAAGCCGCTTCTGAGCGTTTCTTTGCTTCTACAAAAAAGGGTATATAGCCACCGTTTCTTATTTTGGGTACCATCAAGTACATTGTTCCCATCCTTGTATCAAACCGCCTGACACGATATCCGGATCTATATCCTTGCCGCTTTGCTACTCTTTCTGATTTTTCCGCTCCAAGCTTTGTTTGAACTTCGGTTTCCATAAGCTTTTCACACAACCACTTCAACATAGATAACATAGGATCGTCGTTTGATATAAAATTTAATAGCATTTTTTCAAAAGGTACGGTAGAATTTTGGTAAGCCATCGATAATACACTCCTTTTTGGTTTACTAGACATTTACCTTTTCGGAGTAATCGATGGTTTTTCCTTTTTTACTTTTGCGAACTTAATTGTACTCTATCTTTTTTCATAAAGAGCAAAAGGAGGAAAAATAAATGATAAATGTAATTGGTCTTGGCTACATTGGACTTCCAACTGCTCTTATGATGAGCACACATGGGGTGGAGGTAATTGGTACGGACTATAACAAGGAACTTGTGGCAACGCTGAATGCAGGTCACACAACTTTCAAAGAGGAAGGGTTGGATGAACTATTCCAGGATGCTTTGAAAGCTGGCATTATGTTTACTACAGAGTATCAGGTTACAGATACTTACATTGTTTCAGTACCTACTCCGTATGATAAGTTCAGCAAGAAAGTTGATGCTTGCTATGTTATCGCAGCGGTTAAAGATGTTTTAAAAGTTGCTCCGAAGGGTGCAACTGTGGTTATTGAATCCACAGTTTCTCCTGGAACAATTGAAAAGAGCGTTAGGCCAGTGCTGGTGGCGGAAGAGAGAGAGGACATTAATCTCGTCCACGCTCCGGAACGCATTATTCCAGGCAACATGGTTTATGAGCTTCTTCATAACAACCGCACCATCGGCGCTGACGATAAGGCAATCGGTGAAGAAGTGGCAAAGCTCTATGCCTCCTTCTGCCAGGGTGAGATCGTCGTTACTGATATCAAGACAGCAGAGATGACCAAGGTTGTGGAGAACACCTTCCGCGCTGTGAATATTGCTTTTGCCAACGAGCTGGCAAAGATCTGCCGGCATGACAATATGGATGTGTACGAGATCATCAAGATTTGCAACATGCACCCTCGTGTCAATATCCTGCAGCCTGGTCCCGGTGTCGGTGGTCACTGCATCTCTGTTGACCCTTGGTTCCTGGTTGGTGACTATCCGTCCCTTGCCAAGGTTATCGACGAATCCATGAAGACCAATGACGGAATGCCTGATTTCGTCCTTAACCGTATCTATGAAATCATGAAGGAAAAGGGCATGACCGATATCACCCGAGTTGGACTCTACGGTTTGACTTATAAGGAAAACGTAGATGATATGCGTGAGTCTCCCACACTCCAGCTGCTGGAAAGCCAGGAGCGCCACCTTGCCACGGGGCTCAAGGTTTATGATCCTTTCATTGAGAAGGATGTAGTAGCGAATCAGTACCATGACCTCGACACCTTCCTTGCAGCTGTTGACTTTGTGGTCATCATGGTCAAGCACAACGAGATCAAAGAGAACATGGACAAGCTGGCAGGTAAGGTCGTTCTCGACTGCCACAATATCTGCAAGTTGCCTGGCGTGTATCATATCTAACCCCCAGTGCTCTCCGGGTTAAAGGGAGAGTAGCGCACTACCCCAACAATACTCAGCATCGATCCTGGTTGGCGGGTCACAAACTAAAGACCCGCGCGGCGTGACCGGCCAACCGGGTAAATCTGACTATTCAAAGGAGTGCATCAATGGTTAACGTGATCGGTCTTGGGTACATCGGACTTCCGACGGCCCTTATGATGGCATCCCATGGCGTAGAAGTGGTTGGGACAAACCACAGCCAAGGGAAAGTGGATATGTTGAAGAGCGGCAAGACAACCTTCAAAGAGAAGGGACTTGACGAGCTCTTTCAGGCTGCGCTGGCTGGCGGTATTCAGTTCACAACGGAGTATCAGGTGGCGGATGTATATATCGTCTCTGTTCAGACTCCGTATGATGAGTTCACCAAGAAAGTGGACATGAGCTATGTGAACGCCGCTATCGGAGATGTTCTGAAGGTTGCACCGAAAGGTGCGATCGTTGTGGTGGAAAGCACCGTTAGTCCGGGATCTATCGACCGTTATGTCCGTCCCTATGTCGAGGCTAAGGGCTTCAAAATCGGGGAAGATATTCACCTTGTTCATGCGCCGGAACGGATCATTCCCGGTAATATGGTGTATGAGCTGCTTCACAATGACAGGACCATCGGTGCTGACCATCCGGCCATCGGTGAGAAGGTAAAAGAACTATATGCCTCGTTCTGTGGCGGACAGATCGTTGTTACCGATATCAAGACCGCGGAGATGACTAAAGTCATCGAGAACACATTCCGTTGTGTGAATATCGCTTTTGCGAATGAACTGGCTAAGATTTGCCGTCACGATGCGATGGATGTGTACGAGGTCATCAAGATCTGCAATATGCATCCGCGTGTGAACATCCTCAATCCCGGTCCCGGAGTTGGAGGCCACTGCATTCCAGTCGATCCATGGTTCCTGGTGGGCGATTATCCGAGCCTGACGAAGGTCATCGGTGAAAGTCTCAAAGTGAACGCTTCCATGCCAGAGTATGTGCTGGAGAGAATCACAGAGATCATGGAAGAGAAAGGTATCGAAGATGTGAGCCGGGTCGGTCTCTATGGACTGACCTTCAAAGAGAACGTCGATGATTATCGTGATAGCCCGACGCTCCAGTTGCTGGAGGCACAAAGGAAACATCTGGGACAGCCGTTGAAAGTGTATGATCCTTGGATCGAGCATGACCTTGTGAAGAATCAGTATCATGATTTGGATGAGTTTTTAAATGATGTTGACCTGGTAGTAATCATGGTCAAGCACAACGAGATCAAGGAGAACATGGATAAGTTGGCGGGAAAGGTTGTTCTGGACTGCCACAATATCTGCAAGCAAGAAGGAACTTACCGTATCTAACTTAAAGGAGATTTACTTTATGAAAAAGGTGATGCTGGTCTTTGGGACCAGACCAGAGGCAATCAAGATTTGCCCGCTTGTCAACGAACTGAAAACGAGAAAGGGCATTCAGACTGTGGTGTGTGTCACAGCCCAGCATCGCCAAATGCTGGATCAAGTCCTGGAAACCTTCGGAGTCGTTCCGGACTACGATCTGAACATCATGAAAGACCGACAGACCCTTTTCGATATTACTACGAATATCCTCAACGGGATAAAAGATGTGCTGGAGAAGGAGCGGCCTGACGTCGTTCTCGTTCATGGAGACACCTCCACAACTTTTGTGACAGCTCTCGCCTGCTTCTATCTGCAAATACCCGTGGGACACGTCGAGGCAGGCCTCAGAACTTACAATATCTACAGTCCTTACCCGGAAGAATTTAACCGGCAGGCCGTAGGTATCGTGAGCCAGTATAACTTTGCCCCAACGCAGTTGGCCGCCGATCATTTGAAGGCGGAAGGCAAGAATCCGGATACTATCTATATTACCGGCAACACAGTCATTGATGCGATGCAGCACACTGTCAAGGAAGACTATACGCATTCCGAACTTGACTGGGTTGGCGATGGAAAGCTCATCTTCATCACGGCGCATCGCCGGGAAAATCTCGGAGAGCCGATGCACCATATGTTCCGAGCAATTCGCCGAGTGTTGGATGAGCATCCCGAATGCAAAGCGATTTATCCGATTCACATGAATCCTGTTGTCCGTCAGGCTGCGGATGAGGAATTGGGCGATTGCAAACAAATCCATATCATCGAACCAATTGAGGTATTTGACTGTCACAACTTTGAAGCTCGTTCCTTCCTTTGCCTGACTGACTCAGGCGGAATCCAGGAGGAGTGTCCCTCTTACGGCGTGCCGGTGCTTGTAATGCGTGACACCACGGAGAGACCTGAAGGTGTGGATGCTGGTACACTCCGCCTGGTGGGAACCAACGAGGAGACGATCTATAACACATTCAAGCTGTTGCTCGAAAACAAGGAAGAATACGACAAGATGAGTAAGGCATGTAATCCCTACGGCGATGGACATGCCTGCAAGCGCATTGCCGATATTTTGGAATTTGGTACATATGAGCCTTGGGTTGTGAAATGAAAAACACTGATAGATGAAACAATGGAGTAGCGGATGGAAAACAAGATCAAACATCTCGAAATGATCGAAAGCATCATAGAACGCATGGGAAGCAATAGTTTCCAGCTCAAAGGCTGGGCAGTTACTCTTGTGTCTATCATTGGTGCTTTGGCTGCTAGAGAAACGGATAAGAGGTTCTTTCTCCTGGCTTTCATCCCGCTGATTGCATTCTGGGCTATCGATGCTTTCTACCTGCAATCGGAACGGAAGTATAAAGAGCTTTACAAGCAGGTGAGGGCAAAGAAAGAAGAGGAAATAGACTTTGACATGGATACGCATTCAATCCAAACAAAGGGAATTAGGATGGGATATTGGAAGTGTGTGTTCTCCAAGACCGAGTTTTTCTTCTACGGGTCAATCACAGTGGCGGTTGGAGTTCTGGCGTTCATTTTGAAGGTGTGGTGAGAAAGACACAGATGGCGAGAAACGTTTTTATTTCATTCCGATACTCGGATGGTCATGAATACAAGGATGAACTGGCAGGGCTGTTTGATGCCAGTGATGATACTGTCGATTTCTCTGAGGATGAAGACCGTTCGCAGATGAGCGATGCCACGATTCGTGATTTCCTCTACCGGAAGTTAAGACGATCCAGTGTGACCATCATGTTGCTGACTCCGCAGGCGATAGATTATCACAAGAAAACATGGATTAATCCGCAAACCTATCGATATGAAACAGTATTCGATGACTGGATTTATGACGAGATCCGCTATTCGTTAGAGGAGCGAGAAGGCAATGCTACGAATGGACTCGTGGCGGTGTATGTTCCGGAGGCGAAGCCATATCTCATGACAGAGACAACTCATTATTGTGAGGTGTGCAGGCAGACTTCCACAATCAATAACATCGCTTCCCGGAATAACCTTGTGTACAAGAATATGCTGAATGTGAAGCCTGCGTATAAGAAGCACAAGTGCATCAATGTATATGATGGAGATTTCGACTCGTATTGTTCTCTGGTTGCTTATGATGAGTTTAAGAAGAACTTCGCCGACTACATAGGTAAGGCATATCAGAAGCGGAACGAGCTTTACAAATATAATCTTGTGAAGAGACTACAACCCTAACCCAGATAAACTGGAAGAGTTTCAGAAAAATTGCCATTTTGCGCAGTTTTTTCCCTTTAAGGGCCTAACTCCAGCTCAAAAGCTGGATCAAAAATCATATAGAGCTGGAGGAATATCATGAACACAATAACAGAAGCCTTCAAAGGAAAAACCTTAGTCATTACTGGTGGGACCGGCAGCTTCGGTTCAACTGTGTTAAAACATTTCCTAACCACGGATATCGGAGAAATCCGCATTATCAGCCGTGACGAAAAGAAACAAGACTGGATGAGACACACGTTGCAGGCACAGTATCCGGATTACTGCTCGAAGGTGCAGTTTTATGTCGGCGATGTTCGAAACCTGGATTCCGTCAGAGATGTGATGTATGGAACCAACTATGTGTTCCATGCCGCCGCCCTGAAAGAGGTTCCTTCCTGTGAGTTTTTCCCTATGGAAGCTGTGAGAACGAATATCATTGGTACTGATAATGTAATTACTGCTGCAGTAGAAGCTGGTGTTCAGCGAGTGGTATTCCTCTCCACTGATAAAGCTGCTTATCCGATTAACACAATGGGCATGACGAAGGCTGTAGGTGAGAAGGTCGTCCAGGCCAGAGCGCAGAAGGCTTTTGAACGTGGCGGTACGGTACTGGCTTGCACCCGATATGGTAACGTCATGTGTTCACGTGGATCTGTTATCCCGCTTTTCATTGATCAGATTAAACGCCATGCTCCTATTACCATCACCGATCCGAACATGACCCGCTTCCTCATGAATCTGGATGAAGCTGTAGACCTGGTTGCGTTTGCATTCGAGCACGCCGAACCCGGTGACCTGTTTGTGCAGAAGGCAGACGCATCTACAATCGGCGACCTGGCTGACGGCGTGATGAAGGTCTTCGGTGAGACGGAGAAAAAGATTATCGGCTCTCGTCATGGGGAGAAGCTCTACGAGACGCTTGTAACCCGTGAGGAAATGCTGAGAAGCATTGACATGGGCCATTACTATCGTATCGCTCCTGATGCTCGTGGCTTGAACTATGATAAGTTCTATGTCCAGGGCACGGTCCATACCGAGGGCGATGAGGCATATACATCTCATAATACCAACCGCCTGGATATAGACGGCGTGGTTAAGAAGATTATGGGTACGGATTACGTAAAGGAAGAGCTGGAAGGTCGTCCGCACGCGGTGGAGGCATAAGTAATGGAAGAGCATAATTTTGAATGGAAAAACGACGGCAGGTTGAAAATCATGATCGGCTGCGGCACCCGTCCGGAGATCATCCGCCTAGCCGCTGTGATGAAGCGTTGCCGTGAATACTTCGACACCTGCATCGTCTACTACAATCAGAACTGGGATCCGAATCTGAGCACGGTCTTCTGGGAAGATTTCGAGCTGTACAATGCTAAAGGTGAGATTGGTCCGGACATTCTGGTGCCGGTGGTAGGGGAGAATCTCGGTGTCACCTGTGGGAATATTCTTGGAAGATCCTATGAGCTGCTGAGTGAGCTTCGGCCGGACGGTTATCTTGTCCTCGGAGATACGAATTCTTGCCTATCCGCGATCTCCGCAAAGCGCCTTCACATTCCGCTGTTCCATATGGAAGCCGGAAACCGCTGCAAGGATGAGTGCCTGCCGGAAGAGACGAATAGACGTATTGTAGATGTGATTTCCGATGTAAATCTGTGTTATTCAGAATTCGCCCGTAAGTACCTCGCAGATACCGGCCTTCCGAAGGAACGGACTTATATGACCGGATCCCCGATGGCCGAAGTACTGCGGATGAATCTGGAGAAAATTGAAGCGTCCGATGTGCTGGAGAGGTTGGGTTTGGAGGAGAATAAGTACATCCTGCTCTCAGCCCATCGTGAAGAGAACATTGATACCGAGAAGAATTTCACTTCTCTTTTCACAGCGATCAATGCGCTGGCAGAAAAGTATGATATGCCCATTCTATATTCCTGCCATCCGAGAAGTAAGAAGAGACTAGAAGCAACCGGATTCAAACTGGATCCGCGTGTAAGGGTCAATGAGCCTCTTGGTTTCAATGATTATAACAAGCTTCAGATGAACGCTTTAGCCATCGTGTCTGACTCCGGAACCCTGCCGGAGGAGAGCAGCTTCTATCTTTCCATCGGACACCCGATAGCTGCGGTTTGTATTAGAACAAGCACCGAGCGTCCGGAAGCGTTGGAAGCTGGAGATTTCATTCTTGCTGGAATTACGACGGATGAGCTGCTTCAGGCGACCTCCATGGCTATCGAGATGAAGCAGAAAGGTGTTCTTGGTAAACCCTGTCCGGACTATGTTGATGAGACAGTTTCCATGAAGGTGGTTCGCATCATTCAGGGGTACATAGGCGTTGTGAATAAAATGGTGTGGCGGAAATACTGATCAGCACATGCCTCCTACATCCACCGCGTCTCTTATCACACACAGCCGGGTGAAGAAGGAAACTGAAAAAATCGGAAGAACGGGGAAAAGGAATGAATATACTTGTAACGGGTGCGGCCGGAGCTTTAGGCCGAAACCTTGTAGAGAATTTGAAAGCGATCAGAGATGGAAAGAATCGGACGAGGCCTAATCTCCATATCGATGCCATTTATGAATACGACAGGAACAACACAGAAGAGGATTTAAATCGCTTCTGCTCCGATTGTGATTTCATTGTGCATGCGGCTGGCGTGAACAGGCCGAAAGAGACAGCTGAGTTCATGGAGGGGAACTTTGGGTTCACTTCCAAACTGCTTGACTGTTTGAAAAAGCACGAGAACAAGGCTCCCATTATGATCACAAGCTCTGTCCAGGCGACATTAAGCGGTCGTTTCGGCGATTCTGAATACGGTCGTTCCAAGCTCGCTAGGGAAGAGCTGATGTTTCAGTATGGCGAGGAGACTGGCGCTCCCGTCTACGTCTATCGCTTCGAGAACATGGTTGGGAAGTGGATCAGACCGAGGTACAACAGCGCTGTGGGAACCTTCTGCTACTGTATCGCTCGGGATGAGCCGATTACAGTCAATGATCCGAGTGTGTTAATGGAGATGGTTTTCTTCGACGATATCTGCGAAGAGATCTATGATGCCATGGAGGGACATCCACACCGCTGCCATTATGAAGGTGTGGAAGCTGTGGCGGATGAGGCAGGGAGATACTGTCATTGTCCAGTCAAACACAAGGCTACGCTCGGTGAAATCGTAGAGCTTCTCCACAAGTTCCACGACTTCCCAGCAGACTTCATTATTCCGAAGTTAGAGGCTGGTAGCTTTGAAAAGAAGCTTCACGCGATGTATCTCAGCTATCTGCCGAAAGAAGCGACGATTTTCGACTATAAGATGAATTGTGATGATCGCGGCAGCTTTACTGAGCTGGTTAGGACTCCTGATAGAGGGCAGGTAAGCATTAACATCTCCAAACCAGGTATTACTAAAGGTCAGCACTGGCATGACTGCAAGAACGAGATATTTATCGTTGTTAAAGGCCACGGTCTTATCCAGATGCGGAATCTGAAGGACAACGAGATTGAGGAATATGAAGTGTCCGGGGATCACATCCAGGGCGTGTGGATGAAGCCTGGCTGGACGCATAATATTATCAACTTGAGCGAAACAGAGGACCTTGTCACGGTTATGTGGGCATCTGAGATGCTGGATAAAAATCGGCCGGATACATTTTTTGAAAAGGTCTGAGATTGAAGAAAGCCGGGAATCTCACTCCCGGCCTTCTTTTGGAGTAATTTGTTTGGATTGTTATGTCATCAATCCCTGCGGAATAGATCCCTGGTGTACACTTTTTCATCTACATCGTCAAGCGCAGGATCGTACCGATTGGCGATGATGCAGCCGCACATTTTCTTGAACTTCTTGAGATCGTTGACAACTTGAGAACCGAAGAACGTACTTCCGTTTTCTAGAGTCGGCTCGTAAATGACGACGGTTGCACCTTTGGCCTTAATCCGTTTCATGACGCCCTGGATACTACTCTGACGGAAGTTGTCACTGTTACTCTTCATCGTAAGACGGTAGACACCGACAACAACCTGCCGTTCCTTATCAGGATTGAAGTTCTCGCTTCCTGTGTATGCGCCTGCGATTTCAAGGACTCTCTCGGCGATGAAATCCTTCCTGGTCCGGTTGCTTTCCACGATAGCCTGGATCAGGTTTTCCGGCACATCCTGGTAATTTGCCAGGAGCTGTTTGGTATCCTTGGGAAGACAATAGCCACCATAACCGAATGACGGATTGTTGTAGTAATCGCCAACGCGAGGATCCAGGCATACGCCTTTAATTATCGGAGCGGTCTTCAGGCCCTTGACCTCGGCGTAGGTATCCATCTCGTTGAAATAGGAAACGCGGAGGGCCAGGTAGGTGTTTACGAACAGCTTTGTAGCTTCAGCCTCGGTATATCCCATGAACAGGGTTTCGATCGGATTCTTGATCGCTCCTTGCTGAAGTAGGCCTGCGAAGGTGCGAGCAGCACCTTCTGTCTGTTCATCGCACCCGACAATAATCCGGCTGGGATACAGGTTGTCATAAAGCGCCTTGGACTCCCGAAGGAACTCCGGACTGAAGAGAATATTGTCCATGCCCATTTTTTCTCGGATATGTACGGTGTATCCGACAGGGATTGTGGACTTGATGATGACTGTTGGCTTCGTTTCCCGATCAGCTGTACTTTCCTTGATGAGAGC
>Ga0116182_1004394_pt1 | contig 12505 bp, 10 predicted proteins | sample AD_UKC077_MetaG_FD_89805 | JGI IMG/M metagenome (GOLD analysis project Ga0116182, IMG submission 89805) | Active sludge microbial communities of municipal wastewater-treating anaerobic digesters from USA - AD_UKC077_MetaG | ecosystem: Engineered > Bioreactor > Anaerobic > Digestate | place: USA...
GTTAAATTGCTAACTACATCGCCAGCGATAGCTAGGCTGTTTTCAATCGTTACTCCGCCAAGCAACAGCGTATTCATTGAACGACAAAAACGAACTAATAAAATTTTCTGGAATAATTTGCCAAAAACCGGTAAACGCAAAACTAAAACATCAAACACTCGACGACCGGATCGTGAAGCCAGAGCCATTCTAATAGCCGCTATCAACCCACCGAGCAGAATTAATATTAACCACCAATATCCCGTTATAGCGTTCGAAACGGCGATTAAAATTCTGGTGGCCAATGGTAAAGCAGTTCCTGTTTCAGTTAAAACATCCATCAACTTGGGTAAAACAAAAACCATCATCACAACACCGATAGCAAACATACCAACCAAGACCACTGCTGGATAAATCATGGCGCCGCGAATTTTAGCAATCATGTCATAATCTTTACCAATTTCATCGGCTAGATAATTTAACACTTCATCTAATTTACCAGACCGTTCGCCTGATTTAGTAACACTGACAAAAAAATTAGAAAATATTTTGGGCCGCTTCGCTAAACAATCAGACAATGTCGCGCCGCCATCAACTTCATCCGCTATTTCAATAATCACTTTCTTTAAATTAGGATTCTCGGTCTGATTAACCAGTATCCGTAAGGCTTGAACCATGGCTATGCCAGCACTAATCATAATAGAAAATTGCCGAGCAAAAACAACCACATCCTTCATTGACACTCTGTTTAAAAACGGTATCGTAATTCTTGTTTTGACATTAGCAACATCTAGTTTTAATAGACTGAGGCCATTCTCGTTTAGCAAGAGAATGGCTTCTTGACTAGTGTCGGCCTCTACTAGACCAACCTTATTGACCCCCTGACTATCAATGGCTTCGTAACGAAAAATCATAATAATTAATCTGATTGAATAACACGCAATACCTCTTCAACGGTAGTTATACCTTGAATGGCTTTAATAAAACCGTCCTGTTCCATAGTAATGAACGGCTGAGTTGCCTTAACGGCTTCTTGATTGAAACTCTTATGTTCTAAAATCATCTCTTTAACCTGATCATTAATTTCCAAAATTTCGGCAATAACTGAACGAGAATGATAGCCGGTTTGACCACAATAAGCACAACCGGTGCCACGAGTAAATTTCAAGTTGTCTGGATCATAGTTAGGCAATCTTTCTTGAAGAATGTCAGCCGGCACTTTAGCCATCGCTTGTCTAATCTCAGTTAACATATCGGGACCAACAATTTCTTCAGTCAAACAATAAGTGCAATTTAACCGAACTAAACGCTGAGCAACCACCAAAACTAAACTAGATGAAAGTAGAAACGGTTCAGTTTTCATATCTAAAAGACGAGGAACTGCGCCGACCGCATCATTGGTATGCAGGGTGGACAAAACAAGGTGACCAGTCAGCGAGGCATGGACAGCCAATTCAGCAGTTTCATTATCACGAATTTCACCGACCATCATAATATCCGGATCCTGACGCAAAATAGATCGCAAGCCAGTGGCAAAGGTAAAATTAACTTCCGGCCGGACTTGCGATTGGTTAACCCCTTTCAAAAAATACTCAACCGGATCTTCTAGAGTAGAAATATTAACATTATCTTTATTAAGGATAGTTAACAATGAGTATAGGGTGGTTGTTTTACCAGATCCGGTCGGACCGGTAATCAAAATTAATCCGCTAGTTCGTTCAATCGCTTTTTTCAAAACCACATAGTGGTTATTGGCAAAACCCAGAGATTCCAAAGTCGGCGCTCCTTTACTAACATCCAAAATTCTCATTACCACCTTTTCTTGACCCATTAATGGCATGACGGAAACACGGAAGTCGATATCGCGCCCATCAATATTTAAACTAATGCGACCATCTTGCGGAATGCGGGTTTCATCCAGCTTTAATTTAGCCATAACTTTAACCCGCGAAACCAGAGCATCATGAATATTGCGCGGTAAAACCAGTGATGTTGTTAAAATACCGTCAACCCGGTAACGAACACGACTTTCTTTAGGCAGCGGTTCAATATGAATATCGCTGGCTCCCAGCTCAACCCCGTGGCGAATGGTCGCCGAAATAATTTTGGATATCGGAGCGCTTTTAGTAATCTCATCAAAACGCAAACCTTCGTCCTCAGCAGCCTTCTTAATCTCTTTTTCTTCTTCCTTGGCTTTTAATTCTAGAGCACTGGAAATTTCTTTATTTAATGTCTGATATTTTTTATAGGCAATATTAAAACTAATCGGCGAAACTAAAAAATAACGAGCTTGCAGATTATTTTTTTTCGCCAAAAAGTCAACTGCTTCAATCGCTTTAAAATTCTCCGGATCTAATAAGCCGACTTGAATTTCGTTATTATCACGATGAAAGCAAACCACTTGATAATTGTTAGCTACTTCGGCTGGTAAAACATTAAGAGTGGCTTCATCAATATCATAGTTAGCCAAATTAGCATAAGATAACCCAGCCAAACTGGCTTGAATTTCCGTCAAACGTTCAATATCTAAAATACCTTGTTCAACTAAAATGTCTGGTAATTTAGCCCCCTTAACTGTCAAAGCCTGATTAACGCTAGCCAATTGACTATCATTAATCAGCGCGGCCGAAATCAAAAAATCTAATAATTTATTGCTGGATTGCTTATTCATAATCTAATAACGAAATGGCCGCGGATTGCCAATCACTAGCCCATTCAAATCATCAGCGGTTTCACCATCGGTGGTTGTGGCTACCTCTACTGGCTGATAATTAAGTTGCAAATTCTTAAATTTAGGATCTGTGAGTAAGCTTAAAGATAAAAACTCTTCCACTGTTTGTTTACTGAGATTGGTCTTTAATAATTGGCGCTGGCCAGGGCTAATGGTTTTATTGTCGCTGGTCTTATCGGTAAAAACCTTAAAAGCCGTTTCGTCAATGTCAGTCAGCGGACGCTGATTATCGGTAAATTGCCCATACCAACGGACAACCAAAAATAGACCAGCTGAATTAATAGCAATAGCTAAAATTAACCAAAACATTTTACTGCTTTTTTTCTGAGTCTTATGTTTTGCTTTCAAAATATCGGCCATAGATTAATTTGACAAATAATAAACCTGAATTTCCAACACTATTTGATTTTTACCGGGAGAATAATCCAGACGCTGAATATCCATTAAATGTAGATTATTTTCCACTGTTTTTAATAGACTTTTAAAACTATGATAATCTTTACCCTGTAATTCTAACTTAATGATAGCTGATCTCAGTTGATTATTTATACTGGCCACATTAATTGTACTGCTGGCGGTTGATGCATTATCTTCATTAACAACTACGTCAGATGATTTAATCAACAGGCTATTAGCCAAACAAATAGCTTCAATCTCGGCCAACAAATTTTCTCTGTCGATCTTGGCTGGTAAAATATCTATAACTTTATTGCGAGTTTTTTGGTCAATTCGCTTATAAAAATCATTCAACTGAATCAAACTAGTTTGATATTTTTGTTTGTCCAATAAATCCTGTTGAGCTTGCTGATAGTTATTATTAGCCTCAGCCAGTGTTTTTCGATATTGTGGCAAAAAGAACCACAATAAGCTACCAGCCATTATCAATAAACAAATCAAAGCGATAAATAACTGATACTTCCTAACAAAAAATTCACGCAGCTTGTTATTAACTTGAATTGACCCAGTACTGCCGGCATTTATATTGGCTGGTTTTTTGTCGATATTATTGTTGTTGTTTAATAAATGGGCCATATTTATCTAAAAAACAATTCGGGCTTGATCTTGAGACGAATAGAAAAATTTAACTGGTTGCTGGGCATAGTCTCGCCAGTACTGCTAGCGTTAGTTAATGTTTCACCCTTAATCATTTCACCGCCTTCACTACTAACATCAAGAACGTCGGGCGATAAACGAAAAGCTTTTATCTGTTTGGCCATGCTGTCAAAATTATCAGTTTTAGCTCGTAAAATATAGTCGCCTTTAGTGTCGCCGCTAAAGCCCTGATAAAACACATTGGGCAAGGTATTTTTTTCTAAAAAACTAAAAAAATTATTCCAATAAATATGCTTACTTAACATTTCATTAACCATAATTAATCTGAGACGAAAATCTAGAACCTCGCTAACCTCATTTTCGGTCAAATTAATTAATTGATCAATTTTATTAAATCGCTGAGTAACATCGGTCGCTTGCTTGTTTTGCCGCTGTTGCCATAAATACAGCAAAGCTCCGCATAGTGACAAGAAAAACAGGGTAACAACTAGCCATTGAGTTAGTATCAACCAAAATTTATTCCAATTAAAATATAACGTGTCTCGACTATCAACTAAGCTAGTTTCAGTTAGGCTTGGCCGATTCCAGGCTTTCTGTTCAAATCTTTGCTTCAAGTCTTGAAGTCTTTGCTGCTGATTGCTCTCATGACTGACGGCTGATACTGAAGCTTGATGCTTAGCTGGAGCGGCTGGTACCGGCTGACTTACTGGTTTTTCTGGCACCTTCGGCGCTGACTGATTAGTTCGCCGAGCTTCAAACATTTGGCGACGGCGTTCTTCTTTGGCTTGAAAGCTGGATAAATTAACCTGGGCTGCTCCCAATGGCAGGCCATCGGATTTTTGTTTTATTTGACGGCTACGCGCTTTATTGACTTTGCGCATTGAACTAATCGCTGGTTCAACTTTCTTCTTGGTTTCTTGGTTATTAGTAACTTTAGCATGACGATCGGCCCAAACTGACGGCCATCTTAGCCCGCTATTAACTTGACGAACCGCTTCATAGCCTTCAGTGTCTGACCATTTAACAGCTTCTTGATCTTCCCAGCTATCTGACGCTTGATTATTGGTTTTTGTTGCTTTGCGATTAAAAAACATAACTAGTTAATCCCGCGCATCGCTAGACCAACGGCCACTGATAAGCGCGGACCGATTTCATCCAATAGCGGTTTGATATTTAAAGGATAAGAAATTAGTGACCATGGGCTGCCAATAATAATATTAATGTCAAATTCTTGCGACAAATATTCAATAAAATTATACATCATGGCCGAGCCGCCAGTCAAAATAATTTTCTCAACAGTTTTGCCGTTGTTATTCTGAAATAAATTCAATGAATATTTAATTTCACTGGCTATCGATTGCACCAATGTTTTAAGGGCATCAGGCAACTCAGCTGATCTGATACCAGCCACACCTAAATCATATTTAAATTGTTCAGCCTGTTGCAAATCAATATTTAAACTCTTACTAATTGATTGAGTAACCGTAAAACCGCCCAAATCAAGACTGCGATTAAACACTGGCACTCCTTGGTCAATAATCACCAAATCGCTGGTGGATGAGCCAACTTCCACCAACATAATTGTTCCTTTATCATTGCCAATCAATGATCTAATCAAGGCGATAGTCTCACCTTCTAAAAAGATTAGGTTCAGCTCAGCTTTCTTGAATATCTCAACGTATTTATTAACCAAAGCCTTGGGGGCGCCAGTTAATAATATTTTGGTAATGGTTTTAGCGCCGCTGCGAATATCGGCCGCCGTATCATTGCTTTCCATTTTCTGACCAACTGGCAAAGCAATTTTTTTCCAATCTAGAACCATTTCCTCAAGCGGCAAGGGCATAACTTTACGCGCTTCAGCATCAACTGCCGCTGCCAAGCCAGCCTCACTAACATCAACTAGAGTAATAATGGATGAAAAAACTGAAAAATTGGGTAATCCGGCCACCACGCGACGACTGGTTATGCCAGCCTCTTGGCGAATCTGATTAATTGTTTTAGCGGTTGCCTCAACCGGCGCGTTCAACGGATTACCGCCGCCCAAAGATTCACTGAATCCATAAGATGATAAGACAACGCGTTTGTTATCGCGTTTCAATTCCACAATTTTAATTCCCGAGCTACCAATATCTACACCAAGACAACCATTAGCCAAATCAGAACTTAATAAACCCATAATCAACAAAAGGTTAAAAAAAATAAACTTTGACGGTAATCAATCAATCTTCTATAATAATAACAGATTATTGATATTATAGCACATTCGACCAATCGACCACAATAGCTTAATTTAATAAAAAAACTAACTGTTGCCTATGAATTTTTTTTCAAAATATAAAAAGCTAATCTTAGTTATCCTTTTTATTGCTTTTGTGTTAGGAGCAGCTTATCTGCTATATATCTTTTTTTTCCGCGATATGACCAGCCCAGATATAACCGGCGGTTCAATCACGACCATTGATAATACTGGCCGATTACCCCAGGCTGGTCCGGGGTCCAATATTAATCCAATTGGAAACGCCACCGGCAGCCTACCTATTGGCTCGGATGTTGCCAGCGATGATCCGTCTTTTGTGGCTAACCCTAATCCGAACATCACCCCGACTGCCGTCGGTCGCATAACCGAAACAAGTCAACTAGTCAGTGGCCCAACTGTTGGTCAAATGATTAATAACACAACCGGACAAGTTCAATATTATAATCCCGCCGATGGCAAATTTTATGGCGTTGACAAAAATGGCAAGACCAATCCGCTCAGCAATAAAGTTTTTCATAATGTTAATACAGTGACCTGGTCCAATGATGGCAATAAAGCTGTTTTAGAATACCCGGACAACAGCAAGATTATTTATGATTTTGCCAATAAAAAACAGGTTACTCTGCCAAAACACTGGGAAGATTTTGATTTCTCAGCCAACAGTGAGCAACTGGTTATGAAAAGCCTGGGCATGGATAGAGATAGCCGCTATCTGGCCATTACTAATAGCGATGGTAGCGGTGGCAAGATTATTGAATTTATCGGCGACAATGACAAACGCGTCTATCCAAGCTGGTCGCCAAACAACCAAATTGTTGGAATGTATACCGAAGGCATTGACTATGACCGCCAAACTGTTTATTTTTTAGGACTTAATAATGAAAATTTTAAATCAACAGTAATCCCCGGACGCGGTTTTCAGCAGCAATGGTCGCCTGATGGCAAACGCCTGCTCTATAGTGTTTATTACAGTGAGAACCAAATGAAACCAATGCTATGGATTGTTGATGCCTCTGGCAGTCAAATTGGCAACAACCGACAGATGCTCAATGTCCAAACCTGGGCGGAAAAATGCACTTTCGCCAACAATAACGAGCTTTATTGCGCTGTGCCGACTAGTCTTGATTATGGCGCCGGCTTTTTACCCTCATTATCCAATCAAACTCCTGACCAGATTTATCGAATCAACACTCAATCCGGAACCAAACAACTGATAGCCATCCCGCAAAATGAGGTTACGATTGCTAGTTTGTTCGTCAGTCCCGATGGCAACAACCTTTATTTTACCGACAAAAATAATGGATCCATTAATAAAATAAGATTACGCTAACAATATGGCCAAAAAAATTACTAAAACCCGCCAGCAATTGACTAAAACCATAGACAACCCTTGGATTATCAGTTTAGTTTTGGCAAGCGCCGGCTTAGCTTTATTTATATTGATAAACACGGCGACGAGCTGGCCGGATATTCTGTTAGCTAATCTCAACAATCAGCCAACGGCTGAATATACCATGCAGTCAAATTTCCAAGAGCTGGCCGCCAATGAGGGTAACTTAACCACTAAAACCGCCATTAGCCCGGCTTCCTTGCGTGGGCCAATTATTTCACCCAACGACCCAAGTCGCGGCTCTGACAAGGCCATAATTAATATCGTTTATTTTAGCGATTTTGCTTGCAGCTTCTGTCGGCAACAAGAAACTATTATTAAACAAGCTTTGGAGCAATACCCTGACCAAGTTAGGGTAATTTGGAAAGACCTACCAGAAATCAATCCAAGCAGTCAATCATATCAGGCCGCCAAAGCCGGCCGCTGTGCTTTTCAACAGAATAAATTCTGGTTATTCCACGATCAATTATTGTCATTGAAATCTTTGCAAAATCGTGATTTGGAACAGGCAGCCTCCATGTCCGGCTTGGATATGGCCGCCTTCCGCCAATGCTTAAATCGAGATCAGACAGCTGAAGCTATGGTTGACAACAATCTAAAGGAAGCTGATGCCTTGGGTGTTAGCGGAACACCCTATATTTATGTGAACCAACGTGATTTCCTTGGTCAGATCAGCTGGGAAGACTTGCAAAATGCCATTGAAGCTGAATTGGCTATTCAATAATAATTAGTTATTCCTCCCGCAATCATTATGGCTAAAACTATTTTTGCCTGCAGCAAGTGCGGGGCGCAGTCGCCAAAATGGGCCGGCCGCTGCAGTGAGTGTGGCGCCTGGGGAACTTTAAGTGAAGAATTACCCGCCAACCCCGACAGCCGAGCACAACAAAAAAAACAAGCCTTAGCCGGTGTTAAACCTAGCGAATTATTGGATTGGTCTAGTTTACCATCAAATCCAGCTAAACGTTATACGACCAACATCAACGAAATCGACCGCGTCCTTGGCGGCGGCTTAGTCCCCGGCTCGCTAATCTTATTAAGCGGCGAGCCTGGCTGCGGCAAATCAACCCTAGTGGCTCAAATAGCTCAAGCTTTGGAAAAAGAATTGTCTATTATTTATGTCAGCGGCGAAGAATCTGGACAACAAATCAAACTACGCCTAGATCGCTTAGGCTATCAGCCACAAAAAATGGCCTTTGCCAGCGAAACTAATGCTGAGATAATTATGGCCACCACTCTTAAAAATCAGCCGCAATTATTAATCATTGATTCTATCCAAACCGTCTATTCCGACCAAGTTCCTTCAGAGCCGGGTAGCGTTAATCAAATTAAAGCTTGCACTATTAAATTATTAGAACTGGCCAAAGAACAAAATATCGCTATCATTTTAATTGGCCACTTAACTAAGGACGGTGCAGTGGCCGGACCAAAAACCTTAGAACACTTAGTAGATACAGTTATTTATTTAGAGCATGATTCGCGCCATAACTATAGCATCCTGCGCGCTAGTAAAAACCGCTTCGGCTCCATCAACGAAATTGGCCTATTAGAAATGACTAACCGCGGTTTTCGCCAATTAGAAAAAACTACTAGTCTGTTCATCCAGCCAACTCAAGGAGCCGCCGGATCGGCTATCAGCTGCCTAATGGAGGGATCTCGACCGTTCTTACTAGAAGTTCAAGCGCTAGTCAGTAAAACATTTTTTGGTTATCCGCAGCGCAAAGCAGTCGGCTTTGACAGTAATCGTTTACAAATCTTGACAACGGTGATCAGCAAGCAAAGCAAAATCAATCTATCTAATCAAGATGTTATTGTCAGTGTCGCCGGCGGTTTAAAAATCAACGAAACGGCGCTTGATTTAGCCGTTTGCGCCGCTATTGCTTCCAGCTATGAAGATAAGCCGTTGCCGGCCAAAAGCCTATTTTTAGGCGAAGTCGGTCTGGCCGGTGAAATCAGGCCGGTCGGCCAGTTGGAGCCCCGTCTCAAAGAAGCTCTTAAAATCGGCTTGGTGCAAGCTTTTTTACCGAGTCAAGCTAAAATTACCAGCTCTAAAATGACTATCAATACGGCTAATAACCTGACGACATTTTTTAATCAGCTTTGGAATAAGCCCAGTAAATAAAGCCTTTACTATTATTGCGGCAGCCAGCCGCTAGCCCTGTCCGACTCGGTTAAGCGGGCAGCTATTGTTTGACGCCAAGCAGGCTTGGCGAGTATTTCGCTAGCTGTTTTTTTAGCCATTATAATCAATTCTTGATCAAAAATACTGGCTAGTCGTAAATCAGCAAAACCGGTTTGTGCGCGTCCATAAAGTTCACCGGGTCCACGCCAAGCTAAATCCAGCTTAGCTAATTCCTGACCATTATGATATTGAGCCACAGCAGCTAAGCGTTTTTGAGCTAAGTCGCTATGGTCATCACTGAGTAAAAAACAATAAGCCTGTTGACCGCGCCGACCAACTCGACCACGATATTGATGTAATTGCGCTAAGCCAAACCGTTCAGCGCTTTCAATAATCATGACTGTAGCGCCGGGCACATCAATGCCTAGTTCAATAACAGCGGTAGCCACCAACGCCTGTAAACGACCAGCGGCAAAATCAGCCATGACTGTTTGTTTATCGGCGCTCGACAAACGGCCATGCAGCAAACCAACTTTGTAACCAGCCAATTCAGTGGCAGTTAATGTTTCAAATTCAGTTGTAACTGCTTTGGCGGTTAATTTATCCGATTCGTCAATCAAGGGACAAACGATAAAAGCCTGTTGTCCAGCACCTAAAAGCTGACGCACCAATTGATACATTGACTGGCGTTGCTTGGCCGTTATCACTTTAGTAATCACCGGCAAACGGCCGGCGGGCATTTCCTTAATTACTGATAAACTAAGATCGCCATAGAGGGTTAGGGCTAAGCTGCGAGGAATTGGCGTAGCGGTCATAGCTAAAAAATGAGGCACTAATTTACTATCATTAGGGTGAAACAATTTTTTATTCAATAGCAACTGGCGCTGTTCCACGCCAAAGCGTTGCTGTTCATCAACAACTAAAAGGGCTAGATGATGAAAACTAATCTTTTCTTGCAATAAAGCCTGAGTCCCGATAACCAGTTGACAATCACCACTGGCGATCTGGCTAATTAGCTTCACTTTAGTTATTTTATCAATCACCTGTCCCGACTGGCTGAAAGCTTGTTGAGTTCTAGTTAATAACCCGATAGAACAATGCTGCCCAATAGCTTGAACCAGGCTTTGAAAATGCTGGCTAGCTAAAACCTCGCTCGGCGCTAATAAGGCGACTTGATAGCCGCCAACGGCCACATTCAACATCGCCAACATGGCCACCGCCGTCTTACCGCTACCAACATCGCCTTGCAATAAGCGCAACATCGGCTGCTCGTGGCTTAAATCCTGTAAAATTTGCCAAGCGCAACGACGCTGGTCATCAGTCAATTGAAAAGGCCAAGATGCTAATACTTGCTTGGTTAAGGCTTGATTAAATTGAATACTTGGTGCTTGATGAGTTAACCAAGCTTGACGGGTTAATTGACCGCGTAATTGTAATAATAATAATTCATCAAAAGCTAAGCGCTGACGAGCTTTATTAATACTAGCTAAACTATCGGGATGATGAATCTTGGCCAGGGCTTGAGTTAGCGGCCATAATCCCCGCTGACTGATCATGCTAGCCGGTAACCAATCAGCCAAATCAACTAATTTTAAGGCCTGATCAATAATTGATCGCAATTGTTTAGTACTAATACCGCTAACCGTCCGATAAACTGGAACGAGTCCCTGGGTGTGTAAACCGCCTTCAGTTTGGCCAACTTTTTCATACTGGGGCGAAGCCATAACCACCCCGAGCATATCTTGGCTGATTTTACCGGCCACTGACAAACGATCGCCCTCGTGGATATTGCGAGTTAAAAACGGCTGATTAAACCAAATCAGCCGCAATTGGCCAGTGCCGTCATTAATAATTGCCTCAGTTAAATACATGCGCCGCCGCGGACTGCGCTTGGTGCTAATAATATCTACTGTACCGACTAAATTAACGGTCGCCCCAACAACTATCTGGCTGATAGTTGTCTGCTGGCTAAAATTATCGTAACGAAAAGGATAATACTGAATCGCTTGTCCGAGTGTATTAATACCTAATTTAGCCAGTTTAGCCATCATCGCCGAACCAATACCCGATAAGCTGCTGATTGGTGAATCTAAGGATAACATAAGGCTATTTTAACATAAATCGTCCGAAGCCAAAAGAAAAACGCGGTGCCTATGCACCGCGTTGATGAGTTGATGATGGTTGCAGTTATAGTTTTATTTTAACTTCCAACCATCCAGTTTTAGGATATGGCGACCTGGTGTCTACTCCAATATATCCCGAAACTGAAGATGTTTCGCTGATTTTATGTTCAACGCTTGGGCCTATGTTGACTCTGTATTCTGTTTTGTCAGAATTTGATTTGTCTTGTCTCCAGTTAGACAAAATCCGGATATTGCATTTTCCAAGCTGGTGTCCAAGAAACACCATGCCGGAAAAACTTGTGTCTAAGTTTTCTGCGTCCGTAAGGGAAGCATTTCTAGTAAATAAACTCCACTTACCCAGACTACCTATAACGAACAGCTCCCCCATATACGATTGAATGGGGAAATTGGTGTCTTTCAAGTTCAGTGTTGCATCAACATAGGCAAATGCGCTGATGCCGATTTCTCCCAACTGAAATCTAGTAGACGGCCCTGCGCCCAACACTAGAGTCTGCTGAGAGTTGTACGTCACCTGTGAAACACAAAACTTGGAGTTGTGGTTATAGATCAGGCTATAACCTCCGCTGAAGCTCTGTCTGAGCTTCAAAAAGTCTCCCGACTGAGCCAGAACCACTGAAGTCCAGGCAACCATTACTAATGTGACTAAAAAGATTTTTTCATCTTTCGTTTCTCCTTGCTTGTTTTTTTATTAAGTTTTTAAATTGCTTTCCATTTTCTGAACATATTATAATAGCATAGTTTTATCTTTATGTCAAGTATTGTCATCAACTTATTGTTGACAACAATAAAGATGTGTTATACAATGCTAATGAATAAAAGCTAAATCAATTAA
>Ga0116182_1004411_pt1 | contig 12467 bp, 10 predicted proteins | sample AD_UKC077_MetaG_FD_89805 | JGI IMG/M metagenome (GOLD analysis project Ga0116182, IMG submission 89805) | Active sludge microbial communities of municipal wastewater-treating anaerobic digesters from USA - AD_UKC077_MetaG | ecosystem: Engineered > Bioreactor > Anaerobic > Digestate | place: USA...
AACATTCATGTGGACCAATTTCTTTTCTCACATAGATATTCCCGAAGAGAATGTCAATATTCTCGATGGAAATGCCGAAGATCTCCAAAAAGAATGTGAGGAGTATGAGCAGAAAATTGTCTCTTACGGTGGCATTAAACTCTTTATGGGCGGTATTGGAGCTGACGGCCATATTGCCTTCAACGAGCCGGGCTCTTCACTTACATCACGCACGCGTGTCAAATCCCTCACTACTGATACCATTATCGCTAATTCACGCTTTTTTGGACACGACATCAATAAAGTGCCTAAAACAGCACTTACAGTTGGTGTTGGCACCATTATGGACTCCGAAGAGGTACTTATCCTGGTGAACGGACACAATAAGGCAAGAGCTCTCTATCATGCCGTTGAGGGTTCTATCAACCATATCTGGACTATTTCCGTGCTCCAAATGCATCGCAAAGGTATCATTGTATGCGACGACGCTGCCACAGTGGAACTCAAGGTAGGCACCGTAAACTATTTCAAGGATATCGAGAAATGCAATCTCGATCCCACTTCACTTCTCTAATAGCACAATTATGCTGACCAGGGTACGTGCATACCTTTCCGCTGAAAGAGCGAATGCAATCATTGTTCCTTCCAACGATCCTCATTTTGGGGAATATGTGCAGAAACATTTCTGTATCCGTGCTCTTTTAAGCGGATTTGACGGTTCTGCCGGTACCCTTGTCATTACATATTCGGAGGCGGCTCTTTGGACCGACTCCCGATATTTTATTCAGGCTGAGGCCCAGCTCCAAGGTACAGGCATCAACCTTATGAAAATGGGGGTTGAGGGTGTTCCTGACATAGTTTCGTGGCTAAATGCACGTATCGATGGCAGTGGTATGATACTGCTTGATGGAGCTCTTTTTTCTGCTGCCGAATATGCATCATACCGCAAGAACTTGAAGGCGCAGGTAGCCGGGATTGTTGATCCCTTTGACAAAATTCTTCCGGAACGCGAACCCCTCCGTTTCGGACCGGTAATTCTGCAGAAAGAGTCCCATGCAGGACTCTCAGTGGCAGCTAAACGGGAAATGGTGTTTTCCGGAGATCCGGTTAATATGCGTATCTGCCGTATACTGACACGATGCGACGATATAATGTGGCTCTGTAATATTCGTGGAAGCGACATTGACTACAATCCGGTAGCACTCTCTTATGCATTATTATTTAGAGATAAGATTTTGCTTTTTGCCTCTAAAGAGGCTTTCGAGGAGGCTGCTCTGGAATATCTTGCATCACAACAGGTGGAAATTTTCCCTTATGCCTCTTTTTACGAAGTGTGCGGAGAGATGGCCTCTGACGATTCGATTCATTTCTTATCTCCTGCATCCTCTACTTCCATGCGTCTGGAATCTATTTTTGCCGGTGCGAAGCACTTCGGCTATGAGGTCAGAGCAGAAGGCGAGGTCGCATACCGCAAGAGCATCAAAAATCCTATAGAACTGGAGGGTTTTCGCAAGGCAAATCTCCTTGACGGTATTGCCTGGTGCAGAATACTTAAGTATATAGAAGACAATATCGCAAGCGGCACTCTTAACGAATATTCCATCGCCCGGCAGCTCATAGAATATCGTCGCGAAAGCCGGGACTATCGAGGTGAGAGTTTCGAACCTATAGTGGCTTTCAATGCAAACGCTGCTTCAGCGCATTACAGTGCCACTTCTGATGAAGAAGCGGCAGTAGTCACCGCTCGCGGATTCCTTTTAATAGATACGGGCGCTCAGTATCCATACGGTACCACCGATACCACGCGTACCATACCTCTTTCAGAACTTACACCGATCCAGATCGCGGATTATACCGCTGTGCTCAAGGGTATGATAGAGCTTTCTATGGCCTCCTTTGTCAAAGGTACCACCGGATACCAACTCGATATTCTTGCGCGACAGCCGCTGATCTCCCGTGGAAGACTTTTTTTCCATGGTACCGGTCATGGAATAGGTCACTACCTCTGTGTTCATGAAGGCCCTCAGAACATTCGTATGGATAGGGACAGTGGGGTAGCTCTGCTTCCCGGAATGGTGCAGTCTAATGAGCCGGCGATCTATATCGAAGGAGAATATGGCATTCGTACTGAAAATGTGCTTGAGGTGGTCCCATTTACTGAGAATGAGTTTGGCACCTTTTATAGATTTGAAACACTGACTCTTGTACCCATCGCCACCTCCTGTATTGACCGCAAACAACTCGGTGATGAATGTGCAGAGTGGCTAAATAATTATCATCGTCGGGTATATGAAAAAATCGCCCCCCATCTTAAGGATGAAGAGGCGATATGGCTGAAAAACAAGTGTTGTCCTATCTGACGGTGATTTTCTTATCGGGCGTGTACTCCAGATCCCTGCTTTCGATATTTATAAACCCTCCATCGGGTCCGGTTCTACGGAAACGGATATCGTTCTGGAGCATATTCAAAGGGTAATAATAAATCAAATCGGGGAAACCCTTGCCCAGGTCATTGATGACCCTGATGAAATAGAGGAATGTATCGTATCCGTGAAAAGCAAACGGAGTGGGTTCGGTATTGAAAAGGGCACGATAGCCCAGAATGAATTCTTTTGTAGCTTTATCTCCATAGTCTACAAAATAATTGGTGGAAATATGGGTGTTTACTTCGTGCAGAAGAATTCCTTCAATGGTTTCGAAATTCCTGACTCTGTTGGAGCAGTAGACTTTGATGTTATAACCGTTAAACTTGAGGACTCCCATATTCCTGATGACGTCTGAAGCAAATGCTTCCTGCTCTGAAGCCACCACAATATGGTGTTCCACATCGGGATTCATTATAATGAGTAGTGAATCTATGATGGTCCTGCCACTGACAATATGATACCTGATCTCATTGCGGGGGAGTCCGGCCGAATCAATCGCAGCCAGAATGTTACGTCTGTAGGGCTCCTCGCTGCCGGCTGCATCAGAAAACAGTGTCAGCCTCGAATTGTTGCTAAGATTTATCCTACCGATGAGGTTCGTTGTCTGGGTTGCTGTCGTCACAGGCATTTGAAAGAAATAGCGGTTGTGCAGTGCGAGGGAGTCGGTTTGGACGTCGAGCGGAGAAACAAACGGTATCTTGTTGGAATTGCAGTAGTCAGTAAAAGTGTTGATTCGATTTGCATCTATGTGTCCCACCACCAGGTCGCAGTCCTTGAGCATATTGGTCTGGAAGATTTCTCCTATCCAGGAGTATGTGGATATGTCTATGGTGTTTAGTGATATGTGCATTCCGGCCTCTTTAGCCTTTTCTACTGCCATCAGAGCTCCGCTGTAGAAATCGAGATAGTTAGTGGAGGGTGTGGCGGAATGTGTGTCGAAGGGGAGGATCAGCGCGATTTTTATCGGGTTTCTCCTGGTAAAATGGGTAAGGCCTTTGAGTAGCTCTATTTTGGCAAGAGCTTCAGTTTCGCTCAACTTTTCAACGAGCGAACTTTCCGGAATCTCTTCTTCCACCTCTTCTTCGTAAGTGTCAACTTCTTCAGGCTCTTCCAATTCCCTTTTTATCGGAATGCGAAGTATCTGTTTGAATCCCACGAAGCTGTTCTCAAGTTCGTTGAACTCCATCAACTCCTCTACGGAGATGCCATATTTTCGGGAGATTGAACTTAGTGTTTCGAATAGTTTTACCTGGTGTTCAATATAGTCCTTCTCAGCCGCTTCCTGTTCTACACCCTTTAGTGGTTCTTCAACATCTTCTTCGCGGGTTTCAACTTCTTTAGACTCCTCAACCTCTTCTTCATGGGTGTCAGTTTCTTCAGGCTCGTCCAACGCCTTTTTGATTGGAATTCGAAGTATCTGTTTGAACCAGATGGTGGTATCCTCAAGGCCATTCAGTTCCATTATCTCCTGTACGGTGACACCATATCTTCTGGAAATTGAGCTGAGTGTTTCAAAGATTTTTACCTGATGCTCGATATAGTCCTTCTCAGGCATTTCCTCTCCCATACTCTTTAGTGTCTCTTCAACCTCTTCTTCATGGATGTCTGTTTCTTTGGGCTCCCCCAACTCCTTTTTTACCGGAATTCGGAGTATTTGTTGAAACCAGATGGTGGTATCCTCAAGTCCGTTCAGTTCCATTATTTCCTCTACGGTGACACCATATTTTCGGGAGATGGCACTGAGTGTTTCGAAGATTTTTACCTTATGCTCGATATACTCCTTTTCAGGTACTTCCTGTTTCATACTTTTTTGTGGCTCTGAGGCCGGCCGGATAGGGGTATCTGGTTTGGATATCTCTGCCTGAACTGATGTAGGGATATAGATGATTTTACCCGCCTTGAGTCCCTCTTTCAGCTGGGGGTTGGCTTTGAGCAGCTCATCGTATTCTACCTTGTATGCTCTGCAGAGTGAGTAGATAGTCTGCCCCGGCTCCACCTTGTGGACAAGATAGATATTGCCGCCAATATTCACTTTCTCGGTAGAAATGGTGATTTGGGGAGGTACGGTGTTCTGCGCTCCAACAGGGATGAAGAGCAGTGTGAGGAGGATTGTTATTAGGGTTTTTTTCATAAAGGAAGTCTGGCGAGCATATTCTTGATATTCTCTTCTATTCTTTCGTAGATCTCATCGTAGCTCTCTTTGCAGAAATCTTTGCCGGTGAGTTTCTCGTAGAGTTCGATATACCTGTCGGAAATGATACCGACACGTTCCGGAGTCATTTTAGGGACAACTTGACCGGGCTTTCCGCTGAAGCCGTTCTCCATAAGCCATTCCCTTACAAACTCCTTGGAAAGCTGCCTCTGCTGCTCGCCTTTGTCAAAAAGTTCCTGATAGGAGTCAGCGTAGAAATATCTCGAAGAGTCGGGGGTATGGATTTCATCTATAAGGTATATTTCATCATCTTTTTTCCCGAACTCGTATTTGGTGTCCACCAGTATAAGTCCTCGTGAGGCAGCAATCTCACAGCCCCTTTTGTAGAGAGCGAGGGAGATGCGCTCAAGTTCCTCGTAATCCTCGCGGGATACCAGTCCACGACTTATAATCTCATCCTTGCTGATATCCTGGTCATGCTCTCCTATTTCGGCTTTGGTAGTGGGAGTAATTATAGGTTGCTCAAATTTCTGATGCTCCTTCATTCCTTCGGGGATATGAACGCCGCAGATCATCCTTTCACCTGATTTGTAGGTCCTCCAGGAACTGCCGGTAAGATAACCGCGTACAATCATTTCAACAGGGAGCGGGTCGCATTTATAACCTACGGTCACCATTGGGTCGGGAGATGCAATTTTCCAATTTTGAACGATGTCAGAAGTTTGGTCAAGGAAAGATGAGGCAATCTGGTTGAGCACTTGCCCTTTATAGGGAATGCCTTTGGGAAGTACCACATCAAAAGCAGAAATCCTGTCTGTAGCCACCATGACGAGATATTTATCTGCTATGAAATAGACATCTCTTACTTTACCGACATATTTTGAGGTTTGTCCTGAAAAATCAAATTCGGTGCGAGTTATTGCATTCATAATCTAATAAGAGTCTCTTTATGAAAAATGCCGCATCAGTCAGTCATTATACTGGGCTGATACGGCAAAGTATGGTCCGGTATAATTTAGTTTTTATTCCTTACCTTAATGTATTCGGCATTGAGACCTTCAACAACTTCCTGAGTGATATCGAGGGCAACATTACCCACGATAACAGTATTGCTTACATCTGTTGTCGTAAGAATAGCTGCATAACCACGTACTTTGTTGTACTCTTCAAGGTAGGTCTTGATAGCATAGATTATCTGATTGTTCATAACAAACTCTTTCTCCTGGAGCTCAAGTTGTTTCTGATTGGCTAGGTTCTGGAGTTCCTGCTGGCGTTTAAGGAGGGCATTCTGCTGTTGTTCTGCATTTGAGCGGGTGAGAAGACCTTTCTGGTATTGGTTTTCGAAACTCTTCATGTCGCTTTCAAGCTTTCTGCCCCTTTTATTAAGGTCGTCCTGAACAGCCTGAGCTTCTGCCTGGAAAGTCGAAGAGAGGTCACTTGCCATATCATATTGCATGATAAGGGTATCCATACGCACATAGACTATGTCGCCTCTCTGGGCTGCGACTTCTGAATCACCTTCAGGAATGGTTATCTGGGGCCCTTTTTCGCCAATAAATTGGAATACCAGCACAACTATAGCCATAATAAGAGCGAGAACGCTAAGGATTATCGGAGTCCTATTGCCGCAGGATGATTGAACATTGTTTTCCATAAAAAATCTTTAAAAACGTGATTTATATTTTAAATGATGTCTGTTGCAAAAGCAAATATCGTGCAAATATAGTTAAAAATCGGACAATTGATCCAAATATGCTGCAATTGTATTTTCGAGTCCGAGGTAGAGAGCATCGCTGATCAGTGCGTGGCCTATTGAAACCTCAAGCAGGTTGGGAATTACCTGGTGTAAATAGCGTAGATTCTCCAGATTCAGGTCGTGACCTGCGTTAAGGCCCAGACCAAGGCGGGTGGCCTCTTCGGCTGCTTTTACATAGGGCTCGACTGCCTGTTCCCGTCCTCCGGCATAGCCGGAAGCATAGGCTTCGGTATAGAGTTCAACACGGTGGCAGCCTGTTTCGGCGGCATACTGTATCATCTCAACAACGGGGTCTATGAAGATGGAGGTACGGATACCTGCATCATTAAATTGTTTGCAGATCTTCTGCAAATAAGCCAGATTACGTTTTGTATCCCATCCTGCATTTGATGTAAGGACATCTTCTGCATCAGGAACAAGAGTTACCTGTGCAGGCCTGATTTCCATTACAAGGTCAATGAAAGAGGGGATAGGGTTGCCTTCAATGTTGAATTCGGTAGTAAGTACCGGTTTGAGCTGACGCACATCGCTGTATCTGATATGTCTTTCGTCAGGTCTGGGATGAACGGTGATACCCTGAGCACCAAACTTTTCGCAATTGATTGCCGCCTTCACCACATCGGGAAGATTACCGCCGCGTGCATTACGGACAGTTGCAATCTTGTTGATATTTACACTTAATTTTGTCATATTTACAAAAATACATAATTTTGACAAATTTAGCGTTATAAATGAAACAGATCACAAAGATTGCCATTTTTGGGAGGGAAGTCAGAAGCGGATACCTCGGCCAATTCGCTCTTCTGCTGGATGCGCTTTCATCCGGAAAAGTGAGTTTCGTCTGGTACGCACCTTTTTATGAACAACTCTTGGGTAAGGGTCTTAAACTGCCTTATGGAGAGGTTTTTACCTCCAGTGAAGATCTCCCAGAAGATGTAAATCTTTTCCTCTCTCTTGGCGGAGACGGCACTTTTCTCTCTTCAGTTACATATGTCAGAGATAGAGGAATACCCGTAGCCGGCATCAACTTCGGCAGACTGGGTTTTCTAACCACTGCGAAGGTTGGGAGCAAACCTCTTTTATGGATAGATGATCTGTTGGAGGGACGCTATTCGCTGGAACAGCGCGATCTCCTCAGGATTGATTGCGGTTCGGTGCCGGAAGGGTTTTATCCTTATGCAATGAATGAAATTTCCATTCACCGTCAGGGTCCCGCAATGCTCTCCATCAGTATGAAGATTGATGGTCGTCCTCTGCCCCTTTACCGTGCAGACGGTATTGTGATAGCAACTCCTACCGGTAGTACAGCCTATTCTCTGAGTGTCGGAGGACCTATAGTAATGCCTGACTCTCCGGTGCTCATCATCGCTCCAATAGCACCTCATAATCTCAATGTGCGTCCGCTGGTGGCTCCACTGACCTCCATACTCGAACTCACTCTTTCCTCGAGGGACTTGCCTGCAATAGTGACCATGGATAATCGCTCCTTTAAACTCCCTTCAGGTGGATCGGCGCGGATCACCAGAGGCGAATTTCCTTTCGGTTACATCTCCCTTTTTGACAATAATTTTATCAAAGCAATACAAGACAAGCTCCTATGGGGCGAAGACAAACGCAATGACATCTGAAATAATCAACATCCCCACCCATGTATCCATAATAATGGACGGAAATGGTCGCTGGGCCCATAAAAAGGGCCATAAACGTCTCTTCGGCCACAATGCCGGTGTGGAGAGCGTAAGAGCTGCAGTGGAGTACGCAAGAGAAAAAGGCATTAGGTATTTGAGTCTGTTCGCCTTTTCCGAAGAGAACTGGGGACGACCGGATGAGGAAGTGTCCGGTCTAATGGCACTTATGGCTAAAGCGGTGGCTGATGAAAGAGCCACCTTTGCCAAATATGACATCAGATTTCGCATTATCGGCAACAGGGAACAACTTCCGGAGGACTTGGTTGCTACTGTGGAGGAGCTTGAGGCCGAGACCCTTTCAAACTCCTCGATGGACCTGATTGTGATGCTTAGTTACAGCGGAAGGTGGGATATCCTCCAAGCTGCGAGCCGATATGGCGAAATATGTGCAAATGCTGCCAGGGAGGGGCTTCCGCTACCTTATCTGGACCAAGATTCATTTGCAGGCCTACTCAGCACGGATGGTATTCCCGATCCCGATCTCATAATACGCACAAGCGGCGAACAGCGCATCAGCAATTATATGTTGTGGCAGGCTGCCTACACAGAGTTCTACATTACGGAGGTTCTTTGGCCTGATTTTCGCAAAAATGATTTTGACAGGGCGTTGGTGAGCTTCAATAACAGGCAGCGACGCTTTGGCAAACTAAAATAAAAGGTTATCTTTGCAGACTTATTACTTGCTGTTTGATGAGACACGTTAGACTGATTCTGATCCTGCTTTTTCTATTTCCCTGTGTTGTTGTATCGGCGCAGGAAGTTATTTCAGGACAGGGCGTGGAGATAGATTATTCAAAACCCAAAACTTATACGGTAGGAGGTGTAACCACAGAGGGTCTCAAATCACGAAGGGCGGATCAGGTACTTTCGGTGCTTGGCATCCATGAGGGTGATAAGATACAGATCCCCGGTGCGGATGTTTCGGCTGCACTCAAGAGAATATGGCTCCAGAGAGCATTTTCTACGGTTGGACTCTACATTGATTCACTTTCGGCATCACGTGACACCGCTTACCTTGTGCTCAGGCTTACGGAACGTCCTAGGGTTATACGATGGGATTTCAAAGGTATCAGGAATTCAGACCGTGACGAGCTTAGGGAACGACTTACGCTGAAAAGAGGAGGTGAGTTGTCCGATTATGTGATTTCTACCTCCACAAATATCATCAAGAGATATTTTAAGGAGAAAGGTTTTATCAATGCCAAGGTAAATGTGATTCAGCAGGCCGACTCCATAATCAACAATGCCGTATCAGTCACTTTCGATATCACAAGAGGTAAGAAAGTCAAGGTGAGGACCATCACCTATGAAGGTAATGGCAAGCTTTCGAAATTCAAGCTCGACAGGGCGATGAAGAAGACCAAGGATTCCAAGTGGTATAACCTCTTCTCATCCAAAAAATTTAATGAGGATGAATACGAAAATGACAAACAGTCCCTTATCGATGCATTCAATGAGGCGGGTTACCGTGACGCAAGAATTATTCGTGACTCTATTTACGAGATAGAGGAGGGAAGATTGGGCATTCATTTCGTCATCGATCAGGGCAAGAGATATTATTTCAGGGATATTACCTGGACCGGAAACTCCGAGTACACAGAGGATCAGCTAAATTCCATACTCCGTATTGAAAAGGGCTCCATCTATGATGTAGTGACAATGGAAAAACGCCTTTTTGGTGGTGACAAGGAGAACGACCTGACCATCTCAAAGCTATACCGTGACCAGGGCTATCTCTTTTTCAATGTTACTCCGGTAGAACTGACCATTGACGGTGACTCGGTTGATGTGGAGATGCGTATGATTGAGGGCAAGCCGGCCACATTCAACAACATAATCATCAACGGTAACACCATAACCAATGAGAAGGTAGTGCGCAGAGCTGTTTTTACCCGTCCGGGTTATCTCTTCCGCCAGACGGATTTCGAGCGTTCCGTGCGTGAAATCGCCTCTATGGGCCATTTTGATGCAGAATATGCTGCTGATCCGGCGAAGGGTTATGCGTTGATTCCAAATCCGATGAACAACACTGTAGATATAACATACAATGTTGAGGAAAAGGCCAACAGCCAGCTGGAGCTCTCCGGCGGTTGGGGTAACAATACATTCGTGGGTACCCTTGGTGTAAGTTTCAATAACTTTTCCACTTCCAATTTCTTCAGAAAAGAGGCCTGGAGACCCGTTCCTCTGGGTGATGCCCAGCAGCTGGCAATCAGATTCCAGACCAATGGTTCATATTATACTGCATTTACGGCAAGTTTCGTAGAACCCTGGCTCACCGGCAAGAAGCCGACTTCGCTCAATATTTCGGCCTATTTCACACGTCAGACCAACTCTTATGCCACCTATTATTATCAGGTGCTCAATGATGACGAGTATATGGAAATTTTTGGTGCAGCAGTCGGACTCGGAACACGCCTCAAATGGCCCGACAATTATTTTGTGCTATACAACCAACTCGGTTGGCAGTCATATCGCCTTCAGGATTGGTCGTATAACTTCATTTTCGATACCGGTATCTCACATAACATAAGCTGGACAACAACCTTGACACGTAACTCCACCGACCAGTCGATTTACCCGAGAAGCGGTTCCGACCTATCATTCTCCGTTCAGGTGACTCCTCCATTTTCACTTATGGGGGGCAACCGCAATAAGGATTACGGCAGTATGAGCGTTCAGGATCACTACAAGTGGATCGAGTACCATAAGTGGACCTTCAAAGGATCGCTTTTTACCAAACTTATAGGAGATCTTGTGCTGATGACCAGAGCACAGTTCGGTTATTTGGGTTTTTATAACAAAAACTACGGCTACTCCCCGTTTGAGGGCTTTATACTTGGCGGTGACGGTATGTCGGGTTACAATACATACGGCTCCGAGGTTATAGGTCTCAGGGGCTACGAGAACTACTCCCTTACGCCCTATATAGGAAATGCCTACGCAGGCAATGTTTATGATAAGTTCACTATTGAGCTCAGATATCCCGTAATAATGCAGCCTAACTCAACTATTTATGCGTTGCTCTTTCTTGAAGGAGGTAATTGCTGGTCGGATATCCGTGATTTCAATCCCTTCCACATCAAACGCTCTGCCGGAGCAGGCGTAAGAGTGTTGTTACCCATTGTGGGTATGCTTGGCATCGACTGGGGCTATGGATTTGATTCCGACAATCCCGATGAGAGGAGTCAGTTCCACTTTGTAATAGGACAACAATTTTAACCAATATAAATGATGTTCAAGATGAAAAAGTTTTTACTCTCATTTGCCGCACTGATAATTTTTTATTTCTGTGCCGATGCACAGAAGGTGGCTTATATTGACACTGAGGTAATATTAGAAGCCATCCCTGAATATCAGGCTGCACAGATTGAGCTCAATGAGCTTTCAGATAAGTACAAGGCCACTTTAGAGGCCGAAATAGGCGAGATAGACGAACTCTATCAGACATATCAGCAGATAAAGCATTCACTTACCGCCTCTCAACGCACTGCCATGGAGCAAGAAATAATCTCTAAAGAGCAGGTTGTCAAGAGCAAACAGCGAATCTACTTTGGAGAAGATGGTATCATGGCCAAAAAGTCGGAAGAACTGATCGGACCTATACAAGCCAGGGTCAATTCGGCAATAGAAACCATAGCAAACATGGATGATTATGCTATAATAATTGACTTGGCAATCACTCCGGGTGTGGTGTACAAAAACTCCAGGTATGATCTAACCGAAAGAGTGTTGCAATTGATACAAATAACAGATCTAAAAAACATAAAACAATAAAAACAGATGAAACGTATTATAATTATTTTTTTCCTACTTGCCGGACTTGGATTCTCGGCTAAGGCTCAGGAACTCAAAATTGGTCATATCAACACTCAGGAAGTGATTTACCTGATGGCCGAAATGGATACCGTGCGTATGAGGCTTCAAGTGATTCAGACTGACCTGGTCGAGACTATGCAGGGTATGGAGGATGAATATCAAACAAAGTACACCGAGTACAATCGTAGGCAGACTACCTGGACTGCGGCTGTGAAAGAGGCGAAGGAAAAAGAGATCCAGGATCTTATAGCCCGTTTGCAGCAATTCCAGCAAACTGCACAGCAGGAGCTTGCACAGCAGGAGCAGGAGCTTTCGGCACCCGTTTACCAAAAGGCACAAGCTGCCATCAACAAGGTTGCAAAGGAGCTCTCGTTGACCTACGTCTTCAATACCGCTGCGGGCGCCATCATCTATTTGGATGAGGCTGCGTCGGTGAATTTGCTACCTCTTGTAAAAAAAGAACTCGGTATTCCCGAAGAGAAAGTGACCCCAACGCAGCTTCCGCAGCAGTAAGAACATCAAAGCGCTGACAATTAATTAATTCATTATTTACATAAAAAAACTATTCTTATTTTATGCAACACAAAGTTATTGACATGCAAAATGTCGTAATTCGTTTTGCTGGTGACTCCGGAGACGGAATGCAG
>Ga0116182_1004421_pt1 | contig 12448 bp, 13 predicted proteins | sample AD_UKC077_MetaG_FD_89805 | JGI IMG/M metagenome (GOLD analysis project Ga0116182, IMG submission 89805) | Active sludge microbial communities of municipal wastewater-treating anaerobic digesters from USA - AD_UKC077_MetaG | ecosystem: Engineered > Bioreactor > Anaerobic > Digestate | place: USA...
ACAAAACTGAGTGCTTCTTGCTTAAATTGTGCGCTGTAACGTTTGGTCATGTCGTTCCTCATAAAATATTATTTCAATTTAATCTTATGAGGGGATGTTTGTCCATTTTATTGACTAGGTCCACTTTTAGCATTCACTAGGGTTAGGTATTTTGGTAGTGGGTCATGAATTTTTAACATGACGTCTGACGTGGTTACGGATCTTGGTCCTGTATGTGCAAGTAATCCACCAGTGCCTCTAAGCACAACATCATCCATCGTAAAAGGTAAATAACTAATACGCCCCTTTTTATGCATATATTGATAGAAGCGTACTACCTGCCCAAGTCTTTGGTTAATTGTGCTACTACAGTTTGGGCGGCCCGTAAGTGGGCTTTTTGTTGTTACCATTGAGTCTCTGTAAGCCCCAATATGCTGCTCTTTCAATTCATTCCAAGGAATATTTTGGATTTCCAACCAGTTCATAAAATCACTCATGTTTCTTCCGTAGGTTTCCCATGTTTTTTTAGACGCAGTGCGCCCATTAGTAATAGCTACATAAAATAAATATTGATTTACATATTCAACAAGCTTCATTTCATTATCTAAAAGAAACGGAATCCCACTTCTAACTTGCTGATTCACTCTAAATTCATTATCTGTAAAAAAAAGTTCCATATCATCGTCTGTTGAATGTATAATTTATGTTATACCATTATGAAATAATCGAATCAAGCAACGCCGCGGGTTTTTTAAGATTAATTAATTAAATCCCTCATTAATAGCATAAAGAATATATATGACAGACTTCGACTCAATTACAGTAAAAACAAAAACCTCAAAAAAAGCATATGAATCAGGTGAAACAATTGCTACCACATTGCGCATTTCACCTGAACTTAGAATTGCGTGGTTTCATGAAGTTGGTAGACGGATGCTGCAATCAAAAGTAGGGATTGGTTGGAAACAGACTCCATCTACACAGCAAATTGTTGTCGAAGACCTTGCAAATCGTCTTGGTGTTGAGTTACCAAAAGAGATTCTTAAAAAACCTGAGCACGAAGAAAGTGGAGTTATCCGCTACATGCTTAATCTTCCAAAGAGCGTCCATGAAAAAATTCATGACCTTGCCCTTATCAAAGGTGACAGCTTCAATAATGTGGCATTGAACTTGCTAAAGCTTAGTGAATATGTACGACAACAAGAACGCAAGGAAAATATAAAAAATGGTGCGGTAACAATCCAAATTAAGATTCCAGAAGATATTTATAATCGCTATAAACAAAGGGCTGCTTCGGAATATAAGACTGTAGAAAGTTATGTGGCTATCATGCTAGAAAACCAGATGACTGAGAAAAAAATACAAAGAGGAATGTAGTAGCTAAACGTGGGTCTATTCGACGGAAAGATTAAGCTATTTTTATATCTTTGTGAAAGCTATTGGATGAGGTTACTTAGGGCATAAATTAACCCATCATAGATTTAACTAAATTATCAAGATTACATCTTAGTATTTTTGGGATTTTTACAAAATAACGCCATCGAAGTAAAAGAGACTTTAGAATCTTTTGCCCTATCAATTCAGGCTAATGCACTCAATTTTTTGAACAAAAGGAGAATTAGATGTCACAAACAGATGAATGGAGGAAGGAAAGTAATTTGCGAGCAATGACAAGGGATACAGTCGAGTACCACACCTGGCGGCGCGGTGCGATAGTACAAGGTCAAATCCTTGAATGCGAGTTTTTTGGGCATTTTCCACTGACAAACGGTCTGGTTATTCATTGCGCATTCTGCAACAGTGAAGTGCAAATGTGAGTAAAATCTCCTTGGGGACTAACATATATCTAAAAGAATAAACTCCTGTAATGGTTGATATAGATGTAACTATTTTCGATATTTATACGGTTCTGTTATATCTAGAAGATAAAAGTCTGATAAGTTTCTTCCTGATGCTTCACTAAGGCACTTAAATCGACTTGCCATAAAGCGCTAGTCATCACCAAAAAAAATTGAGCTGCCTTATAGCAGTCGTTAATAAATGTGTATTTCGACCCTCAGCAGACATTGAGAGTTTTTCATAAAATTGAGTTAATCCTAAAGCTAACTTTATGCTAAGGGTGAAAGTAACCGTAATATAGACCCTAAACTCTCTGCCGCGCCACAATGACGTCCTGCACTTGCTGTATCAATGCCAGTAGTCGGCTGAGTCGCGCTAGATCCGAGATTTCGATCGAAAACTGCATCAGCGCCAGATTGTTCCTACTTATGGTATTGGCCTTGGTGGCATTAATTTTTTCCCGGGCGAACAGGTCACTGATGTCACGTAACAGGCCTTGGCGGTCATGTGCTTCCACTTCGATCTCAATGTCCGTACTGACATTCTGGCTGTTACCCCAATGGGCGCTTAACACTCGGTTGTGTCGGTATTCCGGTAGGCGCGTGATAAAAGCGCACGTTCTGCGGTGTATGGTCACGCCGTGATCGCAAGTGAGATACCCAACAATCACATCTGGTGGCACAGGTTTGCAGCATTTGGCAGTGCTAGTTTGCAGATTGCCAACGCCTTCGACCACGACCCCAATCTCAGTTGGTAGCGCGGTGATGCGATTAGGGATTGGTCGGACAGCCCCAACCGATTTGGAGGCATCCTCCTCTTGAATGGCGAGGGCAATCTGATGCTCGCTGACATCCCCGCGACCTATAGCGGCAAGAAAATCTTCAAGTTTATGAAATTGTAGTTTCTGGGCGATTTTTTCTTGATTGATGGCACCGACACCCGCTCGGTGTAGCTCACGATCTAGCTTCACCCGACCCTGCGCAACATTTTCATCGAAATGCTGGTATCTGAACCAGTACCTAACCTTAGCACGGGCACTTGGACTTTGGAGAAAACCAAGCGTGGGATTTAGCCAGTCACGGCTAGGCGAGCCCAGTTTTGAAGTCAGGATTTCCACTCGCTGACCGTTTTGCAGTTTGGTGCTAAGTGGCACAATACTTCCGTTTACTTTGGCACCTCGCGTACGGTGTCCCAGATCGGTATGCAGGCTATAGGCAAAGTCAATCGGTGTTGCACCTTTAGGAAGGTCAATGACCTTGCCCTGCGGCGTCAGCACATAGACTTTGTCTTGGAACAGTTCACTCTTGAATTGTTCTAATATGTCGCCGCTATCTGCAACCTCGTCCTTCCATGCCAATATCTGTCGCAACCAAGCAACTTTCTCATCAAATTTAGCATCGGACTTACCGCCTTCCTTGTAGCGCCAGTGCGCCGCGACCCCCAGTTCAGAGTGCTGATGCATCTCGAAAGTGCGTATCTGAACCTCCAGCGCCAAGCCGCGCGGTCCACTGACAGCAGTATGCAACGAACGGTAATTATTGCTCTTGGGGCGTGCAATGTAATCGTCGAATTCACCGGGGATTGGCTGCCATAGGTTGTGAATCAGACCGAGTGCTGCATAGCAATCCTTGACGTCGTCGACTAGAATCCTCACTGCACGTACATCGTAGAGTTCACTAAAATCCAAGTGCTTGCTTTTCATCTTCTTTATGATGCTGTAAATGTGCTTGGGTCGTCCAGTTACATCCCCCTTAATGTTAGCGTGACTCAACTCGTCTTTGAGTTGATTCACGACATCAATGATGTATTGCTCTCGGTCGACGCGGCGCTCGTCAAGCATTTTTGCGACTTCCTTATAGAGCTGGGGCTCTAGGTAACGCAACGAGAGGTCTTCCAACTCCCATTTAATCTGCCATACGCCAAGACGGTTGGCCAAGGGAGCAAATATCCCCTGACTTTCTTGCGCAATCCTTTTCTGCTGTTCCGAGCTGGCTCCTGACAAGCGGCGCAAGGTTTGCGTGCGCTCGGCCAGCTTAATCAGCACCACACGGATGTCTTCCACCATTGCCAGCAACATTTTTCGCAGGCTTTCTATCTGTTGCGCGTGGTCATCATTCTTTCTGTTCGGGTCATGCAGGCCTTCAATCTCGCTGAATTCCTGAATTTGCTCCATACGTGAAATGCCCTCAACCAATCCGGCAATATTGGCACTGAAACGCGTTTGTAGCGTTTGCCGCCAATCAATCAAATACTCTGGCACTGCATGCAGAATAGTAGCCACGATTGTTTCAACGTCCATGTTCATATCGACGAGGATGGTTGCCGCACCCAGTGCATGCTGCATCAGTGTTGCGCCTGTCAACTCAATTTGACCAAAATAGAGTGGAGCAGCCAAGTCGCAGGCAAGACGAATCAAATCGACATCGGCAGGCGAAAAGCGTCCTGCCAGTGATTCAATCCACGAGGAAACATCGCTCTCGTTCGAAGCGATTAAAACAGAAGTTGAGTTATGTACTGAAATCATTAATTATTATCGCATCAAAGCACCTAGCTGGTGCATTGACTGTTCATATCTGACAATTACATAGTGCAATAAAATAGCATCAAGCGCTAACCATTTTGATTGGCAAATTAATAGATGCCTCCACAAAGCCATTATCAAAAAGTTTTTGACGTATATCTCGAATTGGTCAATTTCTCTTGTTAGCGCTGCCTACTTTAAGACTTTCAAAAAGCAGCCTTCTCAATTAGAGCTTACGACCCTTTGCGGTCTGAACATCCTATTTTGATGAGATGTTATTGTTACATCTTAGCCAATCAAGTACGTTGTCAGCGTTCTGATCTGGTGGAAAAACTGGATAAAACACCTTAATAATGAGTCCATCCCTGACGATCATAGTCAGTCTCTTATACAGTTCCATATTATCCACGGTAAATGTAGGTAGATTTAAAGCATCTTTTAGTTTTAGGTAGTTATCACTAAGCAATTGAAAGGGTAGATGTAATCGTTTCTGCACTTCTTGTTGATACTCTGTTGTCTGAGTACTTAAACCCATTACTCCAGCATTTAGTGAATTCAATTCTGCATGGTGATCACGAAAACTACAAGACTGAGGTGTACAGCCTCTTGCACCAGGAATTTCATTCCATTTATCTGGCAACGGTTCACCAGGCACCCCTGTCATGGGATATATATAAATGACCCAGCAACCACTAAGTTCTTCAAAATTGATATAACTACCATCTGTACTTGGCAAGCAAAGATTAGGCAATGCACATCCAACTAGATGTGAAGCAGCGCCATCTTCAATTGGTACTGGCAGTTCAATCGGCAATTCAGACAAGTTCACATTCATTATTTTAATATTAGGTCAGCAAAAATTAAACAACAAGCATATTCATAGCATTTCCTTAAAGGTGATCAATAATATATCCCCCTTATTTTAATTCAATATTTTAGTTTCGCTGTCCAACCTGAGCTAGTTAGAATGCTCGGGATAAACGTTGAGATAATAAGTAGTGCTGCCAATAGTAAATGCAGCCAACGCAGTGAATAAGCCGTCACAAAACTTGCTGCCGGTTTTTGCTTCTGCACAAAATCATAAAATGCTGGAGCGTCCTGACCTTTGATGTATTTAGCCTTAATTTCTCCTGCGAGAGAGATTAGATAATCTTCTTCAAGTTGCGATAAGTATCGATCGTATTCAGCTGAAGCTACCGATGGGTCAGGTTCATCCTGACCTGAGTCAGAATAGGTAACGCCTACAGCTCCATTATATGAATCGGTTATTGGCCAATAACCGATTCGTTTATTAGCAGAATTGAACCGAGGAACTCCTACCTTCGTATGTCCACCAACGCCAACAAACGCAAAGTCACTACCAATCTGGATGCCACTGAGATCTTGTTTAATGGTTACGTTCACCCTAGGAGCTTCGTCACCGTCGGTAAAAAACAACATCTGAGCAGGCACATTTAATGAGTCAAATGTATTGGCGGCTGCGCGCACACCAAAACTCAAACGACTATTACCTTTCCACGCCATACGCCATTCTAAATGATCAATTGAATCGGTAATTACATCTAAGTTTTTACAAACCTCTAATGGGGTAATTAGCAAGGCCACATTATCAGATGCGAAAATTCCCACACTGAAATAAGTACCACAGGGTGATGTTTGCACTATTTTCTTCATCAGTTGACGCGTATAGGCTAATCGACTGACCGGCTGGTTATTCAACTTTTCATCTTCAGCGTTCATGCTTTGCGAAACGTCAGCAACCAGCAAGTAATTATGCACCTCTTGCTTCAACTGAATATCGGGCTTAATCAGCGCCAGTAATAACGAGACAACGGCTGCTAAATAAAGCAAAGTCTCATGGTTATCTTTTAAAAATGGAAGCACCTTGTTCATGGCAATCCAATCGGTAGATTGCTCAATTCCATGGTCGACTGATCTTTTGGTGCTGGCTTCATTTTATTCGCCATCACAGAATGTAAGAGACTGAGATTAAACTTAGTCGCGCGATCTTGTGGTTCAATACGCAATGATTGCTCATAAGCCATTTTTGCTTGAGTGTAGGCGTAGCGTGCTTCATCTTGTAAAGTACCATCCTCATTGATCCTTCTAATCAAACCAAATACAAATAGGTTGTTACCAATGTTGTATTGAATTTTGGCCTGATCAGCTAACGAAGGCGAAGTTTCCAAAATTTGACTATAAGTTTGCACCGCATGTTTATAGTCTTTCTTATTACCTTGATCATAGGCGGCCGTAAATTTCTGCAAATATGGGTAAGCATCATTTTTTACTAACTCTTCAGTAGCGATCAAATAGTTCACTTTTGAAATCTTGTTGATTTGGTAAGCCTCATAGGCCGATCCTACCAAGCCCGTGATGATTATTGCCCCAAATATTACATTGCTATTTTTTATATGACTTACCATGCGTGTACCTTTAGGTTCTTGATGACTAATATGAGAAGACTTAATACCATTGCCAGTACGATAAGATTATTAGAATAATCATGACCAGGAATACTCACTGAATACTGAATCATGTTTTTTTCTTTGGAATCGATGTATTGCAAAGCAGACTGCAGCGCCGTTGGGTTGTCCGCCTCAAAGGCTTTATATTTAATCTTAAGAGATTTGAAATATTGATCTAGAACGATTGAATCAGGCACCTTGTCGTCAGAGTATGTTTCTTTGGTAAAAATACTGATGTCATCTGGCTCTCTTAATACAATCCAGTAGAGATTCAATTTTTTACCCACAAAATAATCAGAGATTTTGCGTTTTACACGAGGGCTTAATTTACCAGCCCCATCTGACAGTAAAATTACTGCACGAGAACCTGAGTTTTGGATGTTATCGAACAAACTAACCGCTTCTGTGATGCCAGCACCTATATTAGTTTGATTGAGTGCAGAACCCGTAGCAGCATTGATGGCTGAGTGTATCGCATCACGATTCGTAGTAATTTTCATGCCATATAAAGCGGAGTTGGTAAATCCAACCACTCCCATCATGTCATCAGGACGATTGTCGATAAAATCAGTAATGAGTCTACGTGCTGCGGCTGATTTTATTTCTGCCGCACGACCACTTGTTCTTTGTCCGGCAAATGGGTGATCCATGCTGACGCTGCGATCGATCACTAAAACCGTTTGTGCACCTTTACCAATTTTTTGCTCTTTTTTACTTGCTCCTTGTGGTGAGGCTAGCGCCAAAATAATACTTAGCAATATTAATGCTGTGATTGCCTTCACAATGAGGTTTGCGATTTCTGAGACTCTGTCCTTTGGTGTGATTTCAAGCCAAGAGTAAAATTGACCTTGATGGCTTTTAAATATAAACGGCGCAGATACAAGAGGCAACAGTAACAGTGCCCAGGGATTCAATAGAGTCATTAAACGCCTCGCTCACAATCTCTCAGACGTTTGCTTAACATGATTAGCTCCTGCAAATACTTAGTTTCGTTTGTTTGCTGACTAGCAAATAATGCTCTATTCGATAGCTCAAAGAACTTTCTTATTTCATCACCAAGTTTTATGAATTTTGGATGCGTAATTAAAAACTCTTCCAAATTAGTAGCAAAAAGATTGGCACCATAGATTTTATTGAAAGCTTGATGCATATACATGAAGGCATTGTTGCTGCTTGTTTGCGTATTCTTCAGTTTTTTAATATTACGGTGCGCCTGCGCAAAGGCTCCATTCATAAATGGTAACCAACGCTTATCTGCATTCACATAGACAAGACCAAGTAAACCCATCACTAGTAACGCCAATGAAATCCACAGTCTAGTTTGATGCAGCTTCAAATCTATCAGCGCTGGCTTTGCCTGTGGCTGTAGATTGTCTTTTGCATTGGTAATTCCTTCAGCGACCAGAGGTGAATACCAAAAACTCCATGCTGGAATATCTATTGATAATGCTTTGGCACCTCCGAAGAGTGCCAACTGCTCATTTGGCAATTCCATGACTACTGGCTTAGCAGCATTTGCAAATACCTGATAGCTAAGTGCAATCGTATAAACGTTTTTATCACCGTGTTTTGTCGTTTGCACATTAATGTCACGTAACTCAATGCCATTTCTATTCTCACCCTTCATCGGTAAAGAGCTTTTAGGCAGTTGATATACAGAATCAACTTCGACATCAAAAGTACGATTCAGTACATCCCCTATTTGTATGCCGTTACTATTCGCTGGGTTGCTCATACTTAATATTTTTACGTCTGAATTCTGCGCTAACGCCATTGAGGTAAATAGCATCAAACTAACTAATCCTATCAAATCTATTATTGAGTTTTTCATATGTCTCTTTTTATGGAATCACTTATGGTTTTTATTAGCCCATCATCTGTTCAAAATAATGTGACATCTCTTCTGGGTCATATTTGCCGCTGATATAAATGGCTTGACTATCAAAGCTGGTAAATAGGGTTTCTAATGCTTGCTTTCTAGCTGCAAAAGCTTCTTCAAACTGCTCTCTGATAGACTCTCGGAAGAAAATGATTTGATTGCCTCCAGTTTCCGGATCGATCAAATTGCCGAATCCGAACTTAGGAAGTTTTTTATATTCTTGGTCATCCCAAAGTACGATCGGAATCACTTGATGTGCAGACATCGCATTCATTGCCTGCTCAATCAATGTGATAGGCATATGGAAATCTGAAATCCAGAATATCAAACCTTTGTGCTGACTTAAATATTGTGGAACCTCAAGTATTCCCTCAGAACCGACACGCATTTTTTTGTACTCACCAAGCATCTCAATTACCTCAAATGATTGATGAACATGATGGCTAAGACTAAGTGTTAAGTCCTCAATGACATGCTGGTTGTATGCAATAAAACTAAAGACATCACTGGTTTCAAATGCTGAATAGGCAATCGAAGCAGCGATCTCTTTAGCTAAGTCCAGCTTTCTTGTTTTCCCTTTATACTGCATGGAGCTAGAAAGATCACATACGGCAAAAATGGGCGTGGTATTGTCTTGATTGAATAACTTGACTTGCACCTGCTCGTAGGGATCACGTAAGGTTTGACGCAAATCTACGCGCCTAGCATCAGGATAATCAATTAATGGTACGTTGCCTTTGAATTCAAATCCCAATCCACGTTGCGTCCCTCTATGTCCGCCGAAATGGATGCTGCTAGACTTCCATGGAATCTGGTAGGTGAACGGCTTTGCGTAGGCTGGAATCATGCTACTTTTGCTGTACTTGTTGAAGAAGGAACCGCCACGGTACTTAGAATCTGAGTGGTTAGTTCTCTAGCCAACTGAGTTCTACGATTCTCATACATCGTATTGAATACCAAGCGATGGGCTATCAATTCATGGAATACTGCGTGAATATCTTCTGGATATAAACTATCGCGATTCATGAGCCATGCGTTCACGCGAGCTGCTTTTAATAACATTCCCATGCCACGAGGACTGGCGCCAGTATGTATTAAACGATTGACATCTACGCTGTCTAATTTGATCCCGAATTTCTCTGGATTTTGAGTAGATTCCCATAAATCCAGCGCATACTCTTCGAGTACATCACTGGATTTTATATGGCTTTGCAGGATGTCTGAGAAGTCATTTAATTGGTCAAACTGTAAAACATTTGATTCAACTTGTTTGGTCAGGCTTTCAGCATGTTGATATTTCACATCAAACATCAACGCTTTTCTTAATTCACGATCTTCAGGAATATTGATTGGAATTTCCATCATGAAACGATCGCGTGCAGCTGAAGGAATCTCAAATGTTTCGTTCTTTTCAACTTGGTTGCGGTCGGCAAAAACCACCATATGTGGCAAGCGATATTCTTTTTTGAAAGCACTGATATGACGCTCAGCCATGACGCGCAGCATCAATGCATGTACTTGGGGACGCGCACGATTGATCTCATTAAAGAAGAAAACGGATAAATTTTCACCCGCACGTAGTAGAGGGCCTTCATCGATTTTCGGACGGCCATCTTCACCAAGGTAGGTGTGATAGATGAGGTCATTCGGCATCAGATCTACCGTTCCTTCTATACGCTCATAGGCGCCACCGATACATCGAGCAATGGATTGCAGCAGCGTGGTTTTACCAACACCAACACCACCCTCAAGTAATACATGACCTCTTGCAAATATGGCAATATTCATCAATCGTATGGCTTTATCTTGGCCTACGATGACCTTTTTCACTTCACTTTCCAACTTTATGGCATGGTTTCGCCAGTCGGCCAGTTGAATATCGTTAGTTGCAATATGCATAATAATCCTAAATAAAATTAAAGTTTAAAGGGCGCGTTCGATTGCTTTTTGTAAAATGTTAAGGTAATATTCAGACAGGTCTGTTCATTTATTTATAGTCTACTTGAAGAGTTCTGAAACATGCAAGTAAATTTTTAGGGGTAATTTAAGTTGAACCAAACTCAAAGTTTTCAAACCGAAAGTCTGAGACTTTTGAACTTAGGCTATCTTGGTTCATTAGGTTTTTTAAAAAACTTAACCTCCTATAACAAAACCTCTAATGCCTATCTAATGAGACTGTCTAGCCAGTTGAACCAATGGAATATTGAAAGAGTTTCGAAGAGAAATGCAAATGGTGTGGCATTAGATTTAAGTCTTGATGATGTAAATGCACTCAAAGAATTAATTCGAGTTGCCATTGAGAAAGCTTCAGTCAAGTATCCTGAAGTCGTTTATGATCAGCTGCTCTTTTTAACGATAGGTGCAATACAGGTTCAATCTCAAACTGGTTCTGATAAAGCTTGGTCACTGCTTAATCAATCAATAAAAAGCCATTTAAATTCACGAAATGATAAACGTATATTTTCTTTCGGCTTAATTACTACTGCTATCGTGATTTGCTTCTCTGTAATGGCAATCCAGAATCCAAAAACACATCATGTAGACGATACCTCTCAGATATTAGCTACCGAAACACTAGCGGGTGAAACTGATCCAGTATCCATGAGTATGCTATTACTTGCTTACAACAAAATGAAAAGTGGTACTTGTCAGTTACCTCAAGCCGCAATGCTACCGCCAGAACAAAGACAGGCCTTTTTAATGTTTGTGAACAATGGCGTTGTTGAAGTACAACATGTTGAAAACCTAAGGCTTGCTTTAGGTTATGTTAATTGCTTATATCCACAGGAACTCATGCATCCAGTAGTTTCTGCTGGGAACAGGCTATAAGGAACAATTATGAAAATGCGAGACAAAATACTAGCGACAGCAACCAGTCTTTTTGAATCCAGAGGAATTCAGGCGTCTGGAGTTGACACCATTATTGCTGAAGCAGGAATTGCCAAAGCTACCCTTTACAAACATTTCCCTAGCAAGAATCAACTAATCACCTCTTATCTTAGAGAAAAATCAGATAGGTTTTATGAGTGGCTAAATTCGAGTCTAATTTCTAAGAAAGCAAACTCACTTGATATACTCATCTCTCTTTGTGAGCTTGTTGAGCAGTGGATCATGACCCCGGAGTTTCATGGACTTCCATTTCATATTGCCGCTGTAGAATTCCCTGACCCAGATCATCCAATTAATCAATACTCAGCGGTATTAGCAGTTGAGTTGCAGGGCTACCTATCTAAGATTGCGGCCACTGCAGGTGCCAAAGATCCTGAGGCATTAGGTCAGCAGTTAACCATACTTTTTGAAGGGGCTGCATTGGTAGAAAGATTAAGTCCAGGTTCGGGTGCTGCTAAACGTGCAAAAAATGCCGCCATAACGCTAATAAAAGCTTCAATTTAAATTATTGTAATTTTATTTACGCGTTAGCTTGGGCCCATCTCTATTTCCAGCCCACTAGGATTCAGGCACCAAAACCGTCGTTCAAAATCGTCACTCCCGACCCTTTTGAGCCATTCACCTAATTTCACTTACTGACCGAAACATCCACTCAGCTGACCCTCGACTTTAACGAGTCATCGATAACAGTCGCCCGAAGGCGACATACACGGCAGGCAAATAAAATTAGATTTTTAGTCCAATCATGGTCTGGACCTAGTCATAAAATCAGACACCCATCCCCTCAATACTTTTGTAATACGCGGCTTCAAAGTTGACTGGACTCACCCAGCCGTTGCTTGAATGTCTGCGTACGCGGTTATAGTAACATTC
>Ga0116182_1004423_pt1 | contig 12446 bp, 11 predicted proteins | sample AD_UKC077_MetaG_FD_89805 | JGI IMG/M metagenome (GOLD analysis project Ga0116182, IMG submission 89805) | Active sludge microbial communities of municipal wastewater-treating anaerobic digesters from USA - AD_UKC077_MetaG | ecosystem: Engineered > Bioreactor > Anaerobic > Digestate | place: USA...
AAGAATTAACACAAATCTTCTTATTTAGTTGGACAGATAAAACTGGCAAACATGAAAAATCATTTGAGTTATCGTAAAAATTCAAAGCTTTAACGAAGCACAGATTTAAAAAAAATCACAAAAGGGGGGATTGTGTTCCAAGTGTTACCTACGGCGTTACTTTTTTAGCGATAACTCTGTCAACAAGGAAAAACCTTCAGAAATAAACCTTGACGTCAAACTCTTTTTAGTTATAGAATTATATCAACAGAGAGACACATCAAACAACGTGGTTGATGGTTATAATCGGCACTTTCACACGGTAGAAGTCGTTGGTTCAAATCCAATCGCGCCCATGCTATATCTCTATATACTGTAAAGGTATAAAAGCCATTCTCAAAACAAGTGAGGGTGGCTTTTTACTGTATTTTATGAATTTCGTACCTTTTACGTACCTTTTATTTTTAAGAAATGGGTATCTATTCTATCTCTTCATTCTTGTTCTTGATTACATAATGCAAATGATAAGCGATACGATAATATAGATGCATTACTCAAAAAACAAGAAACTCTCTGTGGCAAAGATAACCTTTGACTTTGAGCAGAAACTTGAGTATGTTGGCTTGTGATTAGTTGCTGAACCTCTTAATAGAATTATGAGATTCTTGGATGACTGAAGCATTAAATTGTGAGGTTGCTGTTTCGGTTTACCATGATGTGTGGAGTATTCTAATGGCAAATACCAATAAGATAAGAATACTATACCGAATACGTAAAAACCGTCTGCAATATCTGTTCCACCTTTTTGTTTGGGAAGTAGGAGGGGAATACGTCTACCCGACCAATGGCAAGACAAATTACCATCACGATAGAGGTTTCCATGAATGCTTTCTGAAAGAACATAATAAATCCGTTCAAGTCTATCCTGTAACTCGAGCGTAGGAAGGAGTCATTAATGATTCTTACAGAGATTGCAAGCCACCACCTTGAGAAGTGTTACTCTATCAATAAGATTGAACTTGATGGAAAAGCCCATATCGTGGTAGCTTCCGAAAAAAACAACAAATGTCTATTGTTCAATCAATCAGGGCTCCTTGTTGATACAATATGGCATGAGCCTGGAGGAACTATGTCAATAGTTCCACTCCCCGACAAGTCTGGAAGGTTCCTAGCCTCCCAGAAAATGTATTCTCCCAATGACTCAGCAGAAGCTGAAATCGTTTTGGTCGAACGTATACGGCAGGGGAAATGGGATGTCCGGCCGTTCCTAAACATTCCGTTCATACATCGTTTCGATATCCTATGCTCTGGTAACAGGCAGTATTTCATTGGTGCAACAATCAAAAGTGATCATCGTTTCAAGGACGATTGGACATCTCCAGGAAAAGTATGGGTTGGAGCTTTGAATCTTGATGTCTACACACCTCCACAACTGACTGATTGCTTGGGTGGACTGACACATAATCATGGCTTTTGCAAACGAGCCAACATGTATGGGCATTATGCAGTAATTTCTGCCGATGAAGGTGTTTTTGCAATCTTTCCGCCTACGATAAAAAACGATCAGTGGATAACAAAACAACTGCTCGATACGCCGGTGAGTGATATCGGATTCATTGATTTCGATGACGATGGCCAAGATGAGATGATTGCATTCTCTCCATTTCATGGTGATCAGGTCACCATATATAAACTAGTCGACGGTCGTTACCAGGAAATCTATTGCCACCCTGAGCCGTTGGAATTTGTACATGCCATCTGGACAGGCATGGTTTACGGCAAACCTGTCGCCTTCATCGGTCATAGGAAGGGCTTAAGCAAGGATCTGTATGCAGTCTCTTTGAACAACGATGGTTATCAATTCGACGTAATGCAGAAAGATATCGGTTCTACGAACTTGCATGCATTTCAGGTGGACAGGATGCAAATCCTAGTATCAGCAAACCGGGAAATCAATCAGATCGCCTTCTATCGAATCGAGGAATGAGAGATAAGTCAGGTAAAACAATAGTCTTTGTTTCTAATTAGGAATTTAATACTTGACAGGAGGTCCCTTCATATCAGCTTGGAAAAGTTAGCAACGTACTTGTAGGAGTGGAAAACGCGGTCGTAGAAGGCTACCCCCGCAGGCCAGTACCGAGGAAATCGAAGGCCAATCAAAGTAGTAGCTCCCTTTTGAGCATTGATCCACTACATTTTATCACAATTTCGTAATCATACCCAGAATCCGTGTTAAAAAAGTTGACAGTCTTGTAGAACTGAACCTCAAGGAAACAGAGGATGCAGAGGGCGTTAAAAACGGCCAGCAGGGCGGAGAGGATCGGGCGGCGCTTATGAATACACTAAGCAAAAAACTCCGTCGCATCGGATATCATGTACAAGTGATTCCCCATTATCGGATAAGTGATTTCCACATGACCGGACTAGCGTTTTCAGCGCATCGGAATATACACAAGCTAGGATTAAGAGTTGTGTGTGAATACACATCCTTTGTTATTTGATAAGGCTTCTGACTGTAATATATCCGTCTCCATCAATTTTATGATCATAACGGTTAACTTTATTTCATTGTTTTTCTGATTATTTAGAAAATCTTTTTAGCTCTATTAACAGTACTTTTTTCCTCAAGTCAAGTGGGTAATTGAAATCGATTGCATTACTATTTCAGGATTACTTGAAATTGTTTTGCAATATTCTTCATGATTTGCTAATATTTTTCCATGAAGAGTACAACAATTTATACTATTGCAGAGAAGGCAAATTGCTCGGCATCTACTGTTTCAAGAGTGATAAACAATTATCCGTATGTGAAGAAATCCACAAGAACAAAAATTTTAAAGCTTTTACAGGAATATAATTATGTTCCAAACGAAACGGCAAGATCTCTGGTAAATAAAGCTTCAAGAATGATTGGAATTTTTATTTCTGATATTCGAACTACCCACCATACTGATGCAATATACTATCTTGAAAGCGAGTTTTCAAAAAATGGTTATTCTTGCTTGATTTATAACACCGGTGCTGATTCTGAAAATGTTGCAGAAAGTATGTATCAGTTAAGTCAGAGAAAAGTAGATGGGGTTGTGATGATTGGTTCAATTTATCAGAATCAACCTGTAAAAGATGCAATCACAGCTTATATTTCAGATGTTCCAGTAGTAATTATCAATGGATTTCTTGAAGGAGAAAACATTTACGGAATTATTTCAGACGAACAACAGGGAATTTTTAACTGTATAAAACTCTTGGCTGACAAAGGGAAAAAACATCCTGCAATAATTGTAAACAACATAACTCCGAGTAACCTAAACAAAGTAGAAGGCTACAGAACAGGACTTAAAACATATCTTCCAAATTCAGAGGAAGTCATTGTTGTAAATCCTAGTAATCATGCAATTTACGAAGAAACTGTAAAACTTCTAAAAAACAAGATAAAAGTTGATTCAATCATTTATACTGAAGACTTTCTTGCTTTAATTGGATTACAGGCTTTGCATGACAATCATGTTCGAATTCCACAGGATGTTGCTGTAATTGGAGTCAATAATTCAAGATATTCAGAAATCAGCATTCCAAAGCTTACGAGTCTTGATAATATGCTGTATGATACCTCAATCACAGCTGTAAGAAACATGCTTTCGCTTTTAAAAGGTGAAAGAGTAAATAGAAAAATGATGATTTGCTCTGAAATAATTAAGCGTCAAACAACTTGAATAATTCAATTCCTTCAAAAAAAGTTGCATTGTCCAATAAATCGTAGTACTCTTTCTACATGAAATTGCAATCGGTGTCAAATTATGAGAGGTAAGAAGAGGACATGCGGATAGCCATCCTAGGTTCTGGTGCAATGGGAGCACTTTTTGGAGGATATCTTTCAAAAAAGAATGACGTCACAGTCATTGACGTAAGTCAACCAATAGTTGATGCCATCAATGAACACGGAGTTAGAATCAGAGAGAAAGATGGAAGTGTTGTAGTCTACCACCCAAAAGCAACAACAGATGCATCATCCGAAAAACCAGTAGATCTTATTATTGTTTTCGTAAAATCAATGTCCACAATCTCAGCTCTCCGGAGCAATATACATTTGATTGGAAAAGATACATATCTAATGACACTCCAGAATGGAGCAGGACATGAGAGTAAACTTTTACAGTTTGCAGACAAAGATCATGTAATCATCGGATCCACACAGCACAATAGTTCAGTAATAGAACCTGGTTTTGTAAATCATGGTGGAATAGGGAAGTCCAGCGTGGGACTGCTTAGTGGAAACAACAAGTTTATAACCGCTCTTGCGGAGAACATGACTTCGTGTGGATTTGAGTGTGAGACATCAGACAATATTCAGTGGCAGATTTGGAACAAGATGTTCACAAACACAGCAGCTTCTTCTCTTACAGCAATCTTCCAGGTACCACTTGGATTTATTGCAGAGAACAAGAATGCAAACACGATTATGAGAAGACTGGTTAAGGAAGCAGTCGAAGTTGCGAATACACTTGGACTTGGATTTGACCTTGAAAAGATAACAAATGACGTTCAGCAGGTGTGTGAGAATGCACCGAATGGATACACATCTATTTATGCAGATATCAGAGACGGAAGAAGGAGTGAGGTAGATACAATCTCCGGATCAGTTGTTGAAGCTGCAAAAGACTTAGGTATTTCAGTTCCATACCATGAGATGGTTGTCCAAATAATTCATGCTATGGAAGGAAAGGGGGGTAAGAAATGACAAACACTTATAAGCTTGGTAATCTGAGAATTGTTGACCTATCAAAGTACATTGATCCAGCAGCAGAAACAAGAAGATGTTCTCTCTTTCGTTTCAATACAGGTGGTGCAATCCCTGATTTTCATACAAACATAGATATCATGAGTCATCTTGGAACTCATTGCGAGTGTCCTTACCATCACTTTGAAGATGGAGCTAGCGTAGCAGATCTTCCTCTTACATCTTTCCTCGGTAGAGCAATCTACTATGAATTCAAGGATCTTAAACCAAGAAAACATATTAGTGCAAAAGATTTGGATAAAGCGATTGGATCAAAAGTAAAACCTGGCGACGTTGTCATTCTTGATTCAATTTTCAAACTTACACCGTTTACTCCAGATACAAACACAGAAAAGGACAAGAGGCTTCTTGTTAATGGAGAAACTGCACAGTGGATGGTAGATCACGAAGTAAAGTGTGTTGGATTTGGAGACGGAGTGTCAATTGAGAATTGCAACGAAGATGTAAAACCTTTCCACGACATCTGTATGGCAAAAAATATTACATTTTTGGAGGTTCTAAAAAATCTTGAGAAACTTCATACAGATACGTTCTTCATTAGCTTTACACCAATGTATATAAAAGGTTTGGATTCCTGTCCTGTGCGAGCCTACGCCATCGAAGGACTGACTGAATTTTAATAATTTAATAAGGAGAAATTATATGCCGATGAAAATAACATTACCAGAACTTTTCAAGGAAGAAAAAATAGTCTTGGCACCAGAGATTTACGATTGTGCTTCTGCAAATGCTGTAGAGATGTGTGGGTTCAAGTCGACAGTCTTAAGTGGAGCAGAGCTTTCATACTCTTTACTCGGAATGACAGATATCGGAATCCTATCATTCGATGAGATTCGTTGGGCAACAGAACGAATTTGCAGAATCCATTCCTTGCCGATGGTTGTTGATGCGGAAGATGGATATGGTGAACCGCTGAATGCCTATTATACCTGCAAGAGACTTGCCGAAGCCGGTGCTGCTGGCATTATCATTGTTGATTCACCAAGAACCCGCATTGGAGGCTGCCTTCCTATCAAGGAAGCAGTGATGAAGTACAAAGCCTGTGCTACTGCTTTGAGAGGCACAAATTGCATACTCGTTGCCCGTACTGATGCAAGGGACATTGATGAGGCAATTGTTCGCTGTCAGAAGTATCGTGAGGCAGGTGCTGACATGACTTTGATGCTGGGCATGAATTGGGTGCCTGTAGCTGACAAGCAAAGAGTGGTTAGAGAAGTTGCCAAAAAAGATCCAGGATGGAAATGGTATCCTGATTTGGGTTCACATGATGGCAAATCCGATGTGACATTAGAAGAAATTGCAGCCTTTGGCTTCAACTATGTTGGTGTACATTACCTGTTGGGTTCCGCCATGTACTACATGATGGATGCAGGTCGTGGAAACTTTGAGAGACAAGACAATACATATGCCGCCAAGTACATGGGATCAAATGGATTGGGAAGAGCTTCTGCTGCAAAAGAGTGGTATGATCTTGAGAAGAACTGGACAACAAATCCTAATCTTATCGAGCGCTGGCCTTATAATGGCTTTAGGCCAAGGCACTAATTGAATAAGGAGGGAAAAGTATGTCAATGCAGTACTCATTAACAGAATTGTTTAAGACGGAAAAGGTGGTTCTAGCCCCTGAAGTATATGATTGTGCATCAGCCAAGACAGTTGAAATGTGCGGCTATAAGGCTTCTGTGCTAAGTGGGGCAGAACTTTCAGCTTCCATGTTGGGGATTCCTGATTTGGGAATTATGAACGTTGAAGAGCTGTATTATGCCACTAGTAGGATTTGCAATGCACATAAGCTACCGATGGTTGTCGATGCAGAAGATGGCTATGGTCCTGCGATTAATGCCTACAATACCTGTAAAAGGCTGGCTAAGTGCGGAGCGGGTGGAGTTATCATAGTGGATTCTGTCGAAACCCGTATTGGTAGCAATCCTCCTTGCCTCCCTTTGGATGAAGCGATAGGAAAGTATAAAGCTTGTGCAGAAGCTTTGAAGGGAACTGATTGTATTTTGGTAGCAAGAACAGATGCCACAGACTTTGATGATGCTCTCAATAGGTCAATCAAGTATCGTGAAGCTGGAGCTGATATGACACTGGTGTTTATGATCAACTATCTTGACCATGACAAGAGATTTGATGCCTGCAAGGAAATCGCTAAGCACGATAAGGGTTGGAAGTGGTATCCAGATCTTGGCTGCCATGATGGCAAATCAGATGTTACCTTGGCTGAGATTGCAGAATATGGTTTCAATTTTGTGGGCGTCCATTATCTGCTGGGTTCTGCTATGTATGGAATGATTGATTGTGGAAGACATACATTTGAGCGTCAAGACAATACTTATTTTGAACCGATGAATATTTGGGGACCGCTTCGGGATGTTGAGAACATAGAGTTTCTCTACAATCTTGAAAGGTCTTGGAATGATGACCCGGATTTGATTAAGAGATGGCCTTACAGTTTTCTTGAAAGATATAAGAATAAAGAATAGTTCTAGGAACTATAAAAACAAAAGGAGATCATTATGAAGAAAGTATTGTTGTTTGGGCTAGTAATACTCATGACAATCGTATCAGTTTTCGCAGGTGGAAGCAAAGAACCAGCCGCCGCTCCTCCAGAAACTGTCACAGAGAAGCGGGGCGGGTTTCTAACCATCGGTTCCAATTCTGATGCACTTGGATTGGTCCCTTGGGAAATCATCGGACCGTTCCCAGGATGGATTGCTTCTAATGCCATTTTTGAAACTCTTTTCAAGGCAGACTCTGCTGGCAACCTGTATCCGTACCTTCTGGAATCGTATGAGACCAATGTTGAGAAACTGACTTGGACCTTTGTTGTTCGCGACGGAGTATTCTTCCAAGATGGAACAAAGTTTGATGCTGAAGCCTTGAAGTGGAACCTAGAAAACTATGCTCACAACGGAATCAAGAAGGATTCATATTTCAGCAAGCTGGACTATATCGAGGTACTCGATTCCAAGACAGTTGTAATGCATCTAAAGGAATGGGATTCTACATTCTTCTATTCTCTTACAAGAGAAGCCGGAAAGATGGGATCCCCAACATTCTACAAGAAATATGTGAAGGATGATTTCACGATTTCTGATGCAGATTATGCCCTTATCAAGAATAAGGTTGCTTGTGGAACAGGCCCATTCATGCTTGACAGCTGGGAACTGGACAACAAGATTACTCTTAAGAGGAATCCAAATTACTGGAACGGCGATGTGCTTCTTGATGGAATCATCCTGAAGAAGTTTGGTGATTCTCTTACTCTTCAGGCTGCAATGACATCCGGTGAGATTGACATGTGGTATGGTGTAGACGCTCAGTTCATCACTGAGTGGAGAGCCGCTAACAAGTTCAACATCTTCTTTGCTGATGTTCCAGACCTTGGTGGAAACATCGGAGTTATCGGTTTCAACATGAGAGACGAGAACGATCCGCTTTCAGACATAAGAGTTAGAAAGGCTATTCAGTATGCAATTGACTTTGATGCTATTAGTTCTGCTGTCTATTTTGATTGCTGGGAAGTCCTCAATCAGATGGCTTGGAAGGATTCCGCTTACTACAACAAGGATGTTGTAGGTTATGATTACAATCCGGAAAAGTCCAAGCAGCTCCTTAAGGAAGCAGGTTATGTTAATGGTTGCACTGTAAGGATGACTTACGGAACTGATGGTTCAGAGCCCCTGTTCACTGCAATTCAGGGCTACCTTGCTGATGTTGGCATCACATGTAATCCTGTACCGATGGCAAGAGCAGAGATTTCCGCTGCACTTTATGACTGGGGTACTGGAATGTATCTCCATGGAACATCAATGCCTTCATTGGTATTCGCTCAGCTCGGAGTGCAGTTCCTGCAGGGTGCAAAGAATACATTCGGAGCCAACAACTTCATCATCAGCGATGAACTTGATGCATGCATGCGTGGCGCATTGGCTGCCAAAGACACCAAGCAAGCAGAAGAGCTGATCAAGAGAGCTCAGAAGATTCTTATTGATGAAGAGTGCATGGTAATACCGACTGTGTATACACACCAAGCTGTTGCAAGACAGGACTACGTACATCTTGGAACAAGCAATGCTCCTGAATTCTTCCTGTATGGACTTAATGAGGTTTGGCTTAACAAGTAATAAGTTGAAGAGGGTTATTGGATTAGTTGGGTTTGAGTGTTACGCTCAAACCCCAACTCTATTAAACAATATAAGAGAGGTAGTCCCATGGGGACATTTATTATTAAGAGAATATTGTGGTCAATTCTAGTTCTCTTTTTAGTTTCCATCATCGTATTTGTTCTGATGCAGTTTCTTCCTGGAGATCCTGTGCGAACATCATTAGGGACTGATGTTGATCAGAGAGTAGTAGATGAGTGGCGAGAAAAATTCCATTTAAATGATCCTGTTATCAAGCAGTATCTTTTATGGGTAAAAAACATGTTGCGTGGTGATTTCGGTACTTCAATTATGTATCGGCATAGTATCTCAGATTTGATTAGTATAAAATTACCCACAACAATTACTCTTGGTTTAGCTGGAATTTTCATCTCGACAATTCTTGCAGTTGTGCTTGGAGTTCTTTCCGCAGTGAAACGCGGTTCTGTAACCGATCAAATTGTTACAGTTTTTGCTAGTATCGGGTTAGGAGTTCCTACCTTCTGGATAGCTATTATTTTTATCCTTGTGTTTGCAATTAAGCTAGGGTGGTTCCCTGTTCAGGGATATGTTGCTCCATGGGAAAATTTTGCACAATTCTGTCGTTATGCTGCGATGCCTGTAGCCACGATGGTAGTAACGATGGTTCCTAGTATTTGCAGACAGACAAGATCGAATATGCTTGAAGTTATTAATCAAGATTATATTCGTACAGCACGGGCAAATGGAATAAGCGAGGGAAAAATAACTTACATTTATGCACTGAAAAATGCATTGATTCCTGTAATTACCATAATTGGACTGCAAATGAGAATAGTTGTTGGCGGTTCAGTCGTTGTTGAACGAGTTTTCAACATAAATGGTGTAGGCAATCTTTTGATGAACGGTATCACTAATCGAGATTATTTTCTTGTTCAAGCTTGTGTCATGATAATTTCAATAGTCACTGTTTTCACGAATCTAATTGTTGATATATGTTACGGATTTATTGATCCACGAATTCGAAAGTCTTGGAGATAGGTATGAGTGAGATTGATATTAAATCTTGGCAAACTGAAACAAGAAAAAAAAGTAGAAAACAAGCTTGGAGAGTTTTTTTTGGAAGGGGACTTGTCACAAAGCTTGCATTCGTTTTCTTGATTGTATTCATAGTAGTTGCTGTATTTGCAGATGTAATCTCACCCTATAACCCAAACGTTCAGAATCTAAGACTTGCGAGAAGCGGCATTTCCAAGGAGCACTGGCTAGGATGTGATTCTCTTGGCAGAGATGTTTTAAGCAGAATTATTTATGGAGCTAGGGTTTCATTGTTTGCTAGTGTTCTAGCGGGCTTGATTGGTGCTACTATTGGCTTGTTCCTAGGTCTTGTGGCTGGTTATTCAAAAAGAATACTCAATACAATAATCATGAGATTAACCGATGCCTTGCTATGCATTCCTGGCATGGTATTCACCTTGGTTATGACAGCCGTTCTCGGTGGTGGCTTGTATGCAATTGTTGTTTCAATAGCAATTGGAATGATCCCCACTTATGTGCGAATGGTGGTTGGTATGGTTACATCATTGAGAGAGAATGATTATATAGTTGTAAGCCAGATGCTTGGTGCAAGAAGAACTTGGTCAGTCTTGTTCAAGCATCTGCTACCGAACTGCTTTCCATCCTTGATTGTATTGTTCACCATGAATCTTGGTGGCGGAATAATGATGGAATCGGCATTGAGCTACCTTGGTGTAGGCATTCAGCCTCCAACAGCTACCTGGGGTGGCATGGTGTCAAATGGCTTTCCTTATTTAACAACAAATCCTGGTCCCTCTATTTTTCCAGGTATATGTATAATTCTTGTTGTAGTATCATTTAACATTGTTGGAGACGGTTTAAGAGATGCTCTTGATCCTAGATTGAAGGGAAAGCTATGATGTCTGAAGTTCTATTAAAAGTAAACAATCTTTCAACTTCTTTTTTCACATCTGAAGGAGAAGTCAAGGCTGTTGATGACGTATCCTATTATGTCAATAAAGGTGAGGTTGTTGCTATAGTTGGCGAATCAGGATGTGGAAAGTCAGTGTCTCAATTATCTTCAACTCAACTTGTTCAGACACCTCCTGGAAAGATCATGAGCGGAGAGGTAATACTTGATGGTAGAAATCTGTTGAAATATGGAAGATTGAGCAAGGAAATGCGAGCTGTCAGGGGGGCGGAGATTTCTGAAATCTTTCAGGAGCCTATGACGTCGCTGAATCCTGTATTTACTATTGGAAAGCAGCTCTCGGATGTAGTTATGACCCACTCCAAGGCTGATAAGAAAGAAGCTTGGAAAAGATCAATAGAAGCCTTAAGAACAGTTGGAATTCCAGACCCTGAGTCAAGAATGAAGAACTATCCATTCGAGATGAGTGGAGGTATGCGACAGCGTGTAATGATTGCTACAGCTGTTGTATGCAATTCCAAGCTTATTATTGCAGACGAGCCTACAACCGCGTTGGATGTGACTACGCAGGCGCAAGTCATGGACCTGTTGATCTCTCTTGTTAAAAACCGTGGACTATCTTTGATTGTAGTGACTCACAATCTTGGATTGGTGACTAGGTATGCTGATAGAGTATATGTAATGTATGCTGGAAAAATAATCGAATCGGGAACTACAGAGCAGATTATGACAAATCCTAAGCATCCCTATACGATTGGCTTGATGAATTCTGTACCAAAGCTGAATACAAGTAGGGAAGAGCCCCTGATTCCAATCGAGGGCGCTCCACCTTTGCTTACAAATCTACCGAATAAGTGTGCGTTCTTGCCACGATGCACCAAGGCATGTGAAGACTGCAACAAGCTTGCGTACCCTACTTTGAGGAAAGCAGATGAAGAAAACCATTTTGTAGCGTGTCATATATATGTTGGAGGTGCAAGTAATGCTAAGTAATGAAAATCAAGATAAAAATAATTTGATTACTATCAAAGACTTGAAAATGCATTTTCCAATAATTAAAGGTCTCATGAGCAAAGCTGTTGGATATGTTAAGGCGATTGATGGAGTATCTTTTTCAATTAAGGAAGGTGAGACCTTCGGACTTGTGGGAGAATCTGGCTGTGGGAAAACCACAACTGGCAAATGCATACTACGAATCCACAAGCCTACTAGTGGTTCGATAATGTACAAGGATATGGATTTAGCCACTGCTGACAATCAGGCGATTGGTACGATACGCCGAGAGTTGCAGATGATATTTCAGGATCCATACAGTTCCTTAGACCCTAGGCAGTCAGTCTTTTCCACAATCAAGGAAGCTATAAGAGCGGATAAGCTCAATCACTCCAAAGGTGAGATTCAGGATAAAGTAAATGATTTACTTGAAATAGTGGGGTTAGATCCCAATATGGTTTTGAGGTTCCCTCATGAAATGAGTGGAGGCCAGAGACAAAGGCTAGGCATTGCGCGAGCGCTTGCTTGTAATCCAAAGCTTATTGTCTGTGATGAGCCTGTATCAGCTCTTGATGTTTCAATTCAAGCACAAATAGTCAAC
>Ga0116182_1004425_pt1 | contig 12442 bp, 8 predicted proteins | sample AD_UKC077_MetaG_FD_89805 | JGI IMG/M metagenome (GOLD analysis project Ga0116182, IMG submission 89805) | Active sludge microbial communities of municipal wastewater-treating anaerobic digesters from USA - AD_UKC077_MetaG | ecosystem: Engineered > Bioreactor > Anaerobic > Digestate | place: USA...
ACGTTATTGCCGATCACGGCACCGGGATGAACGGAGATGTCCCGTCCGAGTGCAACATCTTGTCCGACATGCGCCTGTGGGGAAACACCGATCACCGGCTGGGGCTGCACATAGAACAGGGTCAGCAGCTTGGCAAAGGCCAGGTACGGACTGGCCACCTCGATCACATTGTGACCGTATGCCTCGCCACCCGGAGCCATCAGTACAGCGCCGGCCCTGGTTTCAGCTACCTTGGCGGCGTATTTGGGGTTGGCCAGGAAGGTGATCTTGTCGGGTGTGGCTGTTTCCAGCGGGGCCAGGCCGCTGACCAGATAGCTTTCGTCACCACGGACAGCGCCGCCCACACAGGCAGCCAGTTCCTTGAGTGTTTTCTGCTGCATATGGCACCTACTTCTTTCGACCAGAGTTGTACTGTTTGAGGATGTCATCCGTCAGGTCGGCCTTTTCGTCGGCATACAGCATGCTTTCATTTCTGATGAAAATGAAGGTGTACCCTTTTTTCTTGCCGTAATCGCGGATGACCTTTTCCATGTCCCCCAGAATCTTGCGGTTCAATTCCTCGTACTTGGCCTGCAGCTCTTCCTGGGCATCCTTGGCGAAGCGCTGGAAATCCTTGAGCTTGGTCTGGTAATCCTTTTCTTTGGCGGCCTTGGCGGATTCGGACAACAGTATGCCCTGTTTCTCCAGCTCCTCCTTGAGGCGCTTCAATTCATTCTGCTTGACATTGATTTCTCCCTGAAACTTCTTGACACGCACCGCCAGCTGATCTCTGGCGTCCTTGCCGGCCTCGGAGGTGCTGATGGCGCGCTGCATGTCGATATAGCCGACTTTTGATTCGGCGGCATATGCGGTGCTGCCTGCTGCGATGATGACGGCCATGATGGCTGTGAGGATCTGTTTCTTCATCTGGTGGATTCTCCTTTGATGGTTATGAACGATGAATGGTTTTATTAACGCATGTATCAGAACAGGCTGCCGATTGAAAATTCAAGTCTGCCGCTGCGGTTGTCGATGCCGGAACGTGGGTTGAGCGGAAAGCCGTATTCCAGCCGCAGCGGTCCAAGCGGCGAGGCCCAGCGGATACCGGCGCCGTAGCTCATGTACATGGAGCTGAACATCTTTTCGTTTTCGCCGTAGGCGTTGCCATAGTCGAAAAAGGTGACCATCTTGATGCCGGCGTCCGACAGAAGCGGGAAGGTCATTTCCGCATTGCCGTAGAACTCCTTGTTGCCACCCAGATAGACCCTGCCGCCCGAGGAAGCGCTGGTCTTGGTCGGCGAAACCGTGCGTGATTTGAAACCGCGCAGGGCGTACATGCCGCCCAGATAGAATTTCTCGTCGATCGGAACCTTGGTGCCCTCCACGTCCTGAATGTAGCCGAAACCGAGCTTGGTGGAAAAGATCAGTTTTTTGTAGAGCGGGGTAAACCAGGTATGGTCGGTCGTGAAGCGGGCATACTTGTTATCGCCACCCAGGCCGGCGTATTCCACGGACAGGTTGTTGATCATCCCGGTTGACGGGTCCATGCGGTAGTCGGTTGTGTTCCGGGAGATGTTGGCCAGCAGGGCGCTGGTGGTTGATGTGCCCAGCTGGTACACATCCGGTTCAATGTTGTGGTCGGCCTGGTAGGCGCTGGTCGGATTGTACAGGTCCTTGATCTCGTATTTGTAGAGGAAAAAGGTGCTGACCGTGTCGCTGAGCGGGTAGCCGGTCTTGATGTTGCCGCCGGTCAGGCGCCGGCTGTAGTCATCATAATCGCGCTCGGTCCGGTAGATGTCGACCCCCAGGCTCCACTTGGTGTCCATGAAATAGGGATCCATCAGGCCGACGCTATAGGTCTGGGATTTGCCGCCGATGGCGGCCGAGATGCTGGCCTTGAGTCCCAGGCCGAGGAAGTTGCCCTGGGAAACTGAAGCCTGGCCGATGATGCCGTCCAGTGAGCTGTAACCGCCGCCGATGCTGAATGAACCGGTTGGTTTTTCCTTCACATCCACCTTGACGTTGAGCTTGTTGGCAGCGCTGCCTTTGGCTGTGGCAATGTTGGCCTGCTCGAAGTAGTTGGTGTTCATCAGGTTTTTCTTGCTGTTTTTCATGCCGGTTGCGCTGAAGAGTTCGCCCTCGGTGACACGCATCTCCCGGCGGATGACCTTGTCCCTGGTTTTGGGGTTGCCGCTGACGGCAATGCGCTCGATATAGACCAGTTCGCCCTTTTCAATGTCAAAGGTTACATCAACCATCTTCTTGTCATGATCGGGCTTGGTCAGGGGTACGATGTTGGCAAAGGCGTAGCCCTTGTCGCCGTAGGTATCAGTAATGGTGGTGATATCGTTGCGCATGTTTTTTCGGCTGAACACAGCCCCGGTTTCGCTCTTGAGCTTCTTTTTCAGCTCCGATGCCGGCAGCAGCAGGTCGCCTTTGAAATCAATTGCGCCCAGTCGGTATTGTTCGCCCTCGGTGATACTGAAATGGACTTCCAGACCGTCCCGGTCCTTATTGAGCTTGACGGTCGGCTCGCTGACCTTGACGTTGATGTAACCGTGGTTCATGTAGTGATCGGCTATCAGCAGGGCGTCGTTGTTGAGCGCCTCTTCGATGTAGGTGCCGGCGTCGGTTAGCCAGGACATGAACCAGGCCTCTTTGGTTTCCATGACGCCGCTTTTTAACAGCAGCCGGTTGCCCTTGAAGGTGCTGTCGCTGAAGCTCTTGTTGCCCTCGAAGGTGATATTTTCGATCAGGATCTTCTTGCCCTCGGTGATCTGGAACGTGATGGCCCGTTCAGTCGGCGAGACATTCTCCACCACCGGTTTGATCTCGGCCAGATAGTAGCCTTTCTCGCCGTACAACTTTTTCAGTTTGGTGACGGTTCTGTCCAGATCCTTGCTTGAAAAAACTGTCTTGGGTTTGATCTCCAGTCCATCCTTTTCAAGACGGTCGGTTTTGAGCTCCTTGTTGCCGACAAAGCTGATACTGCTGATGATCGGTTTTTCAGTCACGCTGTAGATCAGGACGGTGCCCTTGGGACCCTGGGTGGTGGATACGCGCACATCAGTAAAATGCCCCAGCTTGTAGATCGACCGCAGGTCGGAATCTGCCTTGTCGCCGCTGAGAAAGTCGCCCGGTTTGAGAGCCGTTGCGTTAAGGATGGTTGATTCGGCGATGCGCCGGGCCCCCTTGATCTGTACATCAGCGATTTTTTCGCCCTCTGCGGAGGCGTTGGCGGCATTGGCAAATTGCAGCAGTGCGCAGATGAATGCGGTAATGAATAGATTCGGCAAGGTTCCCCCTAGTGTTTTTACATTATTCCAGATGGCCGTCCACAAGACGAACCGTATGTTCCATGGCTGTCGCCAGGTGTTCGTTGTGGGTGACAATCACAAGTGTCAGACCGCGTCTGGCCTGCAATTCACTTAGCAGCTCATGCACACCCTCGCTGGTCTTCATGTCCAGGTTCCCGGTCGGCTCATCAGCCAGCAACAGTTCCGGTGACAGCGCCAGGGCCCGCGCAATGGCGACCCGCTGTTGCTCTCCGCCGGAGAGTTCGCCGGGACGGTGTGTCAGTCGGTGTGAGAGCCCCACATCAGACAGCAGTTCCCGTGCCGTTCTGTCGGCATCCTTCTGATCATGTCTGGCGATCAGAGCCGGCATCATCACATTTTCCAGGGCGGTGAATTCCGGCAGCAGGTGATGGAACTGAAAAACGAAGCCGATGCTGCGATTGCGGAAGGCCGCCAGTTCGCTGTCACTCTTGCTGAAGATGTCGCTGTCGTGAAAGTGTACTGTGCCGGAACTGGGACGATCCAATGCACCAAGGATCTGCAGCAGCGTACTTTTACCCGCGCCGGATGCACCCACCAAGGCCGTGGTCGTGCCGGCCTGCAATTCCAGGTCGATGCCTTTCAGTACCTCGACCCGGTTGGCGCCGGTCACATATGTTTTGCAGAGGCCGCGTACCTCCATCAGATTACTCATATCGCAGCGCCTCTGCCGGTAACATTCTGGACGCCTGCCAGGATGGATATAAGGTGGCGATGAACGAAATCAGTACCGCGGTAACGGAGATCAGCACCACATCGGATGGAATCACCAGTGACGGAAAGTGGTCCAGGTAGTAGATGTCCTTGCTGAAAAAATTCAGACCGGTTATCCGCTGGATGAAGCTGATGATCGGCTCCAGGTTGAGGGCAACCAGCAGGCCGGCTATCACACCCAGTATGGTTCCGATCACGCCGATGATCAACCCCTCCAGTACAAATATCTTCATGATGCTGCTGCCGGTGGCGCCCATGGATTTCAGGATGGCGATATCCTTGTTCTTTTCCATGACCACCATGAACAGGGTCGAGGCGATGCCGAAGGCGGCCACCAGCACAATCAGGGTCAGGATGATGAACATGACCACCTTTTCTGTTTTCAACGCGAAAAGGATATTGCGGTTCATCTGCATCCAGTCCCGGGCGTAATAGTTGCTGCCGAGCGTCTGGTTGATCTTTCGGGTAATTTCTCCGGTCTGATAGACATTTTCAACCTTGAGTTGAATGCCGGTGACGGTGTCTCCCAGATCGAAGAAACTCTGGGCCTGCTCCAGGCTCACATAGGCCAGCGTGGAATCATATTCGAACATGCCCGTGTTGAATATGCCGCAGATCCGGAATGGCTTCATCTTGGGCATCATGCCCAGTGGTGTAATGTTGCCGATCGGCGAAACCACATTGATCCTGTCTCCGACGGTCAGCCGCAGATGCTTGGCCAACTCCCGTCCGACCAGCAGGCCGGGCAGTCCGCCAGTATCGGCCCCGCCTTTTTGTTCCAGCGATTCGATGCTGCCATCGACAATTGATTTGCTGAGCCGTGTAACCGTGCGGTCGGACTGCACGTCGATACCGCGCAGCACAACGCCGGAAACGTTTTTGCCGGATGACAGCATGACCTGATTGTAGATGAAGGGGGTGGCAGCCGTGACGCCCTTGATTGAGCGGAGCTTTTCCATCAACTGCGGGTAGTCCTCCATCGGCGAGCCGCTGCGGACAACCACCACATGGGCGTTGGTCCCAAGGATCTTCTCCTTGAGGTCTGCCTCAAATCCTGTCATCACAGCAAGGACGATGATTAACGCCATGACGCCGAGGGTTACCCCGGCGGTGGAGATGAAGGTTATGATTGATATGAATGTCGATTTGCGTTTGGCCTTCAGGTAGCGCAGACCGATCATTAGTTCAAAGGGCATGGTGAATACCGGGGACTGGGGACTGGGGGCCGGGGACCGGTAAAGGCTTTACCAATCCCTGCTTCCAGGTCACCGGCCTCTATTTTTCCTTTCTTAGCTGGGGAAAGAGAATCACGTCCCTGATCGAGGCGGAGTTGGTCAACAGCATCACCAAACGATCGATGCCGATACCCTCGCCGGCCGCAGGCGGCAAGCCGTATTCCAGTGCGCGCACATAATCCTCGTCCATGTAGTGCGCCTCTTCATCACCCTTGTCCTTTTCCGCCACCTGTGCCAGAAAGCGTTCTTTCTGGTCGACCGGGTCGTTCAGCTCGGAGAAGGCATTGGCAATTTCCCGTCCGGCAATAATCAGTTCGAAGCGGTCAACGATGTCCGGATTATGGTCGTTTTTCCGTGAAAGCGGAGAAACCTCGGTCGGATATGACGTGATGAAGGTAGGCTGGAGCAGCTTGTGTTCGGCAACCTCTTCGAAAATTTCCATCATCAGCTTGCCATAACCGATGTCATCCGGCAGGTCGAGGCCAAGCCCCCTGGCGTATGTAAGCGCCAGGTCCCGGTCGTCCAGATGCCTGGCGTCGATATCGCCGTACTCAAGGATCGCATCTCGCACAGTAAGGCGTTTCCAGGGGCGCTGGAAACTGACATCGATGCCCTGGTAATTGAAGTCCAGCGTGCCCAGTACCTCCTGGGCTACATGGCAAAACAGCTCTTCGGTAAGGTCCATCAGGTCTTCATAGGTGGCGTAGGCCTGATAGAACTCCATCATGGTGAATTCCGGGTTGTGGCGGACCGAAATACCCTCGTTCCTGAAATTGCGATTAATCTCAAAGACCCGATCCATACCGCCGACCACCAGGCGCTTCAGATACAGCTCCGGCGCGATGCGCAGGAAGAGTTGCATGTCCAGCGCATTGTGGTGGGTGATGAAGGGACGGGCAGTTGCGCCTCCCGGAATCGGCTGCATCATCGGTGTTTCGACTTCCAGGAAGTCGCGACCGGTCATGAAGCTGCGGATCAGGTTGATGATGCGGGAGCGTTTGGTGAAAATATCGCGCACATCCGGGTTGACGATCAGATCAACATAGCGCTGGCGGTAGCGGGTCTCCACATCTGTCAAGCCGTGGAACTTTTCCGGCAGCGGCAGCAGCGATTTGACCAGCAGACGGATCTTGCGCACATGTACTGAAAGTTCGCCGGTCTTGGTGCGGAACGGAAAGCCTTCCACGCCGATGATGTCGCCGATGTCAAATGACTCGAAGGTTGAGAAGGCCTCTTCACCGATCTCATCCTTTTTTACATAGAGCTGGATGCGGCCTTTACGGTCCTGCAGCTGGATGAAAGCTGCCTTGCCGAAAGAACGGCGGGCCAGTATGCGACCGGCCAGGGAGAAGCTTTCAGCAGCAGCATCGATCTCTTGCTGCTCGCCATAGGCGGTGCAGATATCCGCAGAGGTGTGCTGCGGTTTGAAGTCATTCGGGTATGGGTTGATGCCGGCTTCCCAGAGTATGTCTACCTTGCGTCGTCTCTGTAGAAGCAGTTCACTGAGTTCTTCCATGTCTGGGCCTTTCTGGGTAGAAAATGAGGTGGGAAAGACACATAAAAATATAGTCGATGCCTTTCCCAGTCAAGCAAAAAGGGGCGAATTTGCCCTTGTTTACGCTAATGAGAACTGTCTTGCGGGGGTGTAGTCGTCTCGTGCGATTCTGCAGTCACGGCCTGGTCGCTAGCGCCCTTTTTTGCACGGGGGCGCCGCGCCTTTTTGGGCGTTGCCTGATCACCAGCTTCTGCTTGCTGTGTATCGTCAGCAACTTTTTTTGTTGGGCCCCGACGTGGTTTGACCGGTTTGGCAGGTGGTTGCGCCACGGAGGGGGGCACTGCTGCTGTGTCATCGGCAGCTGCCTTTTTTGCAGCGGTGCTGCGTCTGGCCCTTGGACGTTTGGGTGGCGCCGGCTCCTCCTGGGGGGCAGTTTCCGGCTGAGTCGTAGTGTCGACCGTAATGGCGTCCGGAAGTGTTTCGGATTGCGGGGCCGGCTCTGTTGGAGCTGTTTCGGCCTCTGCTGTTGGAGTTTTTCGGCTGCTGCGGCGGCGTTTGCGTTTTTTCGGTTTCGGCGCGCCCTCTGCCAGATCTGACCCATCTGTGGGAGTTGTTTCATCTGAGACCACACCGTCGGCTTCTTCAGTCACCTGCGGCGCATCCACCCCGGATTGGTCTTGTCCGTCGGTTTCGGTTATCGTCTCTTGTGAGGCATCTGCAGTAGTGGCGCCAACCTTTTTCTTTTTGCGGCGGCGCTTGCGTTTTTTGGATCCCTCAGCCGCAGTTGTCTCGCCACCGGAAGCGGTATCGCTGGTTTCCTGCCGGGTCTGAGTGACGGGTTCCGCAGGTTCTGTGTATTGGCGGATATCCTCATCGGCCGTCAGCTTCTCCCGTTTTACGGTTTCCAGTTCGACCTGGTTAAGCAGGAACGATGTCTTGCCCTTGACTGTTACCTCTATGTCGTAGTCGTTTTCAATCTGCGTCAGTTCGCGTTTCTTGCGGTTGAGCAGGTAGTAGGCTACTTCAAGCGGTAATCCGCCGTGTACCTGTGAGATATTGCCTTTGGCAGCCGCACCATGCACTTTGCGCAGGAATGAAACCGCCATTGCCTCCACGGATTTGACCTTGCCGCGGCCCTCGCAATGCGGACAGGACAGGTGGATCGCGTCGTTAAGCGTTTTGGCGATGCGCTGGCGGGACATCTCCATCAGGCCGAACTCGGAGATGCGTCCCAGATTGACACGGGCCTTGTCCATCTTGAGCGCCTGCTTGAGGGTCTTTTCCACCTCGTGGTTGTGCTTGCGCTCGCGCATGTCGATGAAGTCGATCACGATCAGGCCACCCAGGTCCCGCAAGCGTAACTGGCGGGCGACTTCTTCGGCTGCCTCTATGTTGGTCCTGAAGGCGGTATCTTCGATCCCCTTTTCGCCGCTGGACTTGCCTGAGTTTACGTCGATACTGACCAGCGCCTCGGTCGGCTCAATGATCAGGGAACCTCCGGACGGGAGCGGCACACGCTTTTCATAGATCTGGTCAATCTGCTCTTCCAGCTGGAAGCGGGAGAAGATCGGTCGTTTTTCCTTGTGCAGTTTGACTAGTTTCTCGCACTTGGGCATGTTGTCGCGGAAAAACTCCTTGGCCTCACGGTAGGCCTCTTTGCTGTCAACCAGCACCTCATCGATGTCGTCTGAAAAGTAGTCGCGGATAAACCGAATGATCAGTCCGCTGTCGCGGTAGATCTCGCCGGCACCCTTGATTTCGGCTGCCTGTGTCTTGATGCCGTTATAGACGTCCAGCAGGTTGGCGCAGTCCCGGTTCAGCTCTTCAGGGGTTCTGCCGACCGCCTCGGTGCGGATGATATAGCCGATACCAGTCGGTATGTTCATGCCGGCGACGATCTCTTTAAGCTTCTTGCGCTCGCCTTCCTGTTCGACCTTGCGGGATATGCCGGTGGAGTCGCTGCCCGGCATGATGACCATATAGCGGCCGGGCAGGGAGATGTAGGTGGTCAGTGCGGAACCCTTGTTGTCGCGTTCATCCTTTTCCACCTGTACCAGCAGCTCTTGACCACGGCGCAGAACTTCCTGAATACGGGGGCGCCGTTTGCGCTGGTCTTCGGGAACGTCTTCACGCCATTGCCAGAAGTCCGGATGAAGTTCCCCCATCTGCAGAAAACCGGGCTTGGCCCGGCCGATGTCGACGAAGGCGGCCTGCAGGCCGGGCTCCACGCGTAGCACAACACCCTTGTATATGTTGCCCTTGGTCTGTTCCTTGCCGGTGATCTCGATGTTCAGTTCCATCATCCGTCCATCATGCACGATGGCCACACGGGCCTCTTCGGGATGCATGACGTTGATCAGCATTTTCTTGCTAATTTTTTTGTCCATTGTTGATTAACTGTTCCTTTGTGTGAACTGGTTCCGCAGGGGATGCCGTTTGCCCTGGCTGTATACGTTTATTCAGACAGTCCGGCAGGTTGAACCCGGCTTCCGGTCGGTTCCGTGGTTTATGGATAGCCAGCCCCTTGATATGGCGGTCAGTCTATCGTTATATGTTTGCTAAAACTGTTTGCAGCGTTGGCTGTTACAGACGATTATGTTATAAAAAATAATGAATTATATAGGTTTTTTTTTTGAAAGCAAAGGAAAAGGGAATCGACGTCACAAACAGTGGTCTGTGCAGATGTCTGCATTAGTTGCGGCGTGCCTTTCCGGACATATGCAGGATCCTGATTTTGATTACCACGGTTCTGTCAATTTTATCCGAGATGCAGGACAGCCCCCGATCCGAAAACTCCGGTGCATATTTGTTTATCAATGCTTCCAGGGCGTGCTGCTTTTCGGCACCGGCCACCTCGCTGGCGATTCCGGATACGATGGCGCTCTCGTAGATGGTTGAAAACTGCTCTGGCAGCGTGCGGGTGTGTCCGACCACACAGAAGGAAACTGCCGGGTTTTGTCTGATGTTGTCCAGTTTCTGCCCTTCCGGGGCGCAGTGAAGGTAGATGTGGTTATCAAGGAATACATAGCTGAGTGGTGTGGCGTAGGGCTGGCCGTCACTGCCGGCGGTGGCCAGGGTGCCATAGCTGCATTGCTTCAGCAGTAGGGCAGCTTCTCCTGTTGCTGTTGCTCGTTCTTTTCGTCTAATGGGCCTGTGCATGATGATTTGCTTCCCTCCTGAACAGTATTTTACCGTCGCTTTTATACCCCATCCGTGCCGCCGGCGCCAGATGGTAAAAACCCTGTCTGTGCTTTGCCGGGCCGGGTTGCGGGGCATGTTCTCCAGGGTCGGCTTGGTTGACAGCCGCGGTTTTTGTGTGATATTTAACCGTGTCTGTAGCCCAGACCAGTTTTCCTGCCGTTACTGCCGGTTTCTGAGTTGTTTATCAATCCCATGTCATAACGTCTTTTCAATCAAATAAATCTGCAACAGAAGGAGTTCCATTTATGAAACGCGTATTCAATTTCTCCGCCGGTCCATCCGTATTGCCCGAGTCCGTACTCCAAAAAGCTGCCGATGAGATGCTCTGCTACGGAGCCAGCGGCCAGTCCGTGATGGAAATGTCCCATCGCTCCAAGGACTATGAGCCGATCATCGCCGAGGCAGAGGCCCTGGTCAGGCAGAATATGGGCATTTCCGATAACTATCATGTGCTTTTCCTGCAGGGGGGGGCCAGCCTACAGTTTCACATGCTGCCGCTGAACTTCATGACCATCCGCAAAAAGGCCGATTTTACCCTGACCGGCGCCTGGCCGCAGAAGGCCATCGAGGAGGCCCAGAAGCTTGGTACGGTCAATATCGTTGGGTCGTCCAAGGACAAAAAGTGGTCCTACCTGCCCGAAATCAAGGGTGCCGATCCGGAGGCGGACTATTTCCACATCTGCAACAACAACACCATCGAAGGGACCCAGTACCACCAGATTCCTGATGTGGGCAATGTGCCGCTGATCGGTGATATTTCCTCCAGCGCGCTGTCCGCACCGATGGACGTCAACCGGTTCGCCGTGCTGTATGCCGGGGCCCAGAAAAACCTGGGACCGGCGGGCCTGACGCTGGTGATCATTCGTAAGGACATGATGGAACGTATACCCGCCGGTCTGCCTTCCATGCTCAGCTACAAGGTGCATGCCGACAACCAGTCAATGTTTAACACGCCGCCATGCTATGCCATCTATATCTTCAAACTGGTCCAGGAATGGATCCGCGACATGGGTGGTCCGGAGGTGGTGTTCAGGATGAATGCGGAGAAGGCCAAGTTGCTCTATGACTATCTTGACAGTTCCTCGTTCTTCTATAATCCGGTTGAGAAGGCTGTCCGCTCGCTGATGAATGTGCCATTTTTGACCCGTGAGCAGGATGCGGAAAAGGCCGATGTGCTTAACAAGAAGTTTGTCAAGGAGGCTGAGGCTGCTGGTCTGGTTAATCTGGCCGGTCACCGTTCTGTAGGTGGCATGCGCGCATCCATCTACAACGCCATGCCGCTGGAAGGCGTCAAGGCACTGGTTGCATTCATGAAGGAATTTGAGTCTAAGAACGCATAAACAACTGCAAAGGGGTCATGAGCATGTATAAAATTCAGACTTTGAACAAGATTGCCGCCTGCGGTCTCGACCGTCTGCCGCGTGACAGCTATGAAGCCGCAACGGAGATTGTTAATCCGGACGCTGTTCTGGTGCGTTCGGCTGATATGCATTCCTCTGAAATCCCGGCTAGTGTGCTGGCGATCGCCAGGGCCGGGGCAGGCGTCAACAATATCCCGCTGGACAAGTGTTCACAGCGCGGCATCGTTGTATTCAATACCCCCGGGGCAAACGCCAACGGTGTCAAGGAAATGGTTATTGCCTCGATGCTGCTCTCAAGCCGCAACCTGTATGAAGGCATCACCTGGGTCCAGGGGCTGAAGGACAGGGGTGATGATGTGCCTGATCTGGTTGAAAAGGGGAAATCCCAGTTTGTCGGTCCGGAGATCCAGGGCAAGACGCTGGGGGTGATCGGTCTGGGCGCCATTGGTGTCATGGTTGCCAACTCGGCAGCCGCCCTGGGTATGAAGGTGATGGGTTTTGATCCCTATATCAGTGTCGAGGCGGCCTGGAAACTGTCCCATGAAGTTGCAAAGGCGAACAACCTTGATACACTTGTGGCCGAGTCTGATTACATTACCATTCATGTGCCGTTGACCAAGGATACCCGTAACCTGTTCAGTGCCGACCGCATATCCAGAATGAAAAAGGGCGCCCGGCTGCTGAATTTCAGCCGCTCCGGGTTGGTTGATAATGATGCCATCAAGGCGGCCATTGCCGAAGGACATGTGGGCGGTTATGTGATTGACTTTCCCGAAGCCGACTTGATCGGAGTGGACAAGGTGCTCTGCATACCGCACCTGGGAGCCTCAACGCCGGAGAGTGAGGATAACTGCGCAATAATGGCTGCCGATCAGTTGCGTGAATATCTGGATCGCGGCAATATCCGCAATTCGGTCAACTTTCCCAACTGCGAACTGGCGCCGACCGGCAAGGCACGCATCACCCTGATTAACAGCAACGTACCCAAGGTGATCAGTAGTGTGACCTCGATCCTGGGAGCCAGCGATCTTAATATCGATGAAATGCTGAACAAGAACAGGGGCGAGATAGCCTATAATATCATTGATGTGTCGGACAATGTGCCGGTGGAGCTGGTGGAAA
>Ga0116182_1004436_pt1 | contig 12423 bp, 10 predicted proteins | sample AD_UKC077_MetaG_FD_89805 | JGI IMG/M metagenome (GOLD analysis project Ga0116182, IMG submission 89805) | Active sludge microbial communities of municipal wastewater-treating anaerobic digesters from USA - AD_UKC077_MetaG | ecosystem: Engineered > Bioreactor > Anaerobic > Digestate | place: USA...
CGATCCGGAGAATAAATTTAAACCGAAAATTTTCGACCGCACCCTTTACTTTGAAAAAGGTGATTTGTATAATAGAACCGATCACAATTTATCGTTGAACCGATTGATTAGTTTGGGCGTTTTTAAATTTGTGAAAAATGAATTCGTCGTTTCAGATTCTTTAAATCATCAGTTTGATGCCTATTATTTATTGACACCTCGTCCTTTTCAATCTTTGCGTTTAGAAACATTAGGAAAAACAAATTCCGCCAATTATACGGGTGGAGAAGTCAATTTAAACTGGACGAACCGTAATTTTTTCCGAGGTGCAGAACAAGTAAAAGCTTCTGTTTATGGTGCTTTTGATGTGCAAGTTGGCGGACCAAAAGATGCAAATAACATCATCAGATTCGGAGCAAATGCGCAACTTTCGATTCCCAGAATTGTGGCGCCATTCAAATTTCGATCTTCCAGCGCGTATGTTCCACGAACGAATTTCAATATTGGGTATGAATATTTGAGCAGGACGGAATTGTACACTTTACACAATTTCAATACTTCATTCGGGTATCTGTGGAAAGAAAACGAAAGAAAAGAACACGATTTAAAAGTGTTAGATGTGAGTTTGGTTGCGCCTCAAAACATTACCGATAAATATCAGGAGCAGATTGACGGAAATCCATTAAAAGGAATTCCCGCAAATCCTTCGCTGCAAAGAGTTGTAGATAAACAATTGACTTTCGGCCCTGCTTACAGTTTTACGTACACCAATACAATGCTGCCAAAGAAAAACACTTTTTATTATAAAGGAAGTGTAGATATTGCCGGAACAATCGCCGGTTTGGTAACTGGAGCCGATGCGAAAGCCGATAAACAAAAAGAATTTTTCAACATTCCGTTTAGCCAATACGCAAAAATGGAACATGATTTCAGGTATTACAGAAAAGTAAATTCTAAAAGTTCGATTGCGACAAGAGCAATTTTGGGTATTGGATTGCCGTACGGAAATTCGATTTACATGCCATACACGAAACAATTTTTCGTGGGTGGAAGCAACAGTATTCGTGCATTTAGAGCAAGAACTTTAGGACCCGGAAGTTATGATCCAAGAACTCAAAATGCCACTTTTTTCTTCGATCAATCTGGAGATATTAAATTAGAATTGAATGCAGAATACCGCGCAAATATTTATAAATTTCTCAATGTTGCCGCCTTTGCAGATGCCGGAAATGTTTGGCTCGTCAATGAAGATCCAACAAGACCAGGTGGGAAATTTTCGAAAGAATTCACCAAAGAAATTGCGGTTGGAGCAGGAGTGGGTCTTCGTTTAGATTTTTCAATTTTGATACTAAGATTAGATTTGGCGATGCCACTCAGAATTCCTTATGGCGAAGAATCTGAAAGATGGACTCTCGATCGAATTAATTTTGGAAGTGGAGCTTGGAGAAAAGATAATATAATTTTGAATATCGCAATCGGATATCCATTTTAAATAAAACCGATTATTAATGATGAATCTAAAATTTTTCTGGAAAACCTTAGTAGAAACTTTCACCGAGTGGAACAATTCTTCGGCTACGAAAGATGCTGCGAGTTTAGCGTATTATGCCATATTTTCGATTCCAGGATTATTAATTATTATCATTTGGATTGCAGGGAATTTCGTCGGCCAAGAAGCAATTCAGGGACAAATCAGCAGTCAAATTAATTCCATGATGGGAACTGAAGCGGCGAAAAGTGTTGAAGATATAATAGCAGGAGCACTCATCGACAAACAAAATATTGTGATGAAAACGGTGGGCGTTTTATCTCTTGTATTTGGCGCAACTACCGTATTTTTCCAACTTCAAAAAGCTTTAAATGAGATCTGGGACATCGAAGCCGCACCGAAAAAAGCGATTGTGAAATTTTTACTCGATCGTGCCAATTCTCTCGGAATGATCTTGGTCATCGGTTTTTTATTGATGATTACCATGGTGCTTTCTTCTGCAATCAGTTTACTCAATAATTATATCACTTCAAGATTAGGTTTAGAAACTTATGTTTTGATAGAAACGGTTAATTTTTCCATTGGATTTATGCTCGTGATCCTGGTTTTTGCTTTTATGTTTAAAGTACTTCCCGATGCAGAAATTTCCTGGAAAGGAGTTTGGCCCGGAGCAATTCTTACCGCAACTTTATTCACTTTCGGCAAATTTCTTCTCAGTTTATATTTTGCAGAATTGAAGCCTACATCAGTTTTTGGAACCGCCGGAACCATCGTCTTGATCATGCTTTGGATCAATTATACGTGCATGCTAATTTTTTTCGGTGCAGAATTTACAAAAGTTTATTCCCTTAAAAAGGGTTTTAAAATTGCCCCCTCAAGACATGCAAAATGGAGTGCCAAAAAATTGTACGCGCAATCTCAGCAGCAAAAAGAATCTCTTACCGAGACCTCCGCTCAAAAAACCTTGTAAAAATTACGCAATATTCCGGATATTTTTATCATTTTAAAGAAGAGCGATTCTACTTCTCAAAATTGAAAAAAGTGCCATTTTCACTGCATTCCCTTTTAATTCAAAAGTTATTAAAACGTTTTGGATTTTGGAAAGAACATTCTAAGTTCTTCCAAACCTCATCAAGATGCTTCAGCTCTTCACCTCGCTTTGGTAGCAATTCAGAGGATGAAGTACGTTGTTTTTGAGGTCTTTCTCCTATCGATCCACACAAAATTTCTAAAAATTCCCCAAACCTGGACTGAATGTTCCTAAAGATTTTAATTTTTAGAAGAACCCATAATTTCCTTTTAAAATTGAAGAAAAAATTTGAAGGTTCCTAAAAATAGAATTGAAGAAAAAATACCCAATTGAGGGTATAAAAATTTTTCAGCCTACTTCTACCTTTGGATGAGTACAAACAAAGAGATCTTGATTGTGAGTATCAATCAAAAATCTTAATAAAAAATCAACAACCCTTAAACACTTAAAAAAATGATTACGAAAAACTACTTTAAAAAACTTGCAATTGCTGCAATGGGTTTGTTTGCAATGAGTACACAAGCAAACAATGTACAAATTACCGGCACTACTGTGGATACCAGTACCGGAAAAATTACCTTCAACCTAAAATGGGACAATAGCTGGAAAACCAATATTACTCCCGCTAATTTTGATGCCGTTTGGGTTTTTGTAAAATACCAAGATTGCGCCGACAAATTATGGCGACATGCTGATTTAAGCGTTACCTCCGCAGATCATGTTGCAGGCGGAACCATTCTGAAAATTGATGGGGTTACAGACGGAAAGGGAGCCTTTGTATCTCGAAAAATTAATGGTGGAGGAAATATTGCTACGACCTCTATCACTTTAAAAATGAATATTGCTGCAGCGAATTATGAGAATTATAACTTCAAAGTAATGGGCATAGAAATGGTAAATATTCCACAATCTACTTCTTACTGGATCGGCGATGGAATCTCTACCAATGCTTTTACAAAATTTGAAATTACAGGAAATGGCTCCATCAGTTCTGGGTCTATCGGAACGGGAAACGCTGCTCCTGCTGCTTTTCCTAAAGGATGGAATGGTTTCTACAGCATGAAATATGAAATTACTCAAGAACAATATGTAGAATTTTTAAATTCTCTTACTTACGGTCAGCAAGCTCGTCGATCCGTTGCAAGTCCAGATGCCGCTGCTTCTACGTTTGCTTTTTATAATAGTTATCGAAATGGTATTAAAATAAAAGTACCCGGAAGCAATGCTGCAGTTCCTGCTGTTTATGGAATGGATTTAACCCCAGGAGATTTTGATGATTTGAATGATGGGCAAAATATCGCAATGAATTGGTTAAGTTATGCAGATGTAAGTGCGTATTTAGATTGGGCAGCATTACGACCAATGAGTGAAATTGAATTTGAAAAAATTTGCCGTGGTCCTATTGCACCAGTTGCGAATGAAAATGCATGGGGATCGATAGATCTTGCTTCAATTGTTACCTCATCAGTTACCAACCAAGGATTAGCAAATGAAGGTTATAATGCAGTTGCAAATGGCCGTGCAAATTATGGCGCAACAAGCTTTAGTAATCCACAATTCTTTAATGGTCCAACAAAAGTCGGATTTACAGCAACCAATGCTTCGGGTAGATTGTCTGCCGCTGCATCGTATTACGGCGTAATGGAAATGAGCGGTAATGTAGGAGAATTTGCAGTTGCTGCAAAAACAGCGGGTGGAAGCACTTATACAGGCGTTTTGGGAGATGGCGAATTATCTACCATAACCGTTAGTGATGGTGACTCTGATCAGTTGAACTGGCCAGATCCGACTGGCGTTTTTGTAAGAGGAGGACATTTTTATGAAGCAGGATACAGCACGAGCAACAGCGCAAAATTAAGAGTTTCTGATAGAAGTGAAACTACTTTGTTAACCAGAAACCCAAACTACGGCGGTAGAGGCGTAAGATAATTGATTCTAATTTGAAACGAAAGGAAACTTTCAACCAAAATTATTTTAACAAAAAAATCAAATTAGAAGATGAAAACAATTATAACCAGAATACCGGTATTGTGTCTCATCTTTCTCTTCCAAACCTTTCTGAAAGCCCAAAACGATGAAGATTATGCGTATCGTGGCGGAAATGCAGATGGTTTTGCAATAGAGATACTAGAGAGCACAACCTGTGCAACTCCCTTTCATTACTACGCTTATCTTGGCGGAAATGCAGATGGTTTTGCTTTAGAAACACTTGCAAACAATGCAAGTTGTAGCACTCCATTTAATCAATTCCCCTACTTTGGTGGTAATGCAGATGGAGCAAGTACAGAAACAGTAGAAAATAATGTTTGCGCCACACCTTATCATTTCTACGCTTATTTTAGTGGGAATACTGATGGATTCGCAATGGGAAAAACAGCAGACACCTGTCCAATTATTGCTCCTGTCGCAGATTTCATTGCAGATCAAACTACAACTTGTGTAGGACGACCTGTGAAATTCACAGACACCTCCACCAATAAACCTACAGGTTGGACGTGGACATTCCAAGGAGGAACACCAGGAACCGCTTCTACCAAAACGGTAAACGTAACCTACAATTCGCCGGGAACTTATCAAGTAAAATTAGTCGCAGCGAACTATATCGGAAGCGACACCAAAATAAAATTGGGATACATTACAGTAGTACCAGATTGTGCAACATTGACAAGCACTGCGGTAACGAAAACGAAAATGCAGGTTTACCCAAATCCTACGAAAAGCATGCTTTATTTGAAATCTCCGCAAAATGTTTTAAATATTGAAATATATGACGGCACAGGAAGAAAAGTGATGGAATCTAAACCCAATCAAAAAGACACTTCTATCAATGTAGAGCGACTAAGTGCAGGAATGTACATGATGAAAACTCGAACGATAGATGGGGAAGAAGTTTATAAAATAATCAAGAAAGATTAGATAAAAACATCCTAACTATCAACAGAAAAGAACACACAAAAGATGAACGGAACCGAAGTAGAAATTATTCTGCTTCGGTTTTTTTTGTTCATTCCTAAAATTTCATCATAGTTAACTACAATGAAAAAAAACAAAAAAAATTCACACAAAAAAAAACTTCCAAAAAATAAATTTTTGGAAGTTAAGTAGCCCGTAGGGGAGTCGAACCCCTCTTACCAGGATGAAAACCTGAGGTCCTAACCGATAGACGAACGGGCCAGAGCGTCTTAGAATTTTATAAAATTACGCTAATTTATTAACGTGTTTTGTCAACTTACTTTTAAGGTTGGCCGCTTTGTTTTTGTGGATGATGTTTTTCTTCACCAATTTATCCAACAAAGAAATCACTAAAGGCAACTGAATTGCAGCAGCAGCTTTATCCTCCTCATTTCTCAATACTTTCAAAACTGTTCTCGCAGTTTTGTGGTAGTATCTGTTTCTTAATCTTTTCTTTTCGCTTTGTCTGATTCTTTTCAGAGCTGATTTATGATTTGCCATATCTTTCTAAAAACTTGGGTGCAAAGATAGTAATCTTTTTTTAATTACAAAATATTTTTTAAAAAACTTTTCAAAATTTTCAATTTTAGTAGCCTATAAGGGAATCGAACCCCTGTTGCAAGACTGAAAATCTTGAGTCCTTACCACTAGACGAATAGGCCTTTGCTTTGAGGACTGCAAAAATATTAATTTTGTTTTGATCCTGCAAGAATCTTTGCTTTTTATTTGAAAACTTTTTGAACAACGGTATTCTTCACTCCTTTTGCCTCTAAGTCTTTCTGGGTCTTTATCGCTTCTTCTAAACTTGCAAATTTCCCATAGGTATAGTAAAACTTACCGTTTTCTTTGTCCCGGTTCACCTCTTTCAATGAATTTAGGATATAGGAATTAGCGCTTAATTTCTGATCTGTAACTGCTATTTCTAACGTATAAAAACCGATTCCCAATTTCTGATTAGGCACAAAAGAGATTGCTGTTGCATTTTTGAAGCCCGCGTCTTTAGCTGATCTTAAATTAGCATCTCGTACTGAAGCGAGATTCGTGGTACCATAATAATACTTGTAAAATCCATTCTCTTTAATCGGAAGAATATAGTTCAGACCTTTTAACGCAGGATCATCTGCACTGTATTTCATGGGTGTTGACATCAGTAAAATTCTGAAATCATTTTTCAGTGGCTTCTCTTCTATTTTTTCTGCAAGTTTTGGACGATTTTTTTCTCCAGCATTGCGTTCCATTGCTTTCTTAAATTTCTGAATGGCATCAAAAATACTATTTGCAATATCATTTTGACCTTTCTCGGAGGATAAATAACTTGCATCTTCATAATTATTCACAAAACCTGTTTCGATAAGCACGGAAGGCATCGCATTCATTCGCAACACGTGCAAATCGGCTTGTTTTATTCCGCGAGAGGCTCTTTTATCTTTATTGGTGAAGTTTTCTTCGACCAGACTTCCGATAAGCAAGCTGCTTTCCAAATATTTACTCTGCTGAATTTTTAGCGCAATCAAAGATTCCGGAGATTTCGGATCGTAGGTAGCAAACATTTCCCGATCTTTTTCATCAAGATAAATTACATCATTTTCCGCTTTGGCCACTTCCAAATTCGTACGATTCTGATTAGGACCTTGTATGAAGGTTTCTGTACCATTCATCTCTGTCGTTGACGAAGGAGAAGCATTTACATGAATCGACAAAAACAAATCTGCTTTGCTTCGGTTAGCAAGCGTGGTGCGTTCTGAAAGAGAAGGATATTCATCAAATTTACGGGTATAAATCACTTTGTAATCCTTTTCCTTTTCGAGCATTTTGCCCAACTTCAATACCACCGCTAAAGTAATATCCTTCTCGCGAACTGTTCCTAAGTCGCTGTATTTTCTATTGGTTCCTATATCGGTTCCACCATGACCAGCATCTAAAACAATCGTGAATTTTTTCTGAGCACCACCAAAGGTGTATATCAGTACAAAAAATAATAAAAAATATCTTTTAATAGAAAAACTGTGGGTAATCATCTTTAAATTTTAAAAATTGTATTAATTTTGACCACAAATTACAGAAAAAATCGCTTTGGTCAAAACCAGCCTCAAAAATATACCACTAATTCTAATTATCCTAATTTTTAACAATTTTTTAGCACAATTGAATGCTCAAAAATTGCCTGAAAACAAGATGGTTACTGCTCCTATTCGCAAACCTGATACCATTAAGGTAAAAAAAGAACAACTGGAAGCGATTGTACAAACCAAAGCTGATAATATGAGAAATGACATCCCTAAAAAGATGACTTACCTCAATAAAAAAGCAGAGGTTCAGTACCAAGATATGAAAATCGAAGCCGACTACATCTCTATTGATTGGGATAAATCTTTGATTTTTGCACGCGGAGAACTGGATTCATTAGGGAAAGTAAAAGTACCTGTAGTGACGACGCAAGGCGGAAAAACATACGAAACAGATCAGTTTTCCTACAATTTAAAAACCAAACAGGCCATTGCATTTAACGCCAGAACCGAAGAAAGCGAAGGTGTAATTGTGGCTGAAAAAACAAAGAAATACAACGATTCTGTCTTCTTCATGAAACGTGGTAAATATACGACCGACGAATATTTCATTAAGAAAAAAGACACCATCGCCGATTATTATTTGCTTGCTCCAAACATTAAGTTAATCAAAGGAAAAAATAAATCGCAAGTTATTACCGGTCCGATTCAACTATATATTGAGCAGGTTCCTACTCCACTGATCATGCCTTTTGCTATTTTACCTTTTTCAGATAAAAGAAGTGCCGGAATTTTGATCCCAAGTTTTGGTGAGCGCGAAGATGTGGGATTTTTCCTAAACTCTTTGGGTTATTACCAACCTATCGGAGAACATTTCGACTTAAAAATCCTCACCGATATTTACACAAAAGGAAGTTGGAATCTTCGGCCGGAAATGAATTATAAGAAAAACTACAGGTATTCTGGAAGTTTCTCAGCAGATATTGGAACCACAATACGAGGAATCAAAGGGCTTTCTGACTATTCCAAAACCGGAACGTATCGAATTGCTTGGCGACACCAGCAAGACAGCAAAGCAAACCCTTTTCTAACTTTTGCAGCATCTGTAGATGTGGTGAGTAATAAATTTTACAATAACACCGTCAATAATAATTACGCTTTTAACCAAAACAATCTCAATGCACAGCAAAACTCTAGTGTGAGTGTGGTTAAGCGTTTCTTAACATTACCTATTACAATAACCGGAACATCTTCTTATTCGCAAAATTTCTCCACGGGATTGGCTGATTTAAAATTGCCGGTATTAAATGTTGCCGTGAATCAGTTTTATCTCTTTAAACCGAAAACCGGCATCCGAGAAGGACTTTTGGAAAACATCACGGTGAACACAGGCTTAAATTTCAATAATTATGTTCAGACGAATGAAGGTGAACTTTTCACCAAAGCAATGTTTGATAAACTGCAGACTGGTCTACAAAATAAAATTGGATTAGGAACCAACACCACCATTGCGAAATATTTCACTTTTTCTATTTCTGCCGATATTAATAATGCACTTACCACCAAAACTTTAACGCGATTTTATAATCCTATCAGCAATAAAGTAGAAGATGTTTTGAATAAAAAAATTGCAGGTTATTCATCATTCTCTTCAAGCGCAAGTTTACAAACAGTCCTTTACGGAATGTTGAATTTTAAAAAAGGAGGTCCAATTCAGGCCATTCGTCACATGATGACGCCGCAAATCGGTTTCAATTACTCCCCAGATTTTTCTGCTCCGGGTTTTGGATATTATAAAAATTATTACAACGACCGTGGCGAAATGACGCCTTACTCTATCTTTGATCGCGGAATTATCGGTTCTCCAAATTCATTCTTACTTCAAGCTTTGAGTTTTGCGATCTCCAATAATTTGGAAATGAAAGTAAAATCCAAAAAAGATTCTACCGGTTTTAAAAAAGTAAAAATCTTCGAAACTTTAAATTTCAATACCAATTATAATTTTGCGGCTCCACAATACAAATGGTCCATTTTCAGTTTTAATGGGCAAACTACTTTGTTTGACAAACTCAATCTCAACACGAGCTTGACACTGGAACCTTACCAGATTATTTTTGCACCAGATTCAGATATCGGAATTCGTACTGAAAATTTCGGCCATTTCAGTGTTCAGGGATTCAATGCACAGTTCTCCTATCCTTTGAGCAACGAAACTTTTAGTGGAAAAGAAAAAAAAGACCTCTCAAAAAAATACAGTAAAAAAGGAGAAATCCGAAATGAAGAATATTATTTTGATGATGATGGTTATGCCCGATTTACACAACCTTGGACTTTAAACATCAATGCACAATACAGCTACAACAGAAGTTTAACCCGCTTTGGAAACAAAATGGCTTCCCTGGGTTTAGACGGAACCCTGAAACTTACTCCTTTTTGGAGTCTTAGCGGAAACCTGTATTACGACTTGGTTACCAAACAAATTGCGAACACAAGACTTGGCTTTTCCCGGGATCAAAGAAGTTTTACCATCAACTTTAACTGGATTCCTTATGGGCAGTACAAAGTGTATGATTTCTTTATCGGCATCAAAGCCAATATTTTACGCGATGCGCTGAAATACAAAGACCAAAGTTTCACCCAACCTAATGCTCCTTTTTAAAATCAATTTTAAATAATAAAACATAAGTTTTATATTTGCCCAATAAAGTCATTATGAAAACAATCATTTCTACCTCGAAAGCTCCTGCTGCTATTGGACCCTATTCTCAGGCAAATTTTGCCAACGGAATTCTTTACATCTCGGGACAAATTCCCTTCAATTCGGAGACCGGGAAATTGGTAGAAGGGATTGAAAAAGAAACGCACCAAGTAATGAAAAACCTCGAAGCGATTCTAACAGAAGCTGGTATGACCTTTAAAAACGTAGTTAAAGCCACCATATTTTTAAAAGACATGGATGATTTTGCCGTGATGAATGACATCTATGCGTCTTATCTAGATGCAGAGAGTTTCCCGGCTAGAGAAACGGTACAGGTTTCCTGTTTACCAAAAAATGTGGATATAGAAATTTCAATGATTGCACATCAATTTTAAATGAATTTCCTTCGAAATACTTTTGCAGTTCTGGTTGGTCTTGCTGTTGCAGGAATCCTTATTTCTTTAGGAGTAAGGTTAAATTCCTCTTGGATTACTTATCAGGAATACGCTCCATTTAAGCATTGGAAATCTTTGCTGCAATCGATGGAACACAAACCTTACTTTTTTGTAGCGCTACTTATTTCCTCGGGAATTGGAGCCACAGTGGGAGGAGTTGTCACTGCAATACTCGTAAAATATGCGAAAGTTGCCTATGCGATTTTAATTGGATTTATTTTACTTTTTATCGCGATGTTAGACATTATTATCTTTCCTTATCACCCTACTTTTTATAAAATTTTAATTTTCCTCACTTTCTTTCCCTGCGCTTGGATGGGTGGAAAGATCACCGAAATCATCTACGAACGCAAGAAGAAAAAATTGAGACGTCTGCAAAATAAAAAGCGGTGATTTTTTTTTGGAGCAATAAAATTTCAGCTTTTTACATCAACACATCCCGCTGTCCACTGTATCTTTTTTGCCATTGCGATCGAAGTGACATGCTTTGAAGAAGATTTATGCAACCGCAATATCAAAAAAGGATGCCGTTTCCATCGCGGCTAGAATTAAGACTCCCTTTTTTTCGAAAATTTTTAACCTGGTTTTATACAATTAATTTCACAAAAGTTCTTTCAAATTGATTTATAAAGTTCTATCCAATTTTACTTTCTCTTTTAAAAAGAAGAAAAGAATATATCGCCGGAATAATTGTAATGATTCCCGTGATAATTAAAAATAGCACCACATTAAATTTTTCATCTAAAAACAAAGACGAAATTACAATCAATAAACCACCGGATAACCATAATTTTCCTGCAAGCAAATGGGTTTCTTTCCAAATAGATTCGCTTTCTAGAGTCCAGGGTGTTCTTATTCCAATAAAATAGTTGGCCTTTATTGTTTTGAAATAATTCCCTAAAACAACATATAAAATACCCACAAACACGAAAATAAAAGTCGGATTTGCGGCCGTTTTATTTTGGCTGCAATAAATAATGAATAAAGCCAAAGCAGACATTAAAGAAGTTACTAGAAACTTCAAAGTTTGTAATTTTTTGCCCATGTTATTTAGTTTTTTCTTAGGATCAATTTTCGGAATTACGGAAAATATAAAATAAACAAACATAGGCAGCATAATTGGGATGAGAAGGATTTCTATTTTTTCTCCATACCTATCCACTTCACCTTCAATGTTCCAATGCATCGGGATTTTTTGGGGTAATTTGTTCCAGATGAAGGCGATGTACAAAAAAGGTAGAAGCAAAATTGCGAGTAGTGGAATTTCTTTTTTGAGGTTCATGGTTTATTTTTTTAAGTGGATGATCCAGGTTAGTAAATCTTCTAAAATGCTTGTATTTAAGGAATATTCTACAAACTGCCCTTTTTTTTCACTCGTAATTAAATCTGCTTGTTTCAAAATATCGAGATGATGGGAAATACTAGGTTTTGAAATATTAAAATGCGCTGCAATTTCTCCGGCATTCATATCTTCCTTCTTCAATAGATCCACGATTTGTCTGCGTGTTTCGTCATTAAGGGCTTTAATGAGAGAATTCATTCATTTAGTTATTTAGACAAATATCTAAATATTATTTTAATTAGGCAACTATTTTATTCGAATAATTTGCTATCAAACAAAAACGCAACCTTTAACAGTTGCGTTTTTGTTTGTAATTCTAAATATTTCACTAAGGCATTTTAAATCCTCTTGTGGTAATTCTACCGTATTCGTCTACATATTTTACCTGCACATTTCCGTTGTATCCTTGTAAAATTTTCTCTACATCTTTCTGCGAGTTTACTGGTTTACCATTCACCTCCATGACGATATA
>Ga0116182_1004450_pt1 | contig 12398 bp, 8 predicted proteins | sample AD_UKC077_MetaG_FD_89805 | JGI IMG/M metagenome (GOLD analysis project Ga0116182, IMG submission 89805) | Active sludge microbial communities of municipal wastewater-treating anaerobic digesters from USA - AD_UKC077_MetaG | ecosystem: Engineered > Bioreactor > Anaerobic > Digestate | place: USA...
TGTCTTCGGTGTGGTTTTCGAAGGGGCATGGTTTGACATTGGCAGTAAGGAATCCTATGAGAAAGCCTCGAAACATGTTCGCCATGCTCCGACCCGTTAAAGCGGTTATTTTACCCGCTATTCTTGTGGTTCTGAGCGGCTGCGGAACAACACCGGTGCCTCTTCCGGTCTTTTCGGGTGATGCTCGCGGCGAACATATCAAATCCGTTGCTCAGGCTCCGCCTGACCACTTCGGGATCGTGATGAAGTGTATCGCGGAGAACCTCGAGGAAAATGCCGGACTCAAGATTGCCGGAATGATGGCAGAAGAAGGGGAGTCGCCTTATGTTTTTGCGGCTCCTGAGAAGTCGGGCGGATTACTTGTGGTGCGAATAAAGGAGATCGGTGTCGCTGACCCGTCCTCAGGCGTCCGGATGACGCTGCAATTAAGAGTGTTTGATGCTTTGGGCCAGAATATTTACACCAGAAACATTACGGGTGTCTCCGGGGCTGATCCTCCCCAACATCCGCATCCCGGCATCGAAGAGGCGCTCCGAGCTGTTACGAAGGATATTCTTCGCCAATATGCCAAAGACCCCGTTCTTCGTCCGCTTATTCTGAAATATAAGCTGGGTTCCTTGCTGAAGTTTGGCTAACACCCGTTGAGGAGAATATGAGTAAAGCGGTTGTCATTCTCGGGGCCGGGGCTTCGTCTGATTTTGGTGTACCGACCTTGCAAGGGATCTTTAAGGACAAGTGGGCGCGGCAGCATCTTAAGCGGGATCCATTTCTTGCCCAGAAGTTAAATGAGATCTTCTGGTCCCCGCGAGGCCATACTCTCGAATCCTCGGATCAGTCCGTCACCATCGAGGAGATGCTAACCATACTAAGAGATTGGGAGAACGAGCCAAGTTGCAGGAAATGTCCGGAGCTGGATCTCTTTGCCGAGTTTCGGAAGCGGCTCTATGTCCTGATCATGCGTGCTGTCTTTGAGGGGAAGTCGACTAAGGCGGCGCACCTTAACCCGCTCATACAGGTCTGCGATGAGAAATTCGAACAAGTTACTTGGGCCTCCTTTAATTGGGACTGCGTATTTGACGCTTCCTTCTGGTATTGGCAGTCATGGTCCGGTCCGGGGTCGAGGGTCAATCCATCGTTAGCTATCTCCATAGATAATTGGTACGGCGGATGGCCAAAGCATCTCTTTTTAAAACTCCATGGCGGGATCAATTGGTGGATGGTAAATGGGAGGCTTACTTATGTGCGCTTCGCGTCCTCGGGTGATTTGAATCGGAAGTGGAACGAATATTCAAAAGATCCGAATTCCGCCGATCAACCGGTTATTTTAGAACCCAGCGCCTATAAATATTGCGGTGACTTTTACAAGCTGCTTTCGCCCCAGTGGAGCAAATTCTTTGAGAGGTTATGTGAGGCTGATTGCATTGTCATCATTGGGTATTCGCTGCCGGAAGGAGATGCGCAGGCCAGATCAAAAATGATGACAGCTTTTAATATCAATAAACGCTGTAAATGGCTTCTCATTGATCCCTCCGAAGCGACATGCGCCCGGTTCATTCGGCTTTTGGGACAGAAGTCATTGACGGTCCTCAGGAAAGGACTGGTGGGTTTCAATCATGATGTCCGCGCATATTTGCAGCAGGCTTTTCCTGATATTGATCCTTCCTGACTTTCTTAGAAAGTGGAGCCATGATTCGAATCGGCATTAATTGACGCGCGGGCGAAGAAAAATAAAAGATTTGCTGTTGTCTCTGAAGCTATGCTGTATGATGCGGCCCGACAAAATCCGAGGGATGGGTCCGGAAATCCGGACGCGGAACTCGGTCCACAATAATAGGAGAGAGCAATATGGCGAAGGCGAAAGCGAATTCAGCATTTATGAAGCCGCTCAAGATCAGCGAAGCGCTTGCTGCGGTAGTTGGTAAAGGCCCGCTTCCTCGCAGTGAAGTGGTAAAAAAACTTTGGATCTATATCAAGAAAAACAAGCTCCAGGATGAAAAGAACAAACGCAATATCAACGCGGATGCAGCTCTTAAGGTCGTGTTCGGCGGAAAGAAGGTCGTCAATATGTTCGAGATGACCAAGCTTGTCAGCAAGCACCTTTCTTAAGGCGTCTTTCGTTTTGCTTCGAGTTATCTGCTGAAAATAGTGCGGATGCGGGCTGCTTTGTTTCACAAAAGGGGTTGCGGCTAATCACCGTAACCCCTTTTGACGTTTTTAATCCGCTGAAATAATGATGCTGGGGACAAATTGATTGTGGGAGCTTAGGGGGATGCTACAATGCCTCGCTAAAGCCCCAAACGGGAACCCGGAAACGGAGAACGAAATATTTTGAACGCGCTCGCCAAACACAAGGCTTCAACCCATCATTTTCTCGGGAAAAACTACGACCTGACCCTGCCCGATGACTTTGAGCTGAGCGGGGATTTCTTGGCCGGCTTCAACGCTATAGAAGGTACCGACCAGAATCTCTATATTACGGGAGAGGCTGGAACCGGAAAGACGACGCTCCTCAAGTACTTCCGCCTGCACACAAGGAAGAAGTACGTTGTCCTGGCACCGACCGGGATCGCGGCGATCAATAGCCGCGGTCAGACGATCCACTCGTTCTTCAGATTTCCTCCCAAGCTGATCCAGAAGGAGCATGTCCGAAAAGTTTTCGATAAAAGGGATGTTTTTGAGAGCCTGGAGCTATTGATCATTGACGAAGCGTCCATGATGCGTGCGGATCTCATGGACGGGATCGATCATGCGTTGCGGTTGAATAAAGGAAAGTCCAGGAAGCCGTTCGGGGGAGTGCAGGTGGTGCTTTTTGGCGACCTTTTCCAGCTTCCTCCGATCGTGGATCGCGATATGGCCGGCGTTTACAACAGTCTTTATGAAACTCCCTACTTTTTCAGCGCGCAAGTGTTCAAAAAAGTGAAGTTCCGGAAGCTCAATTTAGAAAAGATCTACCGGCAAAAGGATCAGGGGTTCAAGGTTCTTTTGAATAAGATCCGCAACAGATCCGTGACGGCGGATGAGATGAAGCTTTTGAACGTCCGCGTAGCCCCGCAGCTTTGTGAGACCGCTCACGATTGTATTACGCTCACCCCCACGAACGCCGCGGCAAAAGCGATCAATGACACACGGCTTGCGAAACTCAAGGGGGAAGAGTTCGTCTATGAGGCCGTATGCGAGGGGGAGTTCGACGAGAAGTCCTACCCTACGGAAACGGCGCTGCGCCTGAAAAAAGGAGCACAGGTGCTGATGATCCGGAACGATCCCGAAAAGCGGTGGGTGAACGGCAGCATCGGAGAGGTCGTGGATCTTGACGAGGACTCGATATCCGTCAGGATTGGGGGACATATCCATTCTATCGAGGCGATGGTTTGGGAAAAGATCACTTACCGATATGACGATGAGGACGAGAAGATCGTAGAGGATGTGGCGGGCAGTTTTGAGCAGTACCCGATCAAGCTGGCCTGGGCGATCACGATCCATAAAAGCCAGGGGCTTACCTTCGACAAACTGATCATTGATCTGGCGCACGGTGCGTTTACGCATGGGCAGGTCTACGTGGCTTTGAGCCGGTGCCGCTCCATGGAGGGGGTTCTCCTTCGGAGGCCCGTAACGGGAAGGGACATCATTTTCGATGAGCGTATTCACAAGATTTCTGATCACTTCCCCGAATTGCTATGGAAATCATCGCCGGAGTGAGTGTGCTTTAAAGCTCGATGTCCTTCTAACGTGGTCGAGTCGATTAACTGTGATTGCATGGTATAATTCCCGTAACATATTTATTTGTAATGGCTTATGTATATGCATGAATTTTAAGTAAATATTCTTGCAAATATGCCGCTATTGGGCTATAGTTTCTAGTGAGGAATAAGACGATGAATAAGCTAGAGGAGCTAAGATCACAATTAGATGCGGGGCATGTTTACCGGCGGCTTGAATTAACCCGCTGGTCCACTGCCGTCGACCGCCATTTGAGGGCATTGGTTGGCGAAGGAGCGTTAAAGAAAATGTCGCAAGGGCTGTATTATGCTCCGAGATATGCATCTTTTGGTGAAGTGCCGCCTTCCGATACTGAACTTGTGCGTGCTTTCTTGAAAAGCGAGGACTTTCTTTTGACCAGTTATAATGACTATAACGCGCTCGGTCTCGGCACGACCCAGCTCTATAACCATCGAGTGGTTTATAACCATAAACGGCATGGCCAGTTTGAGCTTGGGGGAAAGATGTTCGATTTCCGTTTAAAGCATAAATTCCCTAAGGTCGCGACGAAAGAATTCCTGGTCGTTGATTTGCTTAATAATCTTAATGATCTTGCGGAAGATAGGGAGTTGGTTTTGCGGATGGTAAATAAAAAATATTTTTCACCTGCCACATCACGCGTTCAAGAAGCGGTCCATGAGTACGCGGGCGAAAGAACGAAGGGCCTAATTCACGACTGCTTCTACGCGCACGGTTCAGCTTATGCCTGATTACCTTCACAACCACCCTGAGTTTGACGATTTGATCAGAGCCGTTGAACAAGAGAAGGGTGTGAATGCCTTTTTGGTCGCAAAAGACTATTGGATGATGCACGTTCTTTACAGCCTAAAGAAAAATGGATTTGAATTTCAACTTAAAGGCGGCACATCTCTGTCTAAAGGATATGGGATCATTAATCGTTTCTCAGAAGACATCGATATCCATATTGAGCCGCCCCCGGGAATGAATGTTAAAACAGGCAAAAACCAAAACGACAAGAATCATTGTGAGAGCAGGAAGGACTTTTACGATTGGTTGGCCCAAAAGATCGAAATTGACGGAATAGAGAGAGTCGAACGAGACGTTGATTTTGATGATGAAAAATATCGCAGCGGGGGTATCCGGCTCCACTATCGCTCGACGTCGGGAGCCGTGGAAGGTTTAAAGCCCGGCATCTTATTGGAGGTGGGTTTTGATCTGGTGGTGCCAAACAATCCTTTGAGGATCGGTTCTTGGGCGCTTGCGTTTGCCCAAGAGAAAAAGTTAGCGGTTAACGATAATACGGCTATTGATATCCCATGCTATGATCCGAGATATACCTTTGTTGAGAAGCTGCAGACCATCGCAAAAAAATATAATCAGTATCTGTCCAGGACGAAGTTGCCGCCGAATTTCATAAGGCATTACTACGATGTGATGTGCTTGCTTCAGAATGACGAGGTTCGGAACTTTATCGGAGCCGAGGAGTATCAAAAACATAAAAGCGCAAGATTTACCGGAAGCCTGAAGGATTTGGATATCTCGCGCTGCGAGGCGTTTTTATTAAGCGATAAAACGATCAAAGATGTTTTTGCCCGTGAGTACGAAAAAACCCGGGATCTGTACTACGCACAACGCCCCTCTTTTGATGAAATTTTAGGCTGTATAGGTAAATATTTGCCTCGCTTATAAACAGACGAATTAATTGTAAAAGGACGTTCGTCCGTTTATAATAAAGTATGCCTAAACGGATCGATTTTCCAAAAGTTACTTCCCAGATCAAAGACTTCTACGCGGCAAGAAGGCGCCTTCCCAGTTATTCGGAACTTCAATCGCTTTTAGGATATAAATCAAAGGGAGGGGTTTCTGTTCTGACCGCTCTGCTTATCAAACGCGGCATCCTGAGGCGGGATGCTACGGGTAAAATCCTGCCGACCCCGGCCCTTGAGGGAGGCATTAAGCTTCTCGGTACGGTGCAAGCCGGTTTTCCGTCTCCCGCGGAAGAAGAGCTGATCGATACACTTTCTCTTGATGAATTCCTGATCAAGAATCCCCAGGCCAGCTATCTTGTGAAAGTTACCGGAGATTCCATGATCGATGCCGGGATCATGCCGGATGATCTTGTGGTTGTGGACCGCGGACGTCAGCCACGGCATGGCGACATTGTGATCGCCCAGGTCGACGGGGAATGGACCATGAAGTATTACGAAAAGCGAGGCGCCAAGGTCCAGCTTCGTGCTGCGAATAAGAAGTATCCATTGATCGAGCCCAAGGCGGAGCTTGTGATCGGCGGGGTGGTGGTCGCAAATGTCCGCAAGTACAAATGAACCTCTTTCGATCAGCTCTTTCCTGAGCCCCATTCTCCACATCGATTGCGACGCTTTTTTCACTTCCGTCGAGCAAGCTCTCCATCCTGAGCTAAAGGGGAAACCTGTGATCACGGGAAAAGAGCGGGGGATCGTCGCCTGCGCCAGTTACGAAGCGAAGGTTCTTGGTGTGAAGCGTCCGATGCGGCTTTGGGAGGCGCAAAAAATATGTCCCCAGCTTGTCTGTCTCCCCAGCGACTACGAGACCTACAGTCTGATCTCGAAGCGGATGTTTGAGATCATCCGCCGCTTTACACCCACGATAGAAGAATATTCCATCGATGAGGCGTTTGCGGAGCTATCAGGCCTCAGGCGTCTTCACAGGGCTGGATTCCCGGAGATTTCATGGAAAATCAAAGAGACAGTTCAACAAGAGCTTGGTTTCACGGTGTCCGTGGGGCTGAGCGCTTCCAAGACTCTCGCCAAGATCGCCTCCAAGGAGAAGAAACCGGACGGGTTCTTTGTTCTCCGGGCAAACGAGCTGCATCTTTTCCTTCCGAAAGTGGCGCTTGAGCGCGTTTGCGGTTTCGGACCGAACACTGTGGCACTTCTTGGAAAACAGGGGATCCGGAACGTCTGGGATTATGTAAGCCGTCCAAAAGAGTGGGCGCAAAAACTGCTTGGGAAGATCGGCCTGGAGCTATGGCATGAGCTGCGCGGGGAGGCGGTGTATCCGGTCGTCACGCAGGAGAAGGACGATTATGCTTCGATCTCCAAAACTAAGACGTTCACGCCGCCTTCCGTCGAGAGGGATTTTGTGAAGGCTCAGCTCGTGCGGAATCTCGAATCGGCCTTTATAAAAATGCGCCGACATAAGCTCCGGGCGAAACGCATGGCCGTGTTCTTGAGGGACCAAAGTTTTCGGTCCTCGGGCGTGGAAGGGGCATTTGACCGAAGCACTTCCTCGACTCTTGAAGCCGTGGGGCTGGCGGATCAGTTATTTGGAGAGCTTTTCCGGGAAGGAACGGCCTATCGCCTGACCGGGATCGTTCTTTCGAAACTCGAGGCGGACCGGACGGTGCAGTACGATCTTTTTGACGATGTCCCGAAGATCGAGTCCATGAAGCGGATCGATAGGGTCCTGGACGGGGTGAATGAACTCTACGGTAAGCATGCGTTGCATCTCGGAACTTCTCTCTGGCTTGGAAAACACCGGCAGCACGTTTCCGCACGCGGAGACCTTCCTGAGAGAAAAATGCAGCTCTTGCCAGGGGAGACCTTCCGGAGGCGTCTCGGTATTCCGATGTGGAAGGTGCGGGTCTGAGATGAAGAGGGGCGCACCGGATGGCGCCTTTGGCCCAGAGTGCGAGATTTGGCCGATCCGTTGGCCTTTCCCTTAAGATGTATTTTCCGTTGAAACTGGTTTATCTGCCTTATAGCAATATATGGCGATGCTGATCATCCAAGAAAATGAGCTATTTGCTATCCACTCGCTCGCTATAGAGCTATTTGCCATTGTTATGATGAGGTGGTAAACTTCGCGCATCTTATCCCCCGAAGAGAAAAGGGGATGGAAATAACTCCGTGGAAAGCTTCTCCTTGATGAAAAGATTTTCCTGTAAAGCGATAGCGATTTTGACAGCTGTTTTTTTTATTTCCAGCGGGATTTTTGTACCTACCACGTTCGCAGGTGTAAACGAGCTGATCCTCAATGAGATCCGTCAGCCTGTGCCGACGATCACGTTGGAACAGGCGAATGCGCAGACCGCCCCAGTCATACAAAATGAAATCCCTTCAGGAGTAGCCGTTCAGAATGAAAGTCCTCTGTCGTTAGCCACCCCAAGTCTTCAAGCGGAAGAAGACTCTGTTCCGGAAGGAGCTATTCAGGTCCATGAAGGTGAATCCATCCAATCTGCAATTAATCAGGCGCAGGCAGGAGATGTCGTTTATGTTCATGCCGGAACTTATCATGAAAGTATTACTCTGAAGCAGGGAGTCTTCTTGCAAGGTGAGAGCATGGAAAATACGATCATCGACGGACAAGGTCAGTACCGTGACGTGATTCTGGCGCGGGGTGATAATCGGATCGAAGGTCTTACGGTGACTGGCGGAGCGGCGTATAACGGTGGCCCTACTTCGGCAGTCCGGATCGAAGGGAACAACGTTCGGTTCAGCGGGAATGCTGTCATTAACAATGGCGGTTACGGTGTTTATTTGCGCGCCGGAAACAGTATTGTGATTGAAAGGTCGTTCTTTAAGGGTAATAACCTTGCGATTCAGCATCCACACGGCTCCGTCATCGGTGTGGTTATTCAAAACAATACGATGGTGAGTAACAATATAGCGATCAATATTCTGGACGGTGTGACCCCGCAGATCGAAAACAATATTATTACTGGAAGCACATTTTGTGCTATTTACGAGTTTAACTGGAATGCTTATTCAAGCGGGCAACTTAGCCGTGGATTTGCCACTGTGGCAAATAATGCGTTCTTCTCTAATGCCTGGCGTCCTACTTATTACGGAAGTTCCACGCCTCCGGCCGTCGAGGCCCTCACTGACGGAAACATTCAGGCGGATCCTCAATTTAACGACCCCGCACATGGCGATTATCGTCTGATACCTGGGTCCCCGGCGATTGGAATGGGGGCTTATCCTGATCCTGTTGTTCCAGATGGTTGGATGCGCACGGCATCGAATCCAGGTTTTGCCTTTCGAGTCCAAGAGGACGGATTGCTTAACAAAATGCTGGTACTGAATTTGGGTAGCGGGCAACAGAATCAAGTAGCGGAACTGCCGGCCGGAGGGCAATATCCTCATTTTCAGGATATCGTAGATGTTTCACCAGACGGGGCAACGGTGATTTATTCGGTTGTGCAGTCCGCCGAAGCCGCCACGGTTTACATCCAAAGGACCAGTGATTCTTTTAAGAAAATCTCGATTGAGGGAGTTCTTCAATCCGTTACATTTATTTCTAGCACTGAAAATGCCTTGCTGGATTTATGCGATGGGAAAAGCATTCTTTTGAGATTGCCTGCTTCGCCGACTGAGATTCCTCAGATTCTCGAAGAGCACAAGCCAAACGGTGTGGTGAGCTATTTTAATGTTTCTGATGGAGCTCTTGCCCGCGTAGCGATCGAGCAAACCGGAGGAACAGATCCTCTGCCATCCGTCGAGATTGTTCGCCCCGTGATTACGCAGGCGCCGAATCCAATGAATCAATGGACGCTGAAGTTCAATCAATCGATGAAGGGCGTGCGTTATGAGGTTCAGTTTAGGACGAGTCTCATGTCGGGCGATTGGCAACCGGCGGGCTCTTTTGTTGCGGATCGCTATGGCGAGGTTAGTTGGCAGGACCCTGCACCTGATCGTGGAAACACGGTTTTTTATCGCGTTGTGGCCAAGGAATTGACAACCGCCGCGGATCTTTTGACGCAGATCAATCTCCTTTATTTCGATCCCGCGTTCGGCATGGTCGAGACAACGCATGAATATCCGGTGGAGGGATGGCTTCAAAAAACTAAAACCCAGCCCTCCAATTTTGGTTTTTACGCATACCTGCTCGCAACCATCGCCGCGGGTGATCTTGTCACATCCAAGATCACAAAAACGCAGGCGATCAGCCGTCTCAATACTATGATGGATCATCTTTTGGTGGATCAGGCGGACCAGGATCTTTGTTATAAAGGCCTTTTCCCGTGGTTTGAATACACGGACTCCGATTGGCAGAGGATGGCGGGTCCCTATGGCCAGCAAGTGAGTTTCGAGGACAACACCAATTTTACCAATGCTCTGGCTGTGGCCTACGGTGCTCTCCTTGATGAGTCGCTCGCGAACAACTCGGCCGTTCACGGGAGTGGCGGCATTCTCACGAAGATCGATACCTTTATCGAAAATCAAAGAGAAGGATATTTGGCGATGTATAACAACGAGACTCAAACATTCGCCCAGACCATGCAAATATCGGATGGGAGTTTGTCGGGAGGGATCGTTCTTTTTGGCGCGGAAAGCAGCGCGCCCCTTTTGTTCCTGATCCTCCAGTATGGCGATGCGTTTCCGGCAAGCGCCTATGCCAAGTTGAATTTTGCGACACGAACCTATACGCAGGGAGCAAACCCGATAACGGTCGTGGCCCCCTTTAGTGGCGCTTTTCAGATGTATTGGCCAGCCCTTTTGATGCCGGAGTCGGAGAACCCGGATCTTCGGGGCATGCTTGAGACTTACACGGATGTTCAACTGGATTACGCGGTCCGAAATGCTCAGCCGGGCTTTCTGTCTGCAGCCTATGATGTTCAAGCTCACAATCTTTTAGAGCATGTCTGGACCTTCAGCTGGGCAGGTGACGATGTGACCGGGGCTTGGGAGTCGAACCGTTTGCATATTACGAGTCCGACCGCACATGGGGTTGGAGTTGTTTTTACTGAAGCCGGGCTCGACGTCTCGGGTTTTGAGATGCAGTTTCGGTATTCTTCGACAACGGAAATTCCTAATGCGCGGATTGAATTCAAAAAAACGGTCAATGGCGTCCAGCATATTTTCACGCACACTTTGCCTTCAGCGAGCACCGGAGGCGTGGTACGAACGGAGAAGTTTGTTCTTCCATCCGAAGAATGGTTGAACGACCTGGATGAGGTCGTTTTTGCGGTCTCGGGGAGCAGTTCGCCACTCGATGTGTCGCTCTATAGCTTTTTGCTCATGGATGATACATACCAGATCGCTTACAACTTCCCGTTGGGCATAGGTGAGATTGCGCAGGGCGGAGCTACCGTTGAAACGACACCTTCCGTTTACAATTTGGGGGCGGCTTATATGTTCCGTCCCACAGCAGTGGAAGCCCTTTTGCAGGGGTTAATTTCGGATCATCGGGATCTTGTTTCGGATCATGGCTTGTGGGAAGGTAAGAATATGGAATATGACCAAGTGGTTCAGGAGCAGGTCTTTAATAATGTGACGACATTCGTCCTGGGGATGACGGGGTCGGGGCCTTCTTACATGACCCAGTATCTTGCAAACAAGGGATTGACGGCAGAGCTTGAATCGATTTGGGATTCTCAAACTCCGGTTGTTCTCAATGATTTGGATCGGGGCGATGATTTTTCTTGGAACGGATATAAGGGCACTCCCTGGAATCTTCCTGAAAACAGCAGGGTATCCGGTCGCCAGATTCGCTTGACCTATCAGTCCTCGGTTCCAATTCAGGGGGCGAAAGTCGAGCTGAAACACTCCACGAGTAATGTTCCGATCTTTACGGAAACTTTTGATCTGTCGGCTACGGGGGATGTGACCGGCGAGATCATTATCGATGTTCCCGAAAGCATTCTTTATTGGTATATCTCAAATCTGGTTGTTCTTTTTCCCGAAGTCCAGGGCTATCCTTCGGCGGTGATTAGCCGCATCGTTCTCGCGCCTGAAGGAATCGCCGCGCCTCCTGAGGTTGTTGTTAACGCGGAGACCCCTCATTTAATAAAAACGACGACGCTTAAGGTGAATTACACAGTGGATGGTATTGTCAAGACGAAGCTTTTCGAAAACTTACAGGAAGGGGCGAACATTCTCACGATAACTGAGGGACAGACGGTTGTGAGTTGGAGCGTGACGGTTGATACTATCGCCCCCGGAGGCGCGATTGCTATTAACAGCAATGACGCATACACCAATGCTTCTTCTGTCATCCTCACAGTGGATGCTTCAGATGTTACCTCTGGCCTGGATCAAGTACGGCTTTCCTTTGATGGGGGGATGACATGGGATGCTTGGACGCCTTTTGCTACGACCACATTGCTAGAGCTGCCTGGCACGGACGGAACAAAAGATATCCGGTGTCAGATTATGGACAAGGCTGGGAATGTGGCTACTTTCGCGGATACAATTATTTTGGACCAAACGGCTCCAACGGGTGCGGTTGTGATTAATAATAATGCTGGTTATGTGGCAACGATTTTTGTGACGCTGAATTTATCTGTTTCGGATTCCCTTTCGGGTGTTTCTCAGAGGCGTTTTTCCACTGATGGAGGATTGACGTGGACGGGCTGGGAAAATTACACGACAACGAAATCGATAACGCTTCCGAACGCAGACGGAATAAAAGAAGTTCAATGTCAGGTTAAGGATAGAGCCGATAATATAAACACTTTTGTGGATACTATTGTTCTGGATCGAGTGGCGCCTTCAGGTTCGTTTACAATCAATGACAACGCTGTTTATGCGAGATCCACCTCTGTAACTTTGAACTTAGCGGTTTCGGATGATATCCTTGGCGTCTATCAAATGCGTTTTTCTACTGATGGCGGAACTGTCTGGACCAGCTGGCAAAGCTATTCGGCGACAACATCTCTTACGCTTCCGGGCGGGGATGGATCCAAGACTGTAAAAGGTCAA
>Ga0116182_1004465_pt1 | contig 12376 bp, 10 predicted proteins | sample AD_UKC077_MetaG_FD_89805 | JGI IMG/M metagenome (GOLD analysis project Ga0116182, IMG submission 89805) | Active sludge microbial communities of municipal wastewater-treating anaerobic digesters from USA - AD_UKC077_MetaG | ecosystem: Engineered > Bioreactor > Anaerobic > Digestate | place: USA...
CTATCTCGGTCACGCGCGTGTAAGTCACTTTGTCTCCTTCCTTGCAATCACAAGAAGGAAGTGTACTTCACCGCGTGGCCGTTTTCAAAACTTCAGGTGTTGCACTGGCCGGTCGCGCGCGCGTCCGGTAAAAATGATGTTCCATTACGAGATCACGGAGAAGATTCAATGAAAACCATCACAATCGGCAAATGCAAAGCAGCATGGTCATCTATTTTACTTGTTTTATTGCTCGGTGCGATAAGTGCCTGCGAAAAAACGGATGAGAATGGCCGTCCTGCTGCTTTTTTTAATGCTTCTTCTTATGATGGAAAGAAGCGAATTCCATTGGCATTTCCATTTGAAATAGGCGAGTTTGGGAACCGAATCGAATTGAGGAAATGGGGTGATTACGAACTGCCAACAAGAGAAGTTGATATTGATTCACTACCGGCTTATCGGATACTTCGGTTTTCGCAAACAAATGATTATGTTTTTGGTGAATGTGATAAGGGGTGGGTTTGCCCGTCTGGGGAGTTGCAGTATTTTGTTTTTTCATTGTCGCAGACCAATGTAATTCGCTTTTCCGATCAAACTGAATTCGTGCAGCACTGCGCGACTTTCGGAGGGAATGTCAACCAGATGTGTCCTTTTGAAGAGCAGTGGCGAGCGTATTGGGAACAACATGACAAACGGAATAGATAGGATTCTGGCAACAGGGTGTTCGCTGTCAGCCATAGCCGTCATCATGGCATGTTTTTTTGCGTACAAATGTTTCACCCAAGCTGTGCTGAATGGCTATGAGGCAACGATGACGAAAATCATCGAATTGCTGTCTTATGCACATACGGTTTACATTAAGACTCAAACTCCCCCAAAGGAAATATCAAGCTGTACGGTTAATAACGCCTTGAACAATGACAGAAACACGAATAATGCGTCACCTTTAATGCCGATTGTGGATTATTGGGAACAAGAGATGGCGTACAGTTTAAGCAAAGACTCAATAACCATTCTTTCGTCGGGCGCGGACTTAAAGATGGGAACTAAAGACGACATTTCAGGTGTTTTGGCGCTTTCGACAAACCGCGATATTGTTATTAAGGGGAGATACAAGGCGAATATTTTTTACCAATCGAATTATTCAAGTCATGAAGATCAGGACTCGTCTGGGCATAAGGGGAACATGCCATAACATCTCGACAAAAGGAACTGTGATGCCGCTTGAACTGTCAGCCACCATTCAAACAAGCCTCGGCGTAGCTACCGGCCCGCACGTCCCAAGTTCAACGCCAGGCGTTCGAGGATGGCGGTGGTCCAGCCGTAGTCTGCTGGTGCCAAGCCATTCTTTGCGAGGCGACGCGGGTGTGATACTGTAAACGCATCTGATGTGATGCCCGAGAGCCTGTGGAGCCGATATGCCGATCAGTTGGAACGAGATCAGACAGAACGCCATCCGTTTTTCCCGCGAATGGTCGGAGGAGCACCGCGAGGACGCGGAGGCGAAATCCTTCTGGGACGAGTTTTTCGCCGTCTTCGGCATGCGCCGGCGTCTGCTGGCCACCTTCGAGGAACCGGTCCGCAAGATCAACGGCCAGTACGGATACATCGACCTTTTCTGGCGCGGGGTGATGTTGGCCGAACACAAGAGCCGGGGCAAAAGCCTGGACAAAGCCGAGTCGCAGGCGTTCAGCTACATTCAGGACATCGCCCGCGAGCAGCGCCGCGCCGACCTGCCGCGCTATGTGATCCTGTCCGACTTCGAGCGCGTCGCGCTCTATGACCTGGAGCCGGACGAGCAGCTCGACCTGCCGCTGTTCGAGGCCCGCCATTACCGTAAGACCGAGTTCCCTCTGAAGGAGCTGCACAAGCACATTCAGGAGTTCGCCTTCATCGCGGGCTACAAGCAGCACCGCCTGCGCGAGGAAGACCCGATCAACATCAAGGCCGTGGAGATCCTGGGCGACCTCCACGACGCGCTGGCCGAAGGCGGTTACGCGGGCCACGACCTCGAACGCTTCCTTGTGCGCATCCTCTTCTGTCTCTTCGCGGAAGACACCGGCCTCTACGAACCAGAGACCTTCACGCTCTACATCGAGAACAAGACGGCCAAGGACGGTTCCGACCTCGGCCTGCATCTGGCCCGCCTCTTCGAGGTGCTGGACACCCCTCCCGAGCGCCGCCAGAAGAACCTCGACGAGCTGCTCGCCGCCTTCCCGTACGTCAACGGCGAGCTGTTCAAAGAGCGGCTGGGCTTCGCCGACTTCAGCCGCGCCATGCGCGACGCATTGGTCGCCTGCACGAATTTCAACTGGTCGCGCATCTCCCCCGCGATTTTCGGCTCGCTCTTCCAGGGCGTGATGGACCCCAAGGAGCGCCGCCAGACGGGCGGGCACTACACGGCCGAACGCGACATCCTCAAGGTCATCAACGCGCTCTTCATGGACGACCTGCGGGCGGAGTTCGAGAAGGCCCGGCGCAGCAAGGCCATGCTCAGGCAGTTCCACGAGAAGCTGGGCAAGCTGCGGTTCTTCGATCCGGCGTGCGGGTGCGGCAACTTCCTTGTCATCACCTACCGCGAGCTGCGCCTGCTGGAGATCGAGGTCCTCAAGGCCCTGTTCGGCGGCGAGGTGCAGTTGCAGCTCAACGTCAACGAGCTGTCGCGCGTAGACGTGGACGACTACACCGGTATCGAGATCCAGGAGTGGCCCGCCCGCATCGCCGAGGTGGCGATGTGGCTGATGGACCACCAGATGAACATGCGCCTTTCGGAGGCGTTCGGCCAATACTTCGTGCGCTTGCCGCTGCGCAAGTCCGCCCGCATCGTGCTGGGCAACGCCCTGCGGCTCGACTGGCGGGCGATCCTGCCGCCCGACCAATGCTCCTACGTTCTCGGCAACCCGCCTTTCATCGGCAAGCACTACCAGACCGCCGAGCAGAAAGCCGACATGGCCGCCGTGTTCGGGGGCTTCAAGAACATCGGCGACCTCGACTACGTGACCTGCTGGCACTACCGCGCGGCCGATTACATCCAAGACACCGCCATCGTCGTCGGCTTCGTGTCCACCAACTCGATCACCCAGGGCGAGCAGGTGCCGCTGATCTGGGGCCTGCTGTTCGGCAAGCGCGTGAAGATCCATTTCGCGCACCGCACGTTCCAGTGGCAAAGCGAGGCCCGCGGCAAGGCCCATGTCCACGTGGTCATCATCGGCTTCGCCACGTTCGACATCCCCGTCAAACGCCTGTTCGATTACGACTCCGGAAACGGGGCGGCAACGGTGTCAGAGGTCGCCAACATCAGCCCGTACCTCACGGCCGGATCGGACTCCTTTGTGACCAAGCGTCAGTCGCCGCTTTCGCCTGTTCCTGAAATGCGCTGCGGCAACAAACCGTCCGACGGCGGCAACCTCATCCTGACGGACGAGGAGAAGGCCGCGCTCATCGCTGCGGAGCCGGGCGCGGAGAAGTACCTGAAGAGGTTCGCCGGTTCAGATGAATTCATCAACGGGAGCACGCGTTGGTGTCTCTGGCTTCAAGAGGTAGAGCCAAATGACTTGCGAGACCTTCCGTTGGTCATGGAACGCGTGGATAAGGTGCGTGAGTTCCGGAAGAAGAGTACGGCAGCCCCGACCCGTAACGCCGCGCAGACGCCGGCGCTCTTCTTCTACCGTTCGCAGCCGACTACAGCGTACATCCTGATTCCCGAGGTGTCTTCTGAAAGAAGGAAGTACATCCCGATGGGCATCGCCCTGCCGTCTTTGATTGTCAGTAACAAGTGCTTCATCATCCCAACTGCTGATCGGTACCTGTTCGGCGTGTTGCTCTCGACGATGCACATGGCCTGGATGCGGCAAGTCGGCGGGCGCTTAAAGTCCGATTACAGCTATTCCGGCTCGATGGTCTACAACACCTTCCCTTGGCCCGAGAAGCCGACCGCGAAACAGAAGGCGGCCGTAACGGCGAAAGCCCAGGCCGTCCTCGATGCGCGGGCCAAGCATCCGCTTTCGAATCTGGCCGACCTCTACGACCCGCTGGCCATGCCGGAGGATCTCGTGAAGGCGCATGCCGACCTCGATCGCGCGGTAGATGCGTGTTACCGGCGCAGGCCTTCACGGCGGATGCCCAGCGCGTGGAGTTCCTGTTCGCGCTCTACGAGCGCTACACCGCGCCGCTGCTGCCGGTGGAGAAGAAGGGGCGGCGGCGGGGGTAAGGGTGGGTTGTCGCGCTCCGGCGCGTGTGGTTACAAGGCGTTGATCTGAGGGACACGGCGCATGTTGGAATGCACGAAAACTGATTATCAGGGAATCAGAGTGAAAGAAAAGAGCACCAGAGGGGGGCGGGCCGGGGTGCTGTTGGCCGCACTGGTGTGGGGGGCGGGCTGTGCGTCGTTGCCGCCGGCAGAAAAGGATGGCGGGGCTTCGGAGGTCGCCCGTTATCAGGCGCAGGCCGCCAAGGTGCGCGGGCTGCCGTTGCGGCGTGAGATTTCGATCGAGAAGGAGACGCGCGAGCAGATGCGCGCGTCGTTCGAGAAGGAACTTGCGAAGAGCGACAACCGCGCGTTTTTGTCGCAGACCGAGCTGTTGCTGCGCCAGTTTCGTCTGCTGCCGCGCGAGACGTCGCTGTCGGCGCTTTTTCTTGAGCTGATGACTGACCAGGTGGCTGCGTATTACGATCCGGCGAGCAAGCGGCTGGTGGCGGTCAGCGAGCCGTCGCCGCAGGACTCCGATGCCCCGCGCGTGAGCCGTGAGGTGCCGGGCATGGAGCGTTTTTTGTACGTGCATGAATTCTGCCATGCGCTCGAAGATGATCACTTTGATTTGGAGCGCTTGATGCGCGAGTCCTCGCGCGATCTAGACAATAACCTGGCGCTCACGGCCTTCTCCGAAGGCACCGCCGTGTTGGCCGGCTTGGACGGTTTGCTCGACGGCTACGGGGTGCCGATGACCTCGGCCTCGCCCTTTGCGGCCTGGGCGTTGGGCTTGCTGGGACGGCTTGATCTGGAGGAGGCGGCCGAACAGCTCGAAGGAACGCCGCCCTTCTTGACGGCCGCGCTGCTGCGCCCGTATCTGGACGGCACCGTCTTCTGCAACCGTCTGCGGCGCGACGCGGGCTGGGGCGCGATTGATCGCGCCTACACCCGGCGCGTGCCGGCCACCACCGCCGAGATTCTCTATCCAGAGCGCCGTTATCTGCCGGGCTTCCGCGCTGCGGTGTTCGAGCCCGATCCCGGCCTGCTGCGCGAGGCCGCGCACGGGGTCTCGGTCAACCGTTTGGGTGCGCTCGGCATCGCGCTCTGGCTGAACGGCGACCGCCTCGCCGCGCCTTCGCGCCACAGCTTCCTGAAGGGGTGGATGGGGGACAGCGTCTATTTCCTCAAGGGCGAGCGGCAAGAGGTCCAGACGGTCTGGCTGAGCCTGTGGGAGCGCCCGGCCATGGCGCGCGCCTTCTGTCGCGCGGCCCGGCGGCGGTTGAAGGAGGATTTCGAAGGCACGCCGTGTGCGGTGCAGCGCGACGGCGCGCGCGTGACGATCGTCTGGGGATGCGCCGACGAGGCGGCCTGCGAGCGACTGATGGCCTGCGCGCGGCGGTCGCGCGTCGACGTGCAGAACCCGGGTTGGCTGGCCTCGGCCATGCGCGATCTGCCGCTGCCGCTGCGCCTGCCGCGCTATCCCGCCTTCTCGTCGGGCGTGGAGCTGCTGGGAGGCTGGGGGGCCGAGGCGCACGTCGGCGAGGATTTTTTTCGCGGCACGCTGGCATGCGGCTTGCTGCGGACAGAGTGGAATCCCGACCGTCACGTGGTGGGCGCCGCGTGGGGCCTCGTGTCGCACGCATCCGACGTGCGCGCCGATTACACCTCTTGGAAGCTGCCGCTGCTGGCCTCGTGGCACCGCCGCGGCTCAGGCGAGGCGCGGCGTTACCGTTGGCGCGTGCTCTGGGGTGTGCTGGCGGATGGCGATGAGCGGCGCATCCGACTGCTGTTTGTGCCGGTTTGGCGCGACCGTTGAGCGACAGCCTTGTCGGAACGTCACGCACAAAAGCGTTCGGCGAGCGACAAAATTGTGGCGTTTCGATTTTTTTGTGAGCGCACTGGGCGTCAGCGTGATTTTTCGCTACACTCTTGCACGTAGAAAACACAGAGAGGGCTTATGCAATACGACAAGAACCATGCGTTGCTTGAGAGTGCCATTCCGGGCTTGCCCGCGCCGAAGCGCGGCAAGGTGCGCGATCTGTATGATCTGGGCGACTGCCTGCTGCTGGTGGCGACCGACCGCATCAGTGCGTTTGACGTGGTGATGCCGAACGGCATCCCGGACAAGGGGCGGATCCTGAACAGCTTGAGCGTGTTCTGGTTTGGCCTGCTGGATGGCGTGCCGAACCATTTGATCACGGCGGATGTCGAGCAGTATCCGGCTGCGCTCCAAGCGGTGAAGGAGGACTTGCGCGGCCGATCGATGCTGGTCAAGAAGGTCGCGATTATCCCCTTTGAGTGTATTGTGCGCGGCTACCTGACCGGCTCTGGCTGGAAGGAGTACCAGAAGGCCGGCACGGTCAACGGCCTGTCGCTACGGCCTGGCTATCAGAATGCGTCCAAGCTCGATACGGTGCTTTTCACACCCAGCACCAAGGCGGAACTGGGGCAGCACGACATGCCTGTGACCGCCGGCGAACTGGAGCAGGCGCTGGGGGTCGACAGGGCGCGCGTGCTGGCCGAACGCTCGGTCGGGTGCTACTCGAAGGCGGCCGACCACGCGGCGGCGTGCGGCGTTATCATTGCGGACACCAAGTTTGAGTTTGGCGAGGACGAGCAAGGCCGTCTCGTGCTGGCTGACGAAGTGTTGACGCCCGATTCCAGCCGTTTCTGGCCGCGCGAGAGCTATGCGGTGGGGAGCAATCCGCCCAGCCTCGACAAGCAGTTCGTGCGCGACTGGCTGGACAGTGTCGCCTTCAATCACCAGCCGCCCGCGCCGGTCCTGCCCGACGAGGTGGTCGCCAAGACGCGCGCGAAATATGTCGAGGCCTACGAAACCTTGACCGGACAGCGCTTCGTGTAACGCGACGGGAAACACATGGAACCGGACAGGCATCAACAAGAACTCGCCTTGCTGCACAACATCAGCCGGATTGTCGACCAAAGCATCGACATGCGTTCGGTGGTGCACCCGGTTCTCGAGGCGCTCGCGACTACGCTCGGTTTCCGCATGGCGACCATCACGCTGCTGCGCAAGGGCGGCGACGACATCCTGATCGAGGCCGCGCACGGGCTGACGCGCATGCAGGCCGAGCTGGGACGCTACAAGCTCGGCGAGGGCGTGACCGGCAAGGTAGTGCTCACCGGCGAGCCGATGATCATTCCGCGCACCAGCGAGTCGCGCATCTTCCTCAACCGTACGCAGCTCGGGCGCAGCGCGGACACCGCGTTCATTTGCGTGCCGATCAAAGAAAAGCAGGAGGTGGTCGGGGCCTTGAGCGTCTGCCGGCCGCACGCGCCCGACGCGCAGTTGCAGGAGGACGCGCAGCTTCTCGGGGTCGTGGCCTCGATGCTGGCGCGCGCCGTACTGCTGCGCCGCGACGTGCTGGCCCAGCAAGAGTCGCTCAAGGAGGAGAACCGGCAGCTCCGCGCCGAGCTGACGCGCCGCTATCACCCCGACAACATCATCGGCAATTCGCGTGAAATGCAGGGGGTGTATGACCAGATTTATCAAGTGGCCAAGAGCCAGGCCACGGTGCTGATCCACGGCGAGACCGGCACCGGCAAAGAGCTGGTGGCGCATGCGCTACACTACGCGAGCAACCGCGCGTCAGGTCCGTTCGTGCGCGTGCACTGCGCGGCTCTGCCGGAGAACCTGATCGAGAGCGAGTTATTCGGTCACGTGAAGGGTGCCTTTACTGGCGCGGTCACCGACCGCAAGGGGCGTTTCGAGTTGGCAGACGGCGGCACGATCCTGCTGGACGAGATTGGCGAGATTCCGCTGCCGATCCAGGCCAAGCTGCTGCGCGTGCTGCAGGAGCGCGAGTTCGAACGCGTGGGCGGCGTGAAGACCATCAAGGTCAACGTGCGCATCATCGCGGCCACGCACCGCGATCTTCAGAAAATGTCAGAGCAGCGGCTGTTCCGCGAGGACCTCTACTATCGCCTCAGCGTCTTTCCGATCTACATCCCGCCGCTGGTCAAGCGCAAGGCCGACATCCTGCTGCTGGCCGATTACTTCATGGCCAAGTACGCCGAGCAGAACGGCAAGAAGGTTTCCAAGTTTTCCAACGACGCGGTCGATCTGCTGATGCGCCATACGTGGCCCGGCAACGTGCGCGAGCTGGAGAACTGCATCGAGCGCGCCGTGCTGCTTACCGACGATGAGGTGATCCGGGCGTCGTCGCTGCCTTCTTCGATCCAGCTCCCCGGCGAGCCGGACGAGGCACCGAAGCCACTCGCGCCGACGCTGACCGAGGGCGCGTCGCTGGGCGACATGGTGGGTGTGTACGAAAAAGCGATACTGACCGAAGCGTTGAAACTCAACCGGGGCAACATCGCGGCGACGGCGCGCCAGTTGAGTTCCACGCCGCGGATCGTCGGCTACAAGGCCAAGCAATATGGCCTGGTCGCGGAGTGATCAGGAGGCCGGTGAAAACTGATCTTTGCCGACGCCGCATTCCGGGCAGCACCAGTCGTCCGGAATCGCCTCGAACGGCGTGCCGGCCGCGACGCCGTTGTCCGGGTCGCCTGTCTCGGGGTCATACACATACCCGCACACATTGCACACGTATTTCTGCATAGAAGGAATCCTTTCTGTTAGCGTCTAAGTAAACCGGGTTTGTTGAAACCGGTCAATCGTTTTCTTGGCGCGTTTCCTGGTCGGGACAACTGTCGGAGGCGCGCTCGCCGCGCGGTTCCATGTCCGGCGTGATCGTCAACGGCGGCAGCGGACGTTCCGGCGCGGGGAGCGACTGAAACCCGCACTGGCCGATCGGCAGGCCCTGGCCGCGGAAAATGTGTTCGAACTCGGTCTGCTCGTGCGGGGCGCGCACCATCGCGGGGATCTCGCGAAAGCGCGGGTCGGCGGCGAGCCGCGTACGGATCTCGGCGAAATAGTCAAGGTGGTCGGTGGCGACCTGCACCGTGCCCCCGATCACGAGTCGCGCCCAGAGCGCGTCGAGAAAGAGCGGCGAGAAGAGGCGACGATTGTGGTGGTGGCGTTTGGGCCAGGGGTCCGGAAAGAAGACATAGACGGTGCGCACGCGGTGGGCCGGCAGCAGGTAGTAGAAGGTGTAGAACGCCTCGAGCCGCAGCACGCGGAGGTTGTCGAGCTTGAGGCGCCCGGCCTTCTTGTCCAGCTTGGCCACGCGCGACAACATGCGCTCGATGCCGAGATACTGGGTCTCCGGGTGCTGCGCGGCGCGCGCGGCAAGAAAGCGTCCTTTGCCGCAGCCGATCTCGATTTCAAGCGGGCGGGCGGGATCGAACAGGGTGTCGATCGGCAGGGGGACAGTCAGGCTGGTCACCGGAATGACGCGGGAGGGAGTGAGAAGTACGGGCATAGAGACGGTCGGGGGTAGGAGTGAGGGGCGCGGGCACGCTGCGGGGCGGCGGATGCTGTTCACGGCGGCGGTTCGGCGGCTGGCCCGGCTAGACAGCCGAGCGCGGCGAGAAAGGCGGCGGCGGGGCGGACCGGACGCAGCGTTCGACTGTCTACATGGGCATGGACCGTATAGCCTTCGGCGAGCAGGCGTCCGTCGCGGCGCACTTCGCAGGCAATCTTCAGGCGGACGCCTTTAAAAGAGTCACACCAGGCCACGATCTCCAGCAGGTCGTCGTAGGTGGCGGGCGCATGGTACTGAACGTGCGCCTCCAACACCGGCAGGGCATGCCCACCGGCCTCCAGTTCGCGGTAGGTGATGCCGCAGGCGCGCATCAGCTCGTTGCGGCCGCGTTCGAAAAGGGTCAGATAGTTGGCGTAGTAGACCACGTGCATCTGGTCGGTGTCGGCATACGGCACGCGGTACGCGAGGGTGATGCGTTTCGGTTCAGACATCTCAGGTTCCTTCATCGATACGGAGGCAGTGTAGAGGGCTCGGTCAGGGTTGGCAAGCGCTCTTTTCGGGCAACGCAGGATTGACATCCGCGCCGGTGTGGCGCATGCTACAAGCACCCTTTTATCTCACCCCTTTTGGCTTAGGAGGCGGCTCGAATGGTTGGTTCATTTCTGTTGCCGGCGGGTTTGCCGCTGGCCTCTCTGCTCAGCGGTTTTCTGACATCGAACATGATGGGAAAAGGCATCGTGCTGGTTCAACTCGCCAGCTCGATCGTGGCTGCCGCGATCATCATCGGCAAGAATAAGGAGCTCAACAGCATTGCGCGTAACAGCAAGCGTTTCCTGCGTGAATTCCTGCTCGGGCGGGACGTGCTCGACTACTACCTGCTGCGTAAAAAAGGCGTGATGACCGCGCTCGAACTGATCTACGACCGCACCTGCGAGCGCATGGTCAAGCTGCTCGATCCCGACATGCGGCGCTCGGTCATCGGCCGCCAGAGCGATGCCGCCCAGGCGGCGCTCTCGGCCCGCGAGATCGAGCTGGTGCGCAGCACCTGTGAGCACACCGTACAGGAAGAGGAGATCCGCATTGAACACGGCATGGGCCTGCTGGCGACGATCGTGACCGCCTCGCCGATGCTGGGCCTGCTCGGAACGGTGTGGGGCGTGCTGGACGCCTTCGCCGATATGGGCGCCAAAGGCACGGTGCTGCTCTCGGAGATCGCGCCCTCGATCTCGTCTGCGCTGGTCACCACCGTGGTGGGCCTGCTGGTGGCGATCCCCAGCGCCATCTTTTACAATGCGCTCGCCGCCAAGGTCCGACAGCTCTCGACCGACATGGTCGGGTTCGCCGACGAGCTGATGGGGCGGGTTGCCTGCGAATTTCAGGGGAGGAGCGACTGATGGCTCTGCGGCGTCTGGGTCGCAAGAAGGCTTCAGGGGTCATCAACAACATCGACATGACGTCGTTGATCGACCTGACCTTTCTCTTGCTGATCACCTTTATCATTACGATGCCCGCGATCGAACAGGGCATCTCGGTGAAGCTGCCGCAAGGCAAAGCGGACGCGCTTCCGGTCAAAAAGTCGAACGTGGTCACGCTCGATGCCGAGGGGCGGGCCTACCTCAACAACCGCGAGATCACCCTCGAGGATCTGGAGCGTACGCTGGGCAACCTCGCGGCGGAGGATCCGGATGTCGCCGTGCTGGTGCGCGGTGATGAGCGCTTGGAGTACGGCAAGGTGGTGCAAGTGATGAAGATCCTCTACAAGGTGCGGATCACGCGCATGGCGCTGGTCACCCAATCGGACTGAATGACGCGTGAAGACGGGACCGGTCAATTCCTATTCTCTGAAGTGGTCGATGGCGCTGCACGGCATCCTGCTGGCGGTGGCGGTCGTGGTGCCGCTGATTCCTGGCTGCCGTCCCAAGGAGCTCGCGATCCCGCTCGATTTCACGGTCGTGCTGGAAGAAAACCTCGTGGAGCCGAATGTGCCGGACGAGCCGTCGCCAGCCCCCGACCCGAAACCGCAACCCGAGCCGCCCAAGCCGACGCCGCTGCCCGAGCCGCCCAAGCCGGCACCGTTGCCCGAACCGCCCAAGGACGCGGTGGTGGCCGAAAATAAACCGGACCCGCCCAAGAAGAAACCCGAGAAGAAGCCGGACCCGCCCAAAAAACAGCCTGAGAAAAAACCGGCCCCACCCAAGCCGCCGCCGAAAAAACCTGACTTTCAGAAGGGGCGGCGGGTGGAGGCCCCGAAGCCCAAGCCGCCGCGTTTTGAAGATCTCTACAAACCGTACGATCCGAGCAAGCCCGCCAGCACAAAGCCGGTGACCGATAAAAAATTGTCGCGGGCGGAGATCGAGAAGGCGCTGCGCGACGGCGCGCGTGCCGGCACGCGCAACAGCATTCCCGAAGATGAGATCTCGCGCTGCGTGCTGCTGGTGCGGCGCGCGCTCTATGAAGCCTGGGTGCAGCCGGGTGCCGGCGACGCCGGTCCGCGACCCGCTTTGCTGGACATCCGTCTGGACAGCACGGGCCGGATCGTCAGCTACCGGATCCGGCAATCTTCCGGCAGCGCCTTCTTTGATCAGACCGTGCTGAAAGCCGCCGCCAACGCTCAGCCCATCCGCGGGCTCTCCCTCGCCTTCCTCAAGCAATATGAAGTCTTGACGGTTGAATTCAAACTGGAGTGATCCTCGGCGGGGTGTCCGGAATCGTACGGCACGCTGCTTCAGACGGCTGTGATGTGACCTCTGGCCTGTGTCATGCGCTCGCCCTAGAACTCTGTACGGCTTAATAATTCGGACAGGATTACATGATTTTCATGATGTAACTGATTGATTCCAATCATGTTAATCCTGTAATC
>Ga0116182_1004466_pt1 | contig 12374 bp, 10 predicted proteins | sample AD_UKC077_MetaG_FD_89805 | JGI IMG/M metagenome (GOLD analysis project Ga0116182, IMG submission 89805) | Active sludge microbial communities of municipal wastewater-treating anaerobic digesters from USA - AD_UKC077_MetaG | ecosystem: Engineered > Bioreactor > Anaerobic > Digestate | place: USA...
ACCATTTCCGGCGAGACAAACTGATTGTGAGGGTATTGATACGTAGAAGAGGATTCCAGAGGTCGGTTGGCGCCTGTCAGGCCCAAGCGACGTAGCAATTTGTTTAAAAAAACAAGCTTTATTACTGGAACCACCTCATTATCGAACCTCGACAATCGGTTTGGCCCTAATAATCCGTACGCCAGACGTACGGACACCTCAAGCAATATATGCGAAAGGGTTTTTTATGTCAAGCGATTACGATACATATGCCGACCTCCGGAGAAGATCGGCATATTCCTGCTACCATCTGAAGTGGCTGAAAGCCTTGTTCGCCTCGGCCATTCGGTGGGTATCTTCCTTCTTCTTGAACGCGGTACCGGTATTCTGGTATGCATCAAGGAGTTCGGCACCGAGCTTCTCCGCCATCGATTTGCCGCTGCGGCTTCGAGCGGCCGCAATCAGCCAGCGCATCGCAAGGGCTTCCCGGCGATTTTCTCGAACTTCAACCGGCACCTGGTAGGTGGCGCCACCGACTCGGCGGCTTTTCACCTCGACCATCGGCTTGACGTTATCGAGCGCCTTGAGGAACACCTCGAGCGGGGGCTCGTTGGTCTTCTCGCCGAGGGTTTCCATCGCTTCATAGAGAATCCGCGTGGAGATCGACTTCTTTCCATCGACCATCATCCGGCGGATGAACTTTTCAACAACCGTAGATCCATATACCGGATCCGGCAATACTTCCCGAACCGGGGCTGTGCTTCGTCTGGACATACCCTACTCCCTTACGCCTTTGGTCTCTTCGTTCCATACTTGGAGCGGCTTCGACGGCGATCGTTAACACCGAGGGTATCTTTCGCACCGCGGATGATGTGATAGCGAACACCGGGAAGGTCCTTGACCCTTCCACCTCGGAGCAACACGACCGAGTGCTCCTGGAGGTTGTGTCCGATACCGGGGATGTAGGCTGTGACTTCAATACCATTGGAAAGACGCACACGGGCGACCTTTCTCAATGCAGAGTTTGGCTTCTTCGGGGTAACGGTCATCACCCTGGTGCAAACACCACGCTTTTGGGGACAACCTTCAAGGGCCGGGGATTTGGTCTTGTGGACAGTCTGCTTCCGGCCCTTTCGTACCAGCTGATTAATAGTAGGCATCGTTTCGATACACTCCCTTTTTGTTTTTTGACCCGCCGCTTCTCACATAACGGGGGTCTGTGCCGCCCAACGGGCGACACTTCATATATATATCCGCATCAGCATGGAACCTGCGACGCATTCCGGCATATGACGAAACTTACTCTTCATCATCCCCGTATTCGTCGGCAAAGTCTCCTACGGATCTCATGACCTCATCTTCCAGATCGAGCTCATCATTCTCCTCGATCATCTCCAAGCGGCGCGATTCCTTGACCGCATCGACTTTCTGCTGCAGTGCCAGAAGTTCTTCATCCTGAAGCTTCACGTCCCGGTATCTGCGCATGCCCGTTCCCGCAGGAATGAGCTGGCCGATGATGACGTTTTCCTTCAATCCGCGCAACTCATCTTTACTACCAGCAATAGCGGCATTTGTCAAGACTTTGGTTGTCTCCTGGAAAGATGCGGCGGAGATGAAGGAGTCGATCGACAGCGACGCGCGAGTGATTCCCAAAAGCAGCGGGCGGGCTACCGCCGGCTCACCGCCTTCGGCGATGACCCGATCGTTCTCTTCGAAGAATCGGTACTTGTCGACTTGCTGGCCGTGGATCAGATTCGTATCACCGACGTGAGCAATCTCCACTTTGCGCAGCATCTGACGGACAATCACACCGAGGTGCTTGTCGTTGATATTCACTCCCTGCATCCGGTAGACTTCCTGAACCTCATCCACCAGGAATGACTGCAGGGCGTTCTCACCGAGGATATCGAGGATATCGTGGGGATCGATCTGACCGTCACACAACGCTTCGGCGGCCTCGACGTTGTCTCCGTCGCGAACCAGAAGGTTTCTACCCATCGGGACCATGTGCTTGAACTCATGGCCGTAGGAATCGGTGATGACGATCGTGCGTTTGCCCTTGACGATATTTCCAAAGCTGACCAGACCGTTGACTTTCGCCAGAATCGCGGCGTTCCGCGGACGACGGGCTTCAAACAGTTCACCGACACGAGGAAGACCGCCGGTGATATCCTTGGTCTTGATCCCCTCCTTGAGGAGCTTCGCCAGAATCATGCCCTTGGTGACTTTCGCGTTGTCGGCAACCTGGATGTAGGAACCGCCGGGAAGGAGGTAGACGGCGAGCACATCGCCCTTGCCCTTCTTCTCGCTGGTGATTTCAATTCGCGGCTGCAGTGACTCAAGGCTGTGTTCGGTGATCTTCTTTTCGATATTGCCCGTCTCTTCATTGACTTCTTCGATCAACGTGGTTCCGAGTTTTATATCAACGAACGAGGCATATCCGCTCTCTTCGGCTAGGATCGGTTCGCTGAACGGGTCGAACGTGACGATCGTGCTCTTGGCTTCGACGAATGCGCCGGTATCGACCAGCAGCTCGCTTCCCGCTTTGACGGTATGAAGCGTGGGATGTCCGAGCAGAAACACTCTGCCATTGTCGATTCGAACCGATCCGTTCTCCTTGGAGAGGACGTTCTTGCCTTTCTTCACGTAGATGGGAGTTCCCTTGGCAACGACCGATCCGTCTTCTACCAGAAGCTTGTCGTAGCTTCCCTCTTCGATGATCGCGTTGGCGCGGAAGTATTCAATCGTGCCCTTGCGGGTGAAGACATTGATCTGATCGCTTTCGCGCACGACCCTCGCTCCACCGATCGAACCGATGATCACCGGATAATTGAAGGCAAGCTTGTTTTCTTCCGCACTGGTCGAAGCCGTTCCACCGACGTGGAACGTTCTCATCGTCAGCTGGGTTCCTGGCTGACCGATCGACTGCGCCGCGATGATTCCGACGGCTTCACCGATCACCACCGGGCGGTTCGTCGCGAGGTTGCGGCCGTAACACTTGGCGCACACCCCGTGCTTCGCCTCGCAGGTGAGGACGGTTCTGAGCAGTACGCTCTCCAGACCCGATTCTTCGATGGCGAGCGCGGTCTCTTCATCGATCTCGACGTTCGCCTTGGCGAGCACTTCACGGCTGAAGGGATGAAGGATGTCCTCGACGGGAACTCGTCCGACGATGCGTTCGCTGATTGATTCGACGATCTCGTCTCCATCCTTGATCGCACCGCGCCAGATGCCGTTGATCGTATTGCAATCATCTTCGTTGACCACCACGTCCTGGCTGATATCAACCAGGCGACGAGTCAGATATCCCGCTTCGGCGGTCTTCAACGCAGTGTCGGAAAGACCCTTGCGGGCTCCGTTGGTCGAGATGAAGAATTCAATGATCGAAAGGCCTTCCTTGAAGTTCGATTTGATCGGGAACTCGATGACATCACCGCTGGGACGAGCCATCAGGCCGCGCATTCCGCCAAGCTGGCGGATCTGCGTCTTCGATCCTCGAGCACCGCTGTCGGCCATCAGGAAGAGCGGGTTGAATCCCTGCTGGTCTTTTCTCAGTTCTTCCATCAGCTCGTCGGTAAGCTGTTCGTTCGTCTGGGTCCACACCTCGATGACACGGTTATAACGCTCCTCCTGGGTGATATGACCTTGGCGATACTGCTCCATGATCCGCTGCTGCTCCCGATTCGCTTTTTCCATCAGCGCTTCTTTCGCCTGAGGAACGAGCATGTCGGAAAGCCCGATCGTCGCACCGAACAGCGTCGCATACTTGTAGCCGATATCCTTGATCGCATCGAGCATCTCGACGGCGATCGAATTCTTGTTCGCCTTCAGGGTATCTCCGATCAGCGTGCGAAGCTCCTTGTCTCCGAGGTTCATGTTCTGAAAGGGAACGCTTGGAGGAAGCACGGAGTTGAAGATCACCCGACCCGGGGTCGTTTCGATCTTCTCGCCGCTTTCAAGCCTGTAGCGGATCTTGGCGTTGTACGAAAGAAGACCGCTGTCGATCGCGTTTTCGATCTCGCCGATCGAATCATAGAACTTGTTCTCGCCGGCCGCTCCTTCGAGCTCGCGGGTAAGATAGTTGATTCCGAGAACCATGTCTTGCGAGGGATAGACGATCGGCTTTCCGTTCGCCGGGTCAAGGAGGTTGGTGACGCTGAGCATCAGGGTCCAGCTTTCCATCTGGGCGGCGTGGGTCAACGGTACGTGAACCGCCATCTGGTCGCCGTCGAAGTCGGCGTTGTAGGCGTGGCACACGAGGGGGTGGAGCTTGATCGCCTTTCCATCCACGAGGACCGGATCGAACGCTTGGATGCCGAGGCGGTGAAGCGTAGGCGCCCGGTTGAGGAGAACCGGGTGTTCCTTGACCACCTCATCCAGGATCGCCCAGACGGCATCCGTCTCCTCTTCGACCAGGCTCTTCGCCTTCTTGATATTGTAGACGACTCCGTCCTGAACAAGCTTCTTCATGATGAACGGCTTGTAGAGCTCAAGAGCCATCTTCGAAGGAAGACCGCACTGGTGCATCCGCAATTCCGGGCCGACGACGATGACCGAACGGCCGGAGTAGTCGACGCGCTTTCCAAGGAGGTTCTGTCTGAAGCGACCCTGTTTTCCTTTGAGCATATCCGAAAGGCTCTTCAAGGGTCGGTTGGAGGCGCCCTTCACGACCCGCTTCCGCTTGGAGTTGTCAAACAGCGCATCTACCGCTTCCTGAAGCATCCGCTTCTCGTTTCGGATGATGATATCCGGCGCGTTGAGCTTCACAAGGCGATCGAGACGGTTGTTCCGGTTGATCACTCTTCGATAGAGATCGTTCAGATCGCTCGTGGCGAAGCGTCCGCCATCGAGCTGAACCATCGGCCGCAGATCCGGCGGGATTACGGGAATCACGGTAAGGATCATCCACTCCGGACGGTTTCCGCTGTCGCGGAAGTTCTCGCACACTTCGATCCGCTTCAAAAGACGCTTGTCGGCCTTGTCCGCTTTTTGACGCATCTGCTCGCGAAGTTCGCGACTGAGCTCCTCCAGGTTGAGGTTCGTCAGCAGCTTCTTGACCGCTTCCGCACCCATTCCGGCTTCAAATGAGTCGCCGAACTGTTCGCGGGCATCCCAATACTCGTCTTCGGTGAGCAGCTGTTTGGGCTTGAGGGTCGTATCGCCGCTGTTGATGACGACATATTTTTCATAGTAGAGAATCGACTGCAGCGCGTTCCGGGTGATATCCAGCAGCATGCTCATCCGTGAAGGAACGGAGCGATAGTACCAGATATGGCTGACCGGAGCGGCCAGGGTGATATGCCCCATCCGCTCGCGTCGAACTTTCGTATTGGTGACCTCGACGTTGCAGCGGTCACAGATCACACCCTTGTATCGGATCGACTTGAACTTTCCGCAGTGGCACTCCCACTCCTTCGTAGTTCCGAAAATCCGCTCGCAGAAGAGACCGTCACGCTCCGGTCTCAGGGTGCGATAGTTGATTGTTTCAGGTTTCTTTACCTCACCGTACGACCAGCCTTTGATCTGCTCCGGGGAGGCGAGCTTGATCATGATGGAATCGAATTCTTGGATCTCTCTCATCACTTCTCTCCTTAATTCGCCGAGCCTTGCTTCGCCAGCAACTCTTCGTCGCGCTCGGTAAGGGGCACCAGGTTGCCGTCCGCATCATAGACCGACATATCCAAAGCGAGGCCCCGGATCTCTTGAACCAGCACGTTGAACGCCTCCGGCATTCCCGCTGTGGTCGCCGGTTCGCCCTTGACGATCGATTCGTAGATCTTCACCCGTCCGTTCATGTCGTCACTCTTGATCGTAAGCAGCTCCTGAAGGGTGTTCGCCGCGCCGTACGCCTCGAGAGCCCACACTTCCATCTCTCCGAGGCGCTGACCGCCGAACTGGGCTTTACCGCCGAGCGGCTGCTGAGTAACCAAGGAATAGGGACCGGTGGATCGGGCGTGCATCTTGTCATCGACAAGGTGATGCAGTTTCAGATAGTAGATATAGCCGCAGAAGACGGGGTTCACAAAGGGAACTCCGGTCTGCCCATCATAGAGAATCGTTTTCGAATTCTCCGGAAGGCCTGCTTCTCTCATCTTCGCTTCAAGCTGTTCCATCGATGCGCTTTGGAACACCGGGGTGGAATACCACTCATCAAGAGCGACTGCCGCCCATCCGAGCTGGGTTTCCATCAACTGCCCGATATTCATCCGGGAAGGAACACCGAGGGGGTTGAGACACACATCCAAGGGAGTTCCGTCTTCCATGAAAGGCATATCCTCTTCGGGAAGAATTCTTGAAACGACACCCTTGTTTCCATGTCGACCGGCCATCTTGTCACCTTGGCGAAGCTTGCGCTTCGTCGCGATCAGGACCTTCACCGTCTCCTCGACACCGGGAGGAAGCTCATCGTTGTTGCTTCGTTTGAGGCGCTGGATATCGATGATCGTTCCTTCGGTTCCATGGGGGACCTTCAGCGACGTATCACGAACCTCCTTCGCTTTTTCACCGAAGATCGAGTTGAGCAGCTTGAACTCGGGAGTCGTATCGCTCTCGCTTTTGGGAGTGACTTTTCCGACGAGAATCGAGCCGGGACGAACCGTCGCTCCGATTCGGACGATTCCGTCGGCATCAAGCTGTTCGAGCATCTTCTCGCTCGTATTCGGGATATCTCGGGTCAACTTCTCCGGACCCAGCTTCGTTTCACGAATATCGGTGGTGAATTCCTTGATGTGGACGCTGGTGAAGATATCGTCTTTGACAACCCGTTCACTGATGAGCACCGCGTCCTCATAGTTGTACCCGTGCCATGGAACGAAGCCGACGAGGATATTGCGGCCCAGGGCGAGCTCGCCGTGCTGGGTCGCAGGTCCGTCGGCAAGCACCTGATTCACTTCAACGCTTTGACCGACTTCAACAATCGGCTTCTGGTTGAAACAGGTGTCCTGGTTGGTCCGCTCATATTTCTGCACTTCATAGACATCCACTTCACCTTCGATCTCCGGGGAGGTCGGGATGACGACGATCTTATCGCTGGATACATAGCTGACCGTTCCTGAACGATGCGCTTTTACAAGGACGCCGGAATCGTAAGCGGTCCTGCCTTCCATTCCCGTTCCGACCCGGGGGGTTTCGGGGAATACCAGCGGAACCGCCTGGCGCTGCATGTTCGAACCCATCAGCGCGCGGTTGGCGTCGTCGTGCTCAAGGAAAGGAATCAGGGAAGCGGCGACGCTGATCACCTGCTTCGGTGAGATGTCCATGTATCGGATCTCTTCGGGAACGCGGGTGGAGTAATCGCCGCTGTGACGCACCGGCACTTCCTTGTCGAGGAATTGACCGTTCTCGTCAAAGGCGGCGCTTGCCTGAGCGATATAATATTTTTCTTCATCGTTGGCATCGAGGAAACGGTACTGGTTGGTAACCTTGCCGTCGACGACACGCCGATATGGTGTCTCAAGGAAGCCGTGGCGGTTGATCCGGGTATAGTTCGCCAAGGAGACGATCAATCCGATGTTCGGACCCTCGGGAGTCTCGATCGGACAAATTCTTCCATAGTGGGTGTAGTGGACGTCACGAACTTCGAAGCCTGCACGATCACGCGACAATCCGCCGGGGCCGAGGGCGTTCAAGCGCCGCTTGTGGGTCAGTTCGGCGAGCGGGTTCACCTGGTCCATGAACTGCGAAAGCTGAGAAGAACCGAAGAACTCCTTGATCGCCGCGACGATCGGCTTGATCGAGATCAGGTCTTGAGGTTTGACCGATCCGGTTTCCAGGTTCATCCGCTCTTTCGCGATTCGCTCCATCCGGGCGAACGCGCCGCGCAGGGCGTTCTGAAGGAGCTCGCCGACGCTCCGCACTCGGCGGTTTCCAAGGTGATCGATATCATCGACGTTCGCTTCGTGGATATACACTTTGATGAGGTAGTCCATCGTGTTGGTGATATCTTGGGGAGTAAGGACGGTCGGCTCATCGGTAAAGAAATCATTATCTTCCAGATCGTCGCCGAACTTCTTATTGAATTTATATCGACCGACGGAACCGAGATCGTACCGGCGAGGGGAGAAAAACATGTCGGGCAGATCCTTTTCGGCTCGCTCGATGGCGATCATCTCGCCGGGCATCAATACGCTGAAAATCGGGCTTAGGACATCTTCCTTCGTCGGCTCGTCAAACCCTTCGCGGGTGTACTTCGCATCTTCGATCTCAAAACAGTTGAGGATGATTTCACTATGGAGCGAACCCTCCCCTTTCAGGTCGACAAGCTGAATGAGATTCACACCGAGCTTGAAGAGTTCGTCAATTTCGTGGGCATGGAGCAAATCTCCGGCACGAAGCACCTTCTTCTCTTCGCCGTCGACCATCGCATAGACGTCCTTGGCGAGATACCGGTTCTCCAGCGTCGCCCGCATCTCGGGATCGTCGATCAGCTCGACGCTCTCGCTCTTATAGAATGCATCGATGATCTTTTCGCGGTTGTCATAGCCGATCGCCCGAAGCAGCAAGGTTCCGAGAATCTTCTTCTTTCGGTCGATTTTCGCGTAGATCAACAATTTCTTTTCATCAATTTCAAATTCCAGCCAAGATCCCCGGTATGGAATGATGCGGGATGAATAGACATCCTTGTCATGGCTGAAAATCACGCCGGGGGAACGGTGGATCTGGCTGACCACGACCCGTTCGGCCCCGTTGATGATAAAGGTGCCGCGGTCGGTCATCAGGGGGATGTCGCCAAAGAATATCTCTTTTTCGCGCATCTCTCCGGTAGCAAATTCAAGGCTGATTGTAACTTTGATGGGAACGCTGTAGGAGCGGCCCTTCTTCTTGCACTCCGTCTCCGTAAACTTTACATTGTCGAAATCGATCGTATAGCCGCGATACGTTAAGCGCATCTCTCCGTTAGGGCTGTCAATCGGGAATGTGGATTGAAATACATTCTCAAGACCCAGGTTCGGATCGGGCTGCAGGCCCTTGCGAATCGTATCCAGCTGCAAAAACCGCTCATAGGATTCAAGCTGCACCCCTATGAGATTGGGCAGTTCGCACACTTCGTGTGATTCAGTACCGATGTAGGTCCGAGTTATGGACTTGCCGTTGGCAACCATTGTGTACCCTCCAAAGTCAAATGAACAAGCGACTCAAATCCCCCCTCGGGAGGAGATGAGGACACAACATGCCACCGGGGAATTCCGGTGGCGTTGAGAATTCAACATTTCGCAATCTTCGCGAACTGTTCTCAAGGATCTTATCCTTAGTCGACAGCGACGATCTCGACGGTACATCCGGCAGCTTCGAGCTTCTCCTTCAGTGCTTCGGCATCGGCCTTGCTTACGCTTTCTTTAATGGTGGCGCCGCCGGCTTCGACGACGTCCTTGGCTTCTTTGAGGCCAAGACCGGTGATGGCACGAACTTCCTTGATCGCTGCGATCTTCTTGGAAGGATCGGCTGCTTTGAGGACGACGTTGAACTCGGTCGGCTCTTCGACGGCTTCAACTTCCGCACCGCCGGCCGGACCTGCTGCGACCGCGGCCGCGGCCTGAACGCCGAACTTCTCTTCCATCATCTCGATAAGCTCAGCGACTTCCATCACGGTCATGTTCGCAATCGCTTCCAAAATTTCTTCTTTCTTGATAGTAGCCATATTATCTTCTCCTTAAGATTGTCTATCACAGTCGTAGCAGGTACTTAGTGAAGACTAAGACTGTGGTTATTCTTCTTTGGCTGCGCCGAGGGCGCCGCCACCCTTCTCTTTGACATAGGCGAGCAACGTGGCCGCCAACTTCTGAACCGGCGCTTTCATCGTGCCCATCAACGAGGAGATCAGTTCGAGCCTGGTCGGCAGCTTGCTGAACGCCTCGATCTGAGCGGCGTCAAAGCGCATTCCATCGATCAAGGCACCCTTCACTTTGATCGGGGCGCCGTCCTTTGCGCTGTTGAAGAGATCCTTGGCAACGAGATTCGCTCCGTCACCCTTGGCGAGAGCGATCGCCGTGGGACCCGTTAAGTGTTCATCGCTATCCATTTCCATGTTGGACAAAGCGATCTTGGCGAAGCGATTCTTCACTACGCGGAACGCCGCATCTTTCTCACGGAGACTCTTGCGCAGTTTGGTGATCTGTTCAACCGTCATCCCGCGATAATCGGCGAAGATAAAACCGTCGTACTCTTTGAATTCATCCATCAAAGCCTGGACAGCCTCTTCCTTGGCGGGGGTAACTCGAGTTTTGTAATCCATCTTCATTCCTCCTTAGAGTGAGAGGTCACGTACGTCGACGCGAACACCCGGACCCATCGTCGAAGCGAGGGTTACACTGGCGAGATAGTCGCCTTTTGCATCGGCGGGCTTCTTGCGGATCACCTCTCGGACCACTTCAAGAGTGTTCTCCTTGACGTGAGCGGGATCCATCGAAACTTTACCGACAGCGAGGTGCACCACTCCGGTTCTGTCCGAGCGGAACTCGACTCGACCTTTCATCAACTCGGCGAGAGCGCCGGCGATGTCGTTGGTAACGGTCTGAGTCTTGGGGTTGGGCATCAGACCCCGGCGACCGAGGATAGGTCCCAGTCGACCGACATCCTTCATCATATCCGGAGTAGCGACCGCTACGTCGAAATCCATCCAACCCTTCCGAATCTGCTCGATCAGGTCGTCGTCACCGACGTAGGTCGCTCCGGCAGCCCGCGCTTCATCCGCTTTCTCGCCTTTTGCAAAGACGAGAACACGCTTCTGGGCACTGAACTGATGAGGCAACACGACCGTGTCACGAACACTCTGACTCTTCTTGAGGGTAAGTTTGATATGCACCTCGACCGTCTCGTCGAACTTGGCGAAGGCCGCCTCTTTCACGAGCGCGGTAGCTTCATTCAACGTATAAAACTTCGTTCGATCGACTTTCTCGGCGGATGCACGATACTTTTTTCCGTGTTTCATTACTTCTCAACCTCCACACCCATGCTGCGAGCGGTTCCGGCAACGATTTTCATCGCTGCGTCAAGGTCGTTCGCGTTCAAGTCCGGCATCTTGATCTTGGCGATCTCCATCACCTGATCCTTCGTCAATTTGCCGACTTTGGTCTTGTTGGGAGTACCGCTGCCATGCGTGATTCCCAATGCCTTCTTGATTAAGACGGCAGCGGGAGGAGTCTTCAGGATGAAACTGAAGGTTCTATCGGCATACACGGTGATGACAACGGGAAGAATGAGTCCAGGTTCGTAGTTCTTCGTCTTTTCGTTGAACTCCTGGACAAACTGGGGGGCACTGACACCATGGGGGCCAAGCGCCGGGCCGACTGGTGGCGCGGGGGTGGCCTTCTGGGCAGGGCACTGCAATTTGATAATCGCAGACACCTTTTTCTTTGCCATGTTCCTTTCTCCTTACACAAGCTCACCTTCATGGCGTCTTGCGCTGGTATTAACGCCTGTCGACGACAGGCTCCCACCTCATAACGAGGGAGTATGCATTTTTACATGGACACTTGTAAAAAATCAGAAAACTCTCGTGCAAGACCCTGTCCACGGAATCTTACAGAATCTTTTCTACTTGCAAAAAGTCCACTTCAACCGGAGTGGACCGGCCGAAGATTCCCACCGAGACGCGCATTCGCGCTTTCTCGAGGTTGACCTCTTCGATCGTTCCGACAAAGGATTCGAAGGGACCGTCGACAATCCTGACCTGTTCGCCGACAGCGAACGTCTGTTTGGGCTTGAACACCTTCTCGGCAGGCAGATCGCCGGTCTTCTGAAAGAGGCTCTTCTCCTCCACCTTGGAAAGGGGTTTGGGCTTAGCCCGATCGGTAGAGGTAACAAACCCCGAAACACCTTGAATCCGGCGGATCTGCGTGACCCACGTCTTCCAGCTGTGTTCCGGCAGCTCGAGCTCGACAAGGATGTACCCGGGCAGAAGCTTGCGCTTCACTTCGCGTTTCTGTCCGTCTTTTACTTCGATGACCGTTTCCATCGGCACCTTCACATCGGTGCAGACGAGGGCGAAATCCGTATCGGTTTCACGCATCTTGTTGATGATTCGCTCAATCTTCTGCTCGTACCCGGAATAGGTCTGTACTACATACCAACCTTTTGCCATGCTCAACCCTATAAGATGAAGAGGATTCCTCTCAAGAGAAGGAAATCAACCAGACCGAGGAAGATAGCGACAAGAATCGTGGAAACGAGGACAACCTTGGTAGAAGAGATCACCGCTTCCCGAGAGGGCCAGACGACCTTCTTCAGTTCGAGATATGATTCCTTAAAATACTTGATGATTTTCTTCATGAGACAGGCTCCTTGTATTCAAAGAATCGAGAAGCGAACAGGCCAAGAAGGATTCGAACCCTCAACATCCGGTTTTGGAGACCGGCGCTCTACCAATTGGAGCTATTGGCCTATTAGCTTCTCGATCG